>Ga0154020_10011183_pt1 | contig 10233 bp, 7 predicted proteins | sample Klosneuvirus_201_FD_109709 | JGI IMG/M metagenome (GOLD analysis project Ga0154020, IMG submission 109709) | Active sludge microbial communities from wastewater, Klosterneuburg, Austria - Klosneuvirus_20160825_MG | ecosystem: Engineered > WWTP > Aerobic digester > Activated sludge | place... | reverse complement strand
TTGACGCGTCAACTGCGGCGAAATGAGAAGACCCGGGCGAACCCGGGTCTTTTCACAAAAGTGCCGCAGCAACTACGAACGGCGGCGGCGCAGCTTCAGAACGGCCAGCGGCAGCAGTGCCGCCAGCGCGAGCGCCCAGGGCAGGCCGTTTTCGTCGCTGGTGCTGCAGCTTCCGCCGATTTTGGTTCCGCTGCTGAGCGAGTTGCCCAGCGTGAAGGTGCCGCTCCCGGATGCGGGATTATCCGCAACGCCGCCCGTGAACGTGACCGTGATCGTGCCAAGTTGCGCCGTGGACGAGATCGAGTACGTCCAGCGCACGGTACGCGTCTGACCCACGGGAATCGATATCGGCAGCGCCGGGTTGGGCGCGCCGCTGACGATGTAATCGCTGTTCACCGAAGCCGCGCCGCGCGAGAAATCGACGGCTGCGGGCGCGTTGAACACGCCCGTTGCGCGGCCCAGCGTGTTGTTCACCAGCACCTCAAGAATCAGCACGCCGCTTTGCGTCAGGTTCGAGCCTGCGCCCGCGCGAATCACGGTGTACGCCAGAGACGGCAGCGCGGCTACGCCGCCGGTGACGGTGAAGCTGTCCGTGGGATCGCCGGGAATCTTGCTTGTGCCGGCGTTGGCAGTGGCGGAGGCAATCACGCCGCCGTTGGTGGTGGTGGGATTGCCGGTGACGACAAAGGCAAAGCTGGTGCTGCCGCCGGCCACGATCGTGGCGGGCAGTGCGGGCGTGGGGCCGGTGATGGTGTATTCAGCCGTGACGTCGGCGCCCAGCGAGTGCGTGAGCTTGAGCGTCAGGGCTGTCACGTCCACGGGCGTGGTGCCGCTGGTGTTGGAAATGTTCACGTTGATCGTGACCGCGCCGCTGACGCTGGCATCAAGCGTTTTGGGCGGGGTGACGGTCACGCTGGTCATCTCCAGGGGCGTGAGCGGCGTGGCGTTATTGATGTTCACATTGATCTGGTAGCTCGCGCCGCGAGAAGCCCAGCGCAGCACGCGGATGAACAGCTCGCCCGTGGCCGGCGCAGTCGCGCCCAGCGCGGTGTAGGCAGCGCCGGTGGTTGCGGTGACCACGACTTTGCGCAGGCCGGCGGTTTCGCGCGTGAGGTCGTTGGCAAGGAACCCGTCGGCGACATCAATCAGTGCGCCCGCGCCGGTGTTGAGGTCATAGACCTCGATATCGAGGTCGATATCCGTGGCGGCGACGTAAACAAGCGTGATTTCGATCGGGCGGTTGTTCTGGACGTTCTGCACTTTGTACCAGTCGTCGCCGTCCATGGCCTTGAGGCCGGTGTTGAGGCCGGTGTTGATGCGCGAGTTGTTGGTGGCGCGGGCTTCGGCGTTGGAGCTGTTGGGCTCCTTGGCGTCTTCGGGCGCAACGTTCACGGGCGTGAGGGTGGTGGCGCCGGCGGCACCGTTGACGTACACGGCGAGCTGGTAGGTGCCGTTGGTGGGAATGTTGCCCACGCGCACGCGAATCAGGTAATCGCCTGCCGCATGCCCGGTGTTGCCCAGGCTGCCCACGCCGCCCCATGTGCCGACAATTTCTTTGGGTGTGGCGCCGCCTTTGGCGGTGGTGTTGTCATTGGGAATAAACGTGAAGTCGATGCGGTCGGCAAGCGCTCCGGGCGTGCCGGAACTGGGCTTGTAGAGCTCGATATTCAGGTCGTCGGTGGTGGGCTGGCCGATGGTCATCTGCACTTCCAGCGTGGCGCCGTTGGCGAGCGTGACCTTGTACCAGTCTTCCTCGGTGCCGCTGTCGCTGAAGTACATCTTGAGGTTGGAGTGCACGCCCGGTGCGAGCGTGGCGGCGGTGGCGGCGGTATCGTTGTTGTTGGCCCCGGTGTCATAGACGTCGTCGGCCACGTTGGTGACGGTGAACAGGATGTCGTAGTTGCCCGCCGTGCGATAGAAGCCGATCGTCGAGGGCGCAATCTGGATCCACGCCAGCACCTGGAAGAAATAATCTCCGGGCGCCAGTGGCGGCGTGGTCAGTGTTTCACTGGTGTTGATCGCCGCGGGGAAGGTCAAGTTGAAGTTGGGCGGCGGGAACGTATCGGACGCGCCGTCAAACGAAAGCACGCCGTAGTTGCCCGTGGCCGAAATCCAGAACAGGTCGTAGTTGAGCTGGTTGGCGCCGCTGGTCGTGGGGAAGTTGCTCAGGTCCACCTGGATGCGGCCGGACTGCGGCAGGTTCACGCGGTAATAATCCCAGCCCGTGTAGGTGCGCGTAGCCAGATTCGTGGTGCGCGGGCTGGCCGTGCCCGCAGGCGTGGCGTTGGTGGCATTGACCGGGTAGAAATTGTTCGAGAACGAGCCTTCCGAGGCATCAGGGACCGTGGCGCCGGCGGTGAATTCGACGCTCCACTCGTAGTTCATCGTCTCCGTGGCGCCAATGGCGCCGCTTTGCGTGTACACGCGAATCACCACGTCGCCCTGCGCGGCGATCGTGGCCGTAGCCGCGATGCCGTTGTAGGGATCGGGCGTGCCGCTGGTGCCGCTGCCGTCGGTACGCAACAGCTTGTAAACCGTCGCACCCGAGGCCGGGCCGCACAGCAGGGTCTGGGCGGCGTCGAAGATCTCGATGCCCAGCGCCGAAGTGCTTGGCGTCAGGGAAGACTGGTAGGCATAGACCGTGATCGTGCCCGCGGGCACGGTAGCGAGCGTGAAGTAATCGTTGTCGCCCGCCGTCAGTGTGAGCTGGTCATTGAACGTAGGCGAAGTGAACAGCACGCCCCAGATGGCCGTGGGCGAATAATGGCTGTTCGTGGTGGCGGAGGCCGCCGCAAATGAGTTGTTCGGCTCAAAAACGTCCGGCGTCTGGGCCTGGGCAACTCCGGCCAAGGCGCACACCAACAACATTGCAAGCTTCGAAGCTGTTTTCACGGTCTCTCCCGGGATCCTGTGCCCGCCCTTTGCAGCCAAGGGCCATCCAATGACTAAGTCACCTCGCAGCGGCCAATGCCGCGCGAACGATCCCCAAGCCTGAAGTTCATTAAGGGTGCCTACGCTGGCTCTAGGGTAAAACGGCAGGCGCACGCGTCAATGCAGCCGTTAAGCCCCGATGACACAAGCGCTGAGACGCTTCAAGCTTGAACAATCCTTGTGGCCGGGGCAACGGTCGTCTTCCTTTGGTACATTCTTTTCGTGGCCAACCTTGACCAGTATTCGCACCGCCCCCTCGAAGCCCGTGCGGCTTCTGCCCAGGCCGCTTCGCGCCATGTGCCGATAGCCGCCGGCATCAGCGTGCTTTTGGGCGGGTTCATGACGCAGTTCGGCGCGGCTTTCTTTTCCTTCGGCATGATCTTCTGCTGGGTCTTCATCGGCATGGCCGACATTCCCGGCACGATCAAATTCATGGGCGAAACCGCCACGGCCAACGGCGTGGTCAAGCGCGTGACGGCAACGAGCGCCAAGGAGAACAAGTCGCGCGTCCATGAAATCGAGTACGTGTTCAATGAATCCAATGGCGCCACGCGCACCGGAACGTCCTACAGCGCTTACGATGTGCCCAAATCCGGCGACGCTGTGCGCATTGAGTATGTAACAGGCGATCCCGGATACAACCGCATCGAGGGCATGCGCCGCGCCGAAATGCCGATCTTCGTGGTCTTCGTCGTCATCTTCCCGATCGTCGGCGCGCTGATTGGCGTTGCCGGCATCCGCGCCGGCCGGCGCCGCCTGCGCATGCTCTACGTAGGCCGCATGGCGCGAGGCCGGCTCGTCGCCAAAGAGCCCACCAACACCAAGATCAATAACCAGACCGTCTATAAACTCACCTTTGAATTCACGACGCCCGACGGGCGAGTGGGCCGTGTCACCGACAAGACGCACGAGACAGCGCGCCTCGAGGATGAGGCGGAAGAGCTGCTGCTCTACAACCCCGATAACCTCGAAGAGGGCGCGGCTATCGACGCGCTGCCCGGCGGCGTAAAAATGAACGACGCCGGCGAGATCACGCAATACTCAGCGCCTCGCGCCCTGCTGTTGATGCTGCTGCCCGTCGGCGGCCTGACGCTGCATGGCCTGGTGGGTGTGTATTTGTTGCTGGGCTAGCGATTGATGACAGATGAACGCAGGAGCGCAGCATGCTGCGCCCCTGCCAGTGTGCACCGTAGGGGCGACATATATGTCGCCCCTGCATTCGAACGCCCGCCATTTTGCGCTGGTAAATAGTAGATTCGCACCCATGGCCAAGTTCACCGTTCGCACCCTGCGCGGTCAGCCGCAGCGCACGAAAATTGTCTGCACGCTCGGGCCCGCCTCGAGCTCGCCCGAAATCATCGGCGCCATGATCGACGCCGGGCTCAGCGTCGCGCGCCTGAATTTTTCCCACGGCACGCACGCCGACCACAAGGCACGCCTGGATCTCGTGCGCAGAGTCGCCGCCGAAAAACGCCGCAGCATCGCCGTGCTCGCCGACCTCTCCGGCCCGAAAATCCGCTGCCGCGAAATCGAGAGCGGGCAGATCGTGCTCGGTGCCGGCGAAAAGATCGACATCGTGCGCGGCGAGCAGATCGGCAACGCGCGCGAACTCACGACAACCTATGAGCGCATGGTCGATGACGTGGAAGTCAGCGAGCCGATTTTCCTCGACGACGGCGCCCTGCGCCTGCGCGTGATCGAGAAAAACCGCGAGCGCCTGCGCTGCCAGGTTGAAGTCGGCGGCGTGCTCAAGAGCCGCAAGGGCATCAATTTGCCCGGCTCAAAAATCTCCGCGCCCTCGCTGACTGAGAAAGACGCGCTCGACCTCGCCTTTGCCTGCAGCATCGGCGTTGATTTCGTGGCTCTTTCCTTCGTGCGCAGCGCCGCCGACGTCGCCGACCTCAAGTCGCGCCTGGCGAAACTCGGCTCGCCCGCCAAGGCCATTGCGAAAATTGAAAAGCCCGCAGCGCTCGATGACCTCGAGCGCATCATTGAGGTCAGCGACGGCGTCATGGTCGCGCGCGGCGACCTGGGCATCGAGCTGCCCGTCGAGAAAGTGCCGCTAATCCAGAAGAGAATCATCCGTGAGGCGCGCCACGCTCTAAAACCCGTAATCGTGGCCACGCAGATGCTCGAGAGCATGATCGAAAAACCCACGCCCACGCGCGCCGAAGTAAGCGACATCGCCAACGCCATCGAAGACGGCTGCGACGCCGTGATGCTCAGCGCCGAAACCGCCAGCGGCCAATACCCCGTAGCCGCGGTGCGCGTGATGCAGAGTGTCGCGCGCGACGTTGAAACCAATTACGCCGATAGCGCCGCCAACAGCCATTTTCTTGAAGAGACCACCGGCGAGCCGATGCGCAAAGCCATGGTCATGGGTGCGGCCATGATTGCCGAGGCGCTCAAGGCCAAATATATTGTGGTGCGCAGCGAATCCGGCGAGACCGCGCGCTACCTGAGCAAGATCCGCGGCCGCTGCCCGATCATCGCCGTGCACCCCGACGACGCCGTGCTGCGCCGCCACGCGCTGTTCTGGGGCGTGCTGCCGCTGCGCACCGACGCCGAGCAAAGCGGCCTGCCCTCCATGGACGCGGAGCTGAAATATCTGGCGAGCGCGATTTTGGATCAGGGTCTGGTCGAGCCCCAGGACTCGATCATCGTGGTTTCACGTTATCCGTGGGGCGAACAACAGCCGCCCAACAGCATCCGCACGATGATTGTGGGCGAAGTGGCCGGCACTACGGTCGGCTAGACTCTGGCAGCTACACGCGCCCACTTGTCCGTTTCCAGCACCTGCTCCAGCGTGGGTTTGGCGATGTTCTTGTGGGCGTCCACCACGCGCTTGACCGTGGCGTAGATATCGAGGTACTTGATCTCGCGATTCAGGAAGCGCTCGACGGCCACTTCGTTAGCCGCGTTCATGGCGGCGGAAAGCGTGCCGCCCGCAGCCGCGACCTCGAAGCCCAATTTCAGCGCGGGGAAGCGCTCGTAATTCACTTCTTCGAGCGTCATGTTGCTCATCCATTTAATCGTGGCGGCGGGAATGCTTGACTCGATGCGGTGCGGGTAGCTCAGCGCGTATTGGATCGGGATCTTCATGTCGGTCGGGCCGAGCTGGGCGATGATGCTGTGGTCGATGAACTCGACCATCGAATGGATGATGCTCTGCGGGTGAATCACGGCGTCAATCTGCTCTCTCTTGAGGTCAAACAGCCAGCGCGCCTCGATCACTTCGAGCGCCTTGTTGAACAGCGTGGCGCTATCAATCGTGATTTTGCGGCCCATCACCCACGTGGGATGTTTCAGGGCCTGCTCGAGCGTGACATTCTTCAAATCGTCGATCGGCGTCTGTCTGAACGGCCCGCCGCTGGCCGTGAGAATCACTCGCTTGATCTCTTTGTTGTTCTCGCCGCGCAGGCACTGGAAAATCGCGCTGTGCTCGCTGTCCACGGGCAGCAGTTCCGCGCCCGTTTTCTTGCAGATGTCGGTCAAAATCGGGCCCGTCATCACCAGCGATTCTTTGTTCGCAAGCGCCAGTCGCTTGCCCCGCTTTGCCGCCTCAAGATTGCTCGCAAGCCCGGCGGCACCGGTGATGGCGCCCAAACAAACGTCGTAATCTAAGTTTTTTGCGAGCGAGACCAGATCGTCCTGGCCGCTCAGAAGCCACTCGGTCTTGACGCCCTGTTTCTTGAGCGCCGCGATGCCGTCTTTAGCGGCCTTGGCGGCGGCGGGGTCCGTAATCGCCGCGGCTTTGGGGCGGAACTCTTCAACCTGCTTGAGGATGTTCTCAAAGCGCTTGCCGCAGGCCAGGCCCGCGAGTTCAAACTTGTCGGCGTGTTTGCGCAGCACATCCAGCGTGCTTTCGCCAATGGAGCCGGAGCTGCCCAGCAGCAGGACTTTGGTCTTGGCCATGTCGCGACTCTAAATGAAACGGGCCGGGCGCGAAAGCGACCGGCCCGTCGTGGCTGGTCTCTACTTGTAAAGCGTCGAGCCCTCAAGGGCCGTGGCAATCTCGCGCGCCTTGGCGCCCGCGGCGGTGCCTTCCAGCGACTTCTGCAGCGTGCGCAGGTTCTTTACTTTGTCGGATTTTGTCTTGGCGCTCTTGTTGCCCGCGAGCGTTTTTTGAAGCGTGGCCCAGGCGCTCACTTCCTTCTTGATTTCTTTGTCGGCGCGCAGGCTCTTGGCTTCCTCGGCCGTTTCGTCGCCAATTGAGGTGCCTTTGTAGCAGGCGGCGATCTTGTCCAGCATCGCCAGCGTCAGGTCGTAGCGCTTTTCGCCCTTGGCGGAATCAGCCGCGGCGCGCATGGTCTCGACGTTTTTCTTGATCGCGTCGAGAATGAGCTGCGCGTCGGCTTCGGCTTTCTCACCGGGCTTGGCTGTGAGTACCGCGTTGGCCAGTTCTTCGGCCTTGGCGTAGTCGCCCTTGGCGTAGGCCTGCGCGGCTTTCTCGCACTCTTTTTCGACTTTAGCTTTGTCGATGCCGGGATAGGGACGTTTGGCCAGTTCCTTGAGCACAATGTCGTCCCAGCCCTCGGAGGCCTTGAAGATGAGCTTGCCCGACGCATCCACCACGAACGTGTTGGGCATGGTCTTGCAGTCCCACTGTGACACCTGGCTGTCGGCCAGCGTGACCAAGGGGAACGTGAGTTTCCATTCGCCGGCAAAGGCGATGTTCTCGGCGCGCGTCAGCCCGTCGCCCTCAATGGCGAACATGCGCAGGCCTTTGTCTTTGTTCTTGGCGTAAAACTCTTCGAAATGCGGCAACTGCCGTATGCATGGCGCTCACGTGATACCCCAGATCTTGATGACGACTACGCTGCCAAGGCAAGCCTCGCGCGTGGTGGCATCTGAAGGGCAAGAGAGCCCGCCCATGGTGAAATCCGGCGCCGGAGAATTGACAGTCTGCGCGCCCAGAAAAGAACCGGCGCAAAGCGCCAGCAGCACAAGCAACATTCGCATGATTCGCCCTTTGAAGATGGGCCCAGTGTGCACAGAATAGCAAGCGCCAGCACCTACTCCAGCCAAGGCTCGCGCCCGATGGTTACGCATACGTGCTTGCCGGCCAGCGTTGCATCGGGCTTGGGGAAGTCAGTACGGTAGTGCACGCCGCGCGATTCTTTGCGCAGGGCCGCTGATTTCGCCATCGCTAAACCCACGATCAGCATGTTCTCAAGCTGCCATTCGCTGGGATAATGGCGCTCTTGCTCGCCGACTCGTTTCAGCCAGCGCTCCTGCTGGCGCACGAGCTCGGTCATGCCGTGCTGTTCGCGCTCCACGCCCAGATAGCGCCACATCGCGCCTTTTAGACTGTTCTGCATGTCCGCCAAATCCAGGCGGTGCGTGCTGCTGATCTGGCGCTCGAACTTCACGCGCGGCTTGGTTCCGTTGCGCGCTGCCTTCGAGGCATTCTTGGCCACGCGCATGCCCGAAACGAGGCCCTCGATCAGTGAGTTGCTCGCGAGGCGATTGGCGCCGTGCAGGCCCGTGCTTGCCACTTCGCCCGCGACCAGCAGACCTTCAAGGTTGGTTGCGCCGTCGAGGTTTGTTTTCACGCCGCCGAGCATGTAGTGCGGCCCGGGGCGCACGGGCACCCAGCTTTTGGCGGGGTCGATTTCGGCATCGCGGCACATGAGCATGAACTGCGGGAAGCGTGTCGCGAGTTCCTTCTGCTCCAGGTGCGTGACATCGAGAAAAGCGCAGGCATCGCCGGTGCGGTGCATCTCGTGCACGATGTTGCGCGCGACCACGTCGCGCGGCGCCAGTTCGGCGAGTTCGTGCTTGCCGACCATGAAGCGCTCGCCGTGCGAATTCTTGAGATGGGCGCCAAAGCCGCGCAAGGCCTCGGTGATCAGCGTGCGCTCGAGGCCCGCGACGTAGAGCAGCGTGGGATGGAACTGCATGAACTCCATGTCGCGCAAAATGCAGCCTGCGCGCAGCGCCATGGCGTGGCCGTCGGCCGTGGCAACGGGCGGATTGCTTGATTCGCGATAAAGCTGGCCGGCGCCGCCCGTGGCGAGAATGACGCAATTAGCCCAGATCACGTGCAGCTCGTTGCGGCGCATGAACAGTGCACCGTGGCAGCGCCCGCCTTCTGTAAGCAGATCCAGCGCGAACGTGTTCTTGTAGGCGCGCAGGTTGGCGAACGTCTGCGCGTTGGCCAAAAGCGCGCGCTCGACTTCGGCGCCCGTGGCATCGCCGTGCGCGTGGAGAATTCGATTTTGCGTGTGGCCGCCCTCGCGGCCGAGGTCAATTTCGCCCGCGGCGTCGCGGTCAAAGCGCGTGCCGCACTCAATCAGGAAGCGAATGCCGGCGGGCGCGCCCTCGACGACCTCGCGCACGATTTTTTCGTCGCAAAGTCCCGCACCGGCATTGAGCGTATCCTGCACGTGATTGTCAAAGCTGTCGCTCTGCGCCATGACGGCCGCAAGTCCGCCCTTGGCCCAGTTGGTGTTGCTTTCAATAAGCTCGGCCTTGTTGCACACGATTACATCTTTGCCCGAACGCGCGGCATGAATGGCCGCCGTCAGCCCGGTAATGCCCGTGCCGATGATGAGCACGTCGGCCACTTCCTGGCTGACGTGCTGGGTGTCGAAGGATGCGAGGTAGCGGTCTGGCATGGAGAGGCCGAGAGATTGAGAGATCGAGAGATTGAGAGATGGCAACAGCATTTGCAAACACTCAATCTCTCAAACACTCCATCTCTCGTGCCCTAGAGAACTTCCTTCCCGTAATAAGCGTGCAAAGCCTTGGGCAGGCGCACGCGGCCTTCGGCATCTTGGTTATTTTCCAGAATCCCGATCATCACGCGCGGCAGCGCCAGCCCTGAGCCGTTGAGCGTGTGGCAGAGCTTGTTCTGTTTATCCGCATCCTTGAAACGGATTTTTGCGCGGCGGGCCTGGTAGTCCGTGAAATTGCTGCAGCTTGAAACCTCTAGCCACTTCTCGACGCCCACCGCGTACACCTCCAAGTCATAGCAACGCGCGGCTCCAAAGCCGATGTCACCCGTGCACAGCTCGAGGCGGCGGTACGGAAGCTCCAGCGTTTCCAGCAGACGCTCGGCGCAGCGCGTGAGTGTTTCGTGTTCCTCGGCGCTTTTGTCGGGCGTTGTCGTCACCATCATTTCGACTTTGCTGAACTGGTGCACGCGCAAGATCCCGCGCGTGTCTTTGCCGGCTGCACCCGCCTCGCGGCGGAAACAGGGCGTGAACGCGCAATAGCGAATCGGCAACTGCTCCTTGTCGAGCACGCTGTCGGCGTGCACGCTCGTCAGAGGCACTTCCGCCGTGGGAATCAGATACA
>Ga0154020_10011182_pt1 | contig 10233 bp, 14 predicted proteins | sample Klosneuvirus_201_FD_109709 | JGI IMG/M metagenome (GOLD analysis project Ga0154020, IMG submission 109709) | Active sludge microbial communities from wastewater, Klosterneuburg, Austria - Klosneuvirus_20160825_MG | ecosystem: Engineered > WWTP > Aerobic digester > Activated sludge | place... | reverse complement strand
TTAACCGTCCCAATTACATTTGGGGATGAAGCAAGGAAAGCGTTGGCATCTGAACCAACTACCTGCACTTCACCCAAATACAATGATGCGGTTTCATCTTCCCCGATAGCAAGCATGATATTACCCTGCTGCTGAACCTTTGATGTCTGTTGCAGCTTTGAAATTGGCCCCATGCTTTGCGGGAGTAGCTTTTCATCAAGGGCATCAAATGTACTTAACCCATTCACCAAAGAACCCTCAATAAGTGTGTTTGACCACTTTACTGATGAAGTCTTTTGAACCTGTCCCAACAAGGTTACTATGTTTGCCTCCCCGTATGTATCGTACCAGTTTTTCCAACGGTCATCACTTGGCGACATACATACTGTGTTGTATGTAATAGAAAGTATTTGGGTAAGTCTTGGGATAAAATAACAGTCACCTTCTAACTGACCCGACAACACTGAATACTGCCTACTATCAGTCCCCGGTGCTGACACACGATAGGAAGCCGCAGTGGTATAAAATATTTCGTTTTCTGATTTAAAGTAAGGTGTGTAGTAATCCACAATCATATCCAATAAGCTTGAAGATGTTGCGGAGCCAAAATTAAACGGTCTTGTTATGATGTAGTTCCCGTCCTGCCCAATAACCTCTAAGTCAAACGGCATGATAGAAAGCCCTGTCAAATAAACCCTTATTCTGTCACCTTCCGCATATACAACTCCCTGCCCTTGCGCTGCTAAAGATGCTGTATCAAATCCTACCCCATATATATTTGAACTGTAAGAAGTTGTATATGTGAATGTACCATCATTATTTTTTACTGCATATCTTATAAAGTTAGGTGTCCATTGGACAAAAAACCTTGTCCTTAAATTCTTTGTGATAAGAATATCGTAGTAGTAAGCCCAATCAGGTATTTCTACAAGTGCGTTAGTGTTGTTTAAAGTAAAGTTTATGTACTCTACAAATGAGTTATCATTAAAGTCCCCACGGTCAGGCGTTGTAACTACAAGGCTGTCATTTGTTACAACCCCGGACATTCTTTTTTCATTGTCCCTAAACCTTAACCCAACTTGGTAGCTGCTGTATGGCTTCCAAATCTCTGTACCAATAGATACGGATGCGGGGGTTGAGTAAGCCGCAGTAAGTGAGGTTGTTGCAGGGGTGTTGTACCCAACCTTATTATTCCCTAAAAACAATCTACTTAACCCTAACTCCAATGTTTTAGAAAGAAGTGGGACTGAATCAAACGGCTTAACTGATTCCGCATTACTCAATGCAGATGCGTTTGCGTCATTATAAAACCTGAAAGACAAAGCCCCACCTGCATTATACGCATTTATTTCAGCGAGTTCGGATGCGTTGTTTTTATTCCACTCTTTAACTACAAAATAATTTGGGTCATTATCGTATCTTACAAGATATTGCACTATCTCAACGTCTTGTTCGATAAACTCACCGTCAGAAGCAGGGGTATTAATTTCTATATCTACTGCATCGGCTGTATCTGAAACAACGCCTGACGGGTTCGAAATAGACAACCTGTAATTAATCATTGCTGACGGAGGCCCAACTACCGATATTTCCCCATCCCGGTAAATGTATCTTATTGCAAATTGACCTGCAAAATATTTTATAAAGTTTGGCCTACTACCCTCTGTAACAGTAACCGCAGAAAGAACCCTTCCCGGAGGCCGCCTAATCAGTTTAATAACCGATTGAGAAAGCGGGGAAGTATATGGTTCTACGTCCGTATCGTATGACGGGTTATTTAATTTTAATGCAGCCTCTACGTTTATCCTTCGTGGTTCATTCAGGTTGTCAGTCCAATAAAGCATATCTCCAACAACTCTTGCGCTATGGATAATATAGTTTTTACTAAACCCTAATCCACCTGTAACCTGTGATGCAGAAAGAACTGTGTAAACCGCACCATTATCTGCTTGATAGCAGTATATCCTATGTTCGTTTGTGTACTTATTCCATTGAAAATAAAAAAACCTGTTACGTGCTGAATCAACAGCACTCCCAATATTTACAAAAGTAATTGATGGCTGCGGGCTTGTAAGTGTTCTTGTCCCCCCAATGCTTTCAACTACTCCCGTTACGCCATTGTCAGTAGTCCCTACCCTTGCGTCAACAAGATTTACCCACTGGTTTTCACCAACGGCAATATCAACGTCATCTGCGTTTAATCCCCCATCCGGGGCTGCAAAATATTTTTTTTCAAACTCTTGCTTCATTATGGGGGAGTTACATAGTCCTCTCTGTAAAACAAATTATTTTGGTCAACTAAAACATAATCAATTCCATCGTATGACACCAATATAGAACCAGTTGACAAATACAAAACATAATCATCGGCAGCAAAGTTGTCACACATATCATTCACCATAGCCAACTGCCCAAATAAAATAGCAGAACCTTGCGATGAACCATCTAACGGGCTTGCTCCTTGCACAATCAATACATACGGGTATTGAAGTGTTATAGCGGGGGCTGATGATGATGGTGCTGCCATTTATATATTCTTAATACTAAACCAATAATCACAAGAACCGGACGCTGCAAGGTAAACCGTAAAACCTTCGGGAAGTATAATATCGGCTGCCAACCCATCACAAGCATTTGCAGCAAGTGAGTAATACCCGATGTTCCTTATGTTCCCAACCCCCAACTCAACTATGCTTACTGTTACCGTTATAGCCCCTGCCGTGTTATTACAAACCCTATAAGATACAATCTTACTTGGGATATTATAAGCTACCCCCGCAACAGAACCACTTGTTGTACCTTGTATTACAGGCATTTTTTAGTTTTTAATCGCTGCTGTAAATCCGTTTCTCACAATTTCAATAATATCTTTTTCTGTAAGGTTGTTTAAGTTTGCACGTAAAAGCCTACGTTCATTGTAATAGGTTCTCGCTTCCGGGCTATCCTTAAATGCTGAATTAGGGCTTGCCTTCCAATCTTCGTAAGCCTGAATAGTGGCAAATGAATCCCACGGAACTTGCGAAGCATTATCTATTGACTGACCGTTTGATACATACATTAGAATAGCATCAGAACCGGCTAATGAACCCGTAAACTGTATTTGCCTTCTTTTGGGGAATATCTGATACCCATTCTGATACGAGCCACCTCTTGAACCAAAATATTTACCTGTATTTTCACCCCAATCGCTTACATTCCAAAACCAAAAAACTGAGGTATTGACACCCAAGAAGTTAAGTACGGATGAATTTAAGTTTGTGTTTTCTGACATTGCCTCAAAAGCACCCGTAGTTTCATTGTGAACCCGAAGCGGGTTTAGATTGCTTCTTTTTGCTATCGGCTTAAGCATACATCCAACCGGAGAAAATACACCAACTTCATCTTTGTAATCAGATGGAAGGTCTGCTGCGTAATAATCATTCACTTTAAGATGAACACTATTGACAATTTTAAGAGTGTCTTTAGCTAACTCTCTTAAAGCCGCAGTTGCGTGTAACAAATACTCCAAGTAGTAATGAAGCGGTAGCCCCCTTTCCAAAAGAGTTCGCCTGACAATCATATCAATATTTGCGTATTCCATTTATTACGGCGATTGCTTTTGTTGATTAACGGGTACACCCTTCAATTCCTCTTGGGTGCTATCTACTATTTTATCGTGTGTTGGTTGTTGGCTGTAAACTTTCACAAGTTCGTTGATAATATCCCATTCGTATTCGGGGGGCAGCGGAAGCGGGTCGTATTCTCCGTACTGTGACGGGTCAAGAATTGCAAGCCGCATTGCTACTTTCTCCCCTTGAAATAATTGTGTAAGGTCTTTGGTGTAAACCACTTCGTTCCCGAACACTTCAAATCCTATCTGACCTAAAAGGTCATTAATCATTGGTTGGGACTTCAAAAGGTTTGCTTGCCCCATTTGCAGGGGGATAAACTCTTTTGATGGGTCACTCATTAAGAAAACAGAAAACACACCCATATTCCGGGGAAGGTTGAGTGGCTTTGCGGGAAGGGTTGACTTGCTACGTCCCCCACCATACTGCACCACATCAATGTTTTCGTAAAGTCCTAATACCGTTCCGTTCTGTATTGTTTCCCCAATCTTTGCATTTATGGTTAAATACTCTGTTTTGAGGAACTTATTTATAATGGCTGCTGCTGATGCTTTTAAGTCCCCCCAAGAAATACTTGCCGCTGCTGCGGGGTCGCCACCTTCTATGAGGCCAAAAGCTGATTCAACAATATATCGTAGGGTTAGTATAGCCATTGTTTACACACGATTTATTCCGGTATAGTTTCTTTGTGCAGCCTCTGTTGCATAATTGGCTATGTCAGCATCATTGAGATTGATTCCTAATGTAGCTAATGCCTTTATGATTATTGGGTTGATGTGCTGCTCCCCCCATTCAAGTTGTGTTGATGTAAGCGGGTTGTAAACGATAACCCTACCCGAAATTGTACTATACCCAAATACAGGCTTTGCGGGTCGTCTAAAGTAAGTAGCGTTTCCATTATAGGATGCTACGGGGTATAATTTGAAAGACCGCAATCCAATCTGCTGCCCAATAGGTGAGGTTACGGTAACGGGGTCACGTTGAGAATTTAAGCGGTTAGCCCTTTCATCTTCGTTGACCATTTTGATAGGGGCGTAAACCCTTCGGTTGCTTATATCGTAAAATATCTGCATATCCAAAAGGTCAAGGTAGTCCACATCGTTTATGGTAACTAACCCTGAAACAGTCCCGTTAATGTTAGCGGTTCTTAGGAATGGGGATAATGCGTCTTTGATGTATTGGGAAGTGGCGTAGCGGGTTTTGAGGTCGGAATAATAGGCCATCTGACCACGATCAATGGCTTCTATACTCTCGTCAATGGTGAGAAAGGCATTAGTTACCTTGTTCACATAAAAATTGAGATAATCTACAACCTGTTGTATAGTCACCGGGAGCCTATTTTGCTCCAAAATTAACTACTAATTGTCACATTGACAACTTTTTGTTCCATGTGTCCAGTCCCATTGGCTACCCCACTTTCCCCAAAATATGTTTTTGTTGCAGTATGCCAAACTCTTTTGGTTCTTTGGTTTCCGGGTCGGGGATTTGGTATGTGACAATGATGTTGGGGTTAAAGTACACTTCGTCCCCCGGCATACAATCTATTCCTTTCTCCCCTGATTTTGGCCGTCCTATTTGTGTAAGGATTGCTTTTGTGGTACGGATTGACTTTTTGATGTGGGCGGGCAGGAATATATTGGGCTGCTTCTCAATGTGTTCTACCATAACATACCCGTTCTGCATACGGATTTCTCCCGCCCGCACAACTGCATATATTCGGGTTATGTCGCATACCCAATACTCCTGCCCGTCCCACCAAAAAGAGTTCTTGAAGATAGGGGCTGCTTCCGGGTCAGTTTGAGCCATTTCTGCGACCACAGACGAACTGAATATAGCAACGTCCCCTAAACGAATATCCCCCGCTACAAAGCCCTTATAATCCCTTGTGGGGGCTATCTGCATTGGCAGGGCTACCACTGTCCCATAAATGTTACAATAGTCTGACGGGTCTACGGAGGACTGCTGCTGAATAGCGGCAACCCTTAGTACGTCCGTCATGTTCCGTATGTACTTTGTCTTTATTTGGACTATGACGCTATTAAGCGGGGGTCTGAATTTCATCTTGATTTGCTTTTGTAAAACTGAATATAAACCCCCTATATAAAAGTTTTTCGGGGAATCCTGAACTTATATTTATAGAATGAAGAATGTAATCATAAAATTCTTCTGTAATAATCAAATTAGCACCTGTTTTATATAAACCTTCTTTACACACAACCTTATTCTTAATAAAAGAATCGCAAATGCCGTCTAAATAATCAAAGAAATTTACGTCACTCATTTATTTACTTTGAATTTGTCAAAAAATCGTTTCCCTTCAATCCTTTCATTAAGTACGAAGGATGCCATACCAAAAAGAACCCCTGCAATTTCTTCGTCAGCCCCACGGTGGGTAGGGTAAAGGTTCCCTTGAATAGTCCCGGCATAGGAAACAAAAAGGTTATACCCGTGTACTGGTTGATACCAATTTGTTTCGGGGTTTACGGTTAGCTTCCCGCAATAGTTGGGGAAACGCTTTTGAAGGATAAACACTTCGTTGTTCCCAAACGGGTCTTGTTCTTCGTAGGTTATGTATTCTTTACTCATTTTGGTAGTCCCCCATAAACGTCTTTATCTTGCAAGCAACTGTTATAGTTTACCTGCATCATGTTATTTGCTGAAAACCCCGGACGTTGCAGGGCTGCAAACGGATAGCAAAACTTGTAGTCCCCTTTAAGGTCGTCCATTGCTGTGTCAATATGAGTTTCATCGGGTACGGATAAAAATCTTTCATAGAATTTTGAACTTACTGAGTAAAGATGAAACCCACATACGTGCTTTGATGGTTCTGTTGGGATATATGTTGCCGCAAGATACAGGTCATATTCACTTGGGTCAGGGCGGTTCATAAGAAAGTATTGCCAACCGTCAGGTGCGGGGAAATAAACATCATCTTCCGCAATCAAAACTTCCTCCAACCCTTTCTCCATAGCATCCCTCACAATCATCTTGTGAGAAAGATTAATGGAAGTTACTACTTTTGGTTCCACTATGCAAGGCCACAATTCAAAATCAGTTATTCCCTGTTTTTCAAGTTCGTCCATCAATGGATGATACTTCTCAACCCGTCTTGCGTCTAAAATTACATTAAGTTTTGGCACTATCGTTTTATTTCGTCATTAGGGTCAAACAATTCAGTAGCACCCCCAAAGATAATACTACCCGGAGAACAAATAAATTTATGATAAGTATTTGGAGGCACATTAATAACATAGGGGGCTTTAATATCAACCGTTATTTCTTCCCCTAATACAAGTTTCTCAATATTGCCTAACGCTAAAAAGAAAACCTCTGATTTGTTTTTGTGATAATGGTCTCCTATCGGTATTCTGCTTTTAACAAAAACACATTTAAGCGACTTGTAATCCCCTTGTGCAAAATCATAAATTATTCTACGTTCATCTTCGTGCTTCATTATGATAATTTTTCAAGTTCTGCGTCAACCATTATTTTAACAAGTTCTGCAAATTTTACTTTTGGCTCAAACCCTAACACTTCTTTACTTTTTGTTGCATCCCCTAATAATAAATCAACTTCCGCAGGTCTCATTAAATTGGGGTCAAACTCAACATAGTCCCTCCAATTATCAATCCCAACGTGAGCAAAAGCAAGTTCAACAAACTCTTGTACTGAATGTGTTTCTCCGGTGGCTATAACAAAGTCATCGGGGGTATGGTGCTGCATAATGTTCCAAATCCACTCAACATATTCTTTCGCATACCCAAAATCTCTTTTGGCATCCAAATTACCCAATACTATTTTTTCACGCAACCCGTTTTTTATTTCCGCAACTGCTTTAGCAACCTTTCTTGTCAAGAACTCTTGCCCCCTTCGTGGCCCTTCGTGGTTAAAAAGAAACCCACAGTATATTTTCATCCCGTAGCTTTCCCTGTAAACACGAGCCATATAATATGCTGCCGCCTTGCTTACCCCGTAAGGGCTTCTTGGGTAAAAAGGCGTTTTTTCTGTTTGAGGGGTTTCCTGAACCTTACCAAACATTTCTGACGAACAGGCTTGATAAATCTTTGCATCTAAATTAATTCCCCTAACCGCTTCAATAATTCTTACAAGTCCCATACAATTAACGTCCATAGTCATTACGGGTACATCGTATGACCAACGAACCTGCGACATACCGGCTAAATTGTATATTTCATCAGGCATACAACTCTTAATAGCAGTCCTAATACTTCCCGAATCTGTCATATCTCCGGGATGCAATGTTATCTTATCTACTAAGTGTTTAATATTCTCATGCAATGGGTTTGATGTTCTTCTTATAAGCCCATGTACTTCATACCCTTTTTCAATAAGTAATTCCGATAAATGGCTACCGTCCATCCCATTGATGCCACTAACAAAAGCAACCTTACCCATGTTTATTTTTTTATGTTATAATATCTCGTATTCCACGGTTTACCTTCATGGTTCGTGTGATTTGGCTGAATAAAAACCTCCCCTTCAAGTCCCTCAATAAGTTCCATTGCTTTAGGGCTTATCCAAACAAAATCTTGGTCAAGGTTATCAAGTATCATTATACCACCACGTCCTTTAAAATGTTCCAATGCCCATTCGATACATTCTACTCTGTAAATTCCATCAATAGAAATAACATCGTACTTTACATTTTTGGGGATTAGTTTTTTGTATTGTTCCCATCCACCTTCAACCCCGTCAGCAATAAGTTCACAAGATATTTGACCGTTTAGTTTATCATGGTATTGACAATACTGTTCAGCCCTTTCAGCCCATTCCGGGGAAGCGTCCACGCTATCCACCCACTTACACTTATCTCTTAACCATGCAGTCCCCAACCCTGCCCCTAATTCAAGCATATACTTTTCGGATAAGTCCCATCCTTCCATTACTTCAAGAAACGGATGCGTCCACCACGGATAGCAAAGGCCATTTTTATCGGATAATTTTTGCCATTCAACCAGTTCTATATTCATAACAACTGTTTTAATTTATCCCAATTTTCATACATATATGTATCTATACCTAATGACGGGGAATAGTCGGGGTATATATTTGACATATTATATTGTGCCTCCCCATAATCTAACCCACCAAAACAATATAACATTGCTATACTTGCTGACCTTGATTTACCCTTATTGCAATGTATTAATATTTTGTTAGTCCCTATGTTTTTTTTAATAAAACAAATAGCATCTTTAAATAACTCCAAATTAAACAAGGGCAATAGCGGGTCTATCATATTTAAGTATAAATCATTTTTATTTTTTTCTGCTTTTTTATAACAAGTCTTACAAGCGTGAATTATGACAAACCCATCCCTTTCAAAACAGTCAGAATCATCCCCTACATAAATATTTTCAGAAATCATAAACATTATAACAACTGTTTAAATTTCTCATTGTATTCATTAATCCAAGATAAATCTTCATGTGGGAAGTAGTAGCTAAGTATAGCCATTATCTTTTCAAAGTTTTGTGGTTCATAACCCGGACGATTCATGTGGTAGTCCCAAATGTCAGGTGAAAGGCGGTCAAGAATAAAGCTATCATCCCTATCCAAACGCTGCGTAGCGAATTGGGTTCCGGGTTTTGCCCTGTTATGTAAGCGGTAATCTACTTCGTCATTTGAGTGGATAAGGTTGTATAAATTTTCTTGATCGGAGGCCCAATAATTACCCCTCATGTTTTCGCACTCTATATGTCCTAAAAGACGGTCAAGGTGTTGTTGCGGTGTCCCTTCCCCAATTAGCTTTCTCCATGTTCCTACATTAGCTACGCCGTAGCAGATTGGGTATTGGTTTTGGGGGACAAGGTCAGCCCCGTAAATATCAATGATGCCATCTGCTGCGGGTAAGAAGTAGTCCGTATTAAAAACGAGCATATCAATGTCACTTATAACAAGTGTTTCATCTTCCGGTAAATCAACTGCTGATGCGTACAAACGGCTACATTGGGAATAGGTTGCCTCTTTGTGCTTTGGACAATCAAAATAATACCTTACACCGTTTAAGCCCCCCTTAACTAATGTATCAACAACAAGATTGCCCATATATTCATCCCCGTAAGTATGACCATACGGCATAAAGCAAACCACCTTAAACCCCATCTTATTCCATACCCATGTTGTAATTGGTAAATACCAAAGATACTTAGGGTCATACGTTGTGCTGATAACTGCTGTTGGCATAGTACTACAATCCTCCTACGAAGAAAATTATTTTGTCTTTATTGTAATTTGTTCCTTTGTATGCTAAAAAGTCAAGTGTTTCACCTGCTGTTCTTACCCCCATTTTATGAAGTACCATAGAGGCTGCTGATTGGTCTTGGCGTGAGAACTTGAAAATTGGGTGTTGGCTATCTTGCGGGTCATACACACGGTTCCCGCCAAACATTCCATCAATCATGTATTGTTTCCAATTCTCAAAAAACTCTTTCCCAAACGGATTGTCAATGTTTATCCCAATAAGCCCTGTTGCAAATTCAGATACGTCAAGAAGTTCTTCCCTTGATACTCCCGCATAGTTACAAAGATTGTCTGTTGCTGTTTCCGCAAGGGAGTACCCGCTTTTAAAGAAGTACAAACCATGCTCATTGACGTAATCAAATAGAGGCATCGGGTTCTCAAC
>Ga0154020_10011179_pt1 | contig 10234 bp, 15 predicted proteins | sample Klosneuvirus_201_FD_109709 | JGI IMG/M metagenome (GOLD analysis project Ga0154020, IMG submission 109709) | Active sludge microbial communities from wastewater, Klosterneuburg, Austria - Klosneuvirus_20160825_MG | ecosystem: Engineered > WWTP > Aerobic digester > Activated sludge | place... | reverse complement strand
TAGTCCATTCAGTATATGGAATATCTTTCATTTTCATAATCCATCTTGCACTTTCTCTTCCACTATCAATACCTAGTTCTTTTGCCTCACTTGCAGATAGTCCTGCTTCTTTTCCTTCTTCTGAATTATAAAATTTTTCTAACTCAGACTTGCTCATATTAACAAGTTTTTTCCACTTAGCATGAGTTTGTCTATCTAATTCCTTTCCTTCTTTTGTATTATAAAATGCTTTTAATTCAGCTTCAGTCATACTATTAATAGAACCGCCTTTTCTATATTCATTATAATCGCTAGACTCTACAAATTTGAATTTTTCATTAATACATGGAGCGTTAACGATAGCTTCTTCAGCATTTAATTCACCTCCATTTTCAAAACGAGGTTCTTCTAAATCTACCGTAACAAAATCAGGATTAACTGTAACTAAAGATAATGGAATTATTCCTTTACGTTCTTTATCATTAAAATCAAGCCTTAAATCTATATCCATCGCCTCAATTTCTCCAGATGAATTTTTAGAATATAATTTAGACTCTATTCGTAAATTATTTCTTTCAATCTCTGAAAGTTTTGATTCATCAATTCCACGTTTTCTGATAATTTCTTCATACCACCATTCCGAGCTACTTCCAGCACCAAATTCTTCTCTAATCTGGACAAGGTGCTGTAATTCATGTACAATGATATTTCTCCTGAATTTATATACATCATTACTAATTGGTCTGTAGTTAAGTCCACTTCCTCCTGAGATAATGTCTGAGATTCGTAATAATTCGGACAACCACGTTTCATTGCTTGTTTTAGTGGATTTGATTCCTCTTGCATGTTCGATTCTTGATTTTTCATCATATAAATTATAAATTATAAATATTTCTTTTTCTTTGTTTTCTGGAATAAATACGCCAGCTAATGTAGTCTTTTTTTCATTATAAAAGTAAAATGAAATGTTTTTAAATTCAGGGTAAGCCGAAAACAACTTATCATGTTTTATTACATCACTTAATTTTGTTTTGAAGAAAGTTTTATTTTGATTTTCATTAAAATATTTTTTAGCATCTTCAAAATTATAAATAACATCAAAATCCTCATCACTAATTTCAAATCTCCATTTTTTGTCATGCGGATTTAAAAACCATCCCGTTTCTTGACGGATTTCTTCGCTTGAAATACCTTTTTTTTCTAGTAATTTAGCCTTTTCTAAAGAGGATTTTTGTCCGATTTTATCACCTCCAACTTCGCCTAAATATGTTAGTTTTCGATTAATTGAACCGCCACTCTCAAACTTTATATCAAACTCTTTTAAATTTTCCTCATAAAGTTCCAGTAAGTCTTTACTTTCTTGGTCATCAGGATTTTCTTCAACAGCTTCTTTAAATAAATCAATAAGGTCTTTTAACTCTTGTTTTTCTGATTCTTTTTTTAGAATAGATTTAATTTTTTCTTTAGCGGCTTCAATAGCTTTTTCTTTACTTCCATAAAGGTCAATAGCTACTCCTTGCATAAGAGTTTCTCCGTCTTTATTAACATGAGTAACTTTAACCCATTTAGCATTTGGATTTCCTTTGTAAGGAAGTTCTTGCTCTGTAACTTTAAATTCTAAATCATTTTTTTTAATACCTTTATTAGAAACACTTCCGCCTTTTTCTTTTTTAAATTCTTCTTTTGCATCTTCTGTAACATTACATGATTTCTCAGACTGCATTTCATTAATTATTTGCTTACAAGTTCCTTTTCTATCATATTTTTTAGGGTCTAATACTACTAATCTACACAAAATAAAATCACCTCCATCTGCTATTTCAGTTTTAAAAGTACATGAATTTTCCTTAAACAATTCATCAAGAACTTCTAAGTTTGTTTTATTTTTAAAATGATAGACACTATCATTATTCCAAAAGCTTTTGCAAATTTTATATTCTTTAACTTCTACCTCAATTTTTTTTGAGTTTTCAACGGTAACTTCTATACCTCCATTTACATGAAGTTCTCCAACTTTATACAATCCACTTTTATCTGTTTCAGGAGTTATAACTTTGTTGCTCATTTTTACACTTTTAAACAGCGAATTTAATCAAAAAAAGTCAATATAACAAATATTTTTTGGATTGTAAATAATAATCACTATATTTGCATTTATTCTTAACCTTATTTAGTGTATAATTTCAAACAAAACCCATGACAACAGCATCAAAACAAAAGCCTAACAAAGTAAAGAAAAAAAAGGTAATATCTAATAAAAAAAGCGTTAGTAAAGTTCCTACCGAAATAGTTTCAAAAAAAGACAAGGTTACGCCTAAAAAAAATATTACTGAAACTGTAAAAAAATCAGTAAATAAAAAAGTTGAAATTGAGGTAACTAAAGATGACTTAAAAGCATTTACTTTTGAACAAATGTTAGATAAATCATTCGGTAAAAAAGGAACTGAGGAAAGAGATAAAGCTGAAATTTTAATTAACGAAGGAGTTACTAAATTAGTAGCAGATATTCAAGCTAAATTAAAACAAGAAAAAGAGCCTAAGCCTATTGTTGAAGAAGAAAAAGTTCGTGAGTCTACGCTTCCAAAAGGAATTATACCTGCTGACTTTGTTCCAGTATCTACTGACAAAACAAGTATAGAAAATAAACCAAACAGACCTATTGAACTATTTAAAGAATTTATTGTACATTCAGGAGCTGAATTTTTAAATGGAGACCTTAAGGTTCAAGAAAATAATACAAGAGTTACAAGACATGCAGATACAGAATATACTATCTACGGAAACATAGGAAGTCCCACTGCTTTTTCTTTCCCATTTAAATGTGTAGATTTAGCTGAAGCAGAATTATTTTTAGATGAATTAATTGAATATCAAAAAAAACAAAAAGAAATGGAAAACTCGCCTAAATCAGAAAATACTAGCCAAGAAGCTCATAAGCCAGAAATTATTTCAGAAGAGCAAAAAAAAGAAATTATTAATAAATTTGAAGGATTACCTTTAACCGAAGTTAATATTAAAGAACTTATTAAAGCGGCAGGAGATAGCCCCGCTTCAACTAATCCAATTGCTAATCAAGTAGCTCAGAATAATGTTTCAAATGCTCAAACAGTAAGCGCAATGGAATCATATTCTGACACTATAGCTGGATTAATAAATGCTAAACCTTGGATGAAAATGAGTACTGCGGACGTTAATAGAGTTTTATCTAATCAATGTAGTAGATTATACAATTATTTACTTAAAGATGATGGGCAGGGCTATTATATTGACATAATGCAAGGACATATTAAATGTCGTTGTCCAAGAGACCCGAATTCTTTTTTAAATGTTGCTTAAAAATATACATTAACAAACAAAAAAATAATGAAAAACGAAAAACCTGTAAGTGAACTTACCAGAAAAAGATTTAGTTATATAACTAACATGTGCGATTACTTTATCGAAATGTTTAAAGAATTTCCGCAAAAATTAAAACAACATGATTCAGAAGCATATGAAATAATTAATTGTTACGCATTATATAACGGAAGAAGAGAAAACATTCATCGGTTACATATAGCTATGGCATTAAAATATTAAAAAATAAGATAGGAGCTAATTGCTCCTTTTTTTTTGCTTAAAATCTAAAAAAAGATTTCTTTTTCTTCTTTTTACGAACGTACTGAACCTTAGCAGGAATTACATTTGAAGTTGTAGTATTTGGAAGAGAGCCTGATTGTTTACCAACAACATCGTATCGTAAAATTAAATTAACCGTTGTATTTGCCTCTACTGGATACTGTAAAAAACATCCTCCATCAAGTATAAGGTTAGGAGGTTGAACTATTGTTATTCCACTTTGAAATTGACCAGTACTTAACATTGGGTAGTAAAAGTCTGTATTTGAAACCCCTGAAGCATCCTTACAAACTTTAGTGATTGTGTTCTGAGATTGAGTAGCTTGATTTGCTCCAGTAGCCTTAACTTCTATTTGATTTACTCGAATCGGTTCTGATAAAAGACTTTTGTTAAACTCTGAAAGAGATGAACCCATTATTGAAGTGCCTACATTTGGGTTCACGGCATCTGTAAATCCATTAAATAAATTTTGAGTTTGCTGAGTAGCCGTATTGTTTTTTAAGGTAATATTAACAACCTTATTCATCGGAGAACCTAAGAAGTTTTCTTGTTCTTCATCTTCACTTTTTTTCAAAAGTAAATAAGCCAAAGAACCAACAATTGCAGTTCCTAAAATAGTCTTCCAATTTTTAACAAAAAAAGCTTCCATGTTTAAAGTTTACAAAAACTAAAAATAGGAATTAAACCTTGAAATTTAACGGAAATAAAATTTACTAAAATTAAAGTAATGATTAAACTATTTGTTTTATCAAAACGTCAAATCCGAACATCTGATTGTCAATAAACTCAGAAAGTTGAATCCTATCATTCCAACAGCAGCAGCCCACTTCTTTATTTTGAAAATAATATTGTTGGCGAACATTATCATAAAATATATAATCTCCATTTAAATTCATTGCAGTAAATATGCTCTCATGTTTTTCCACAGGTCTGTAAACTTTTTCGGCTATCAAGTCCTCGTTAGATAAAATCATTACAGATATTCCGTTTTTCTGTAAACCATGTTCCTTAATGAATTTTTTGGCATCTTTAGGCTCAGGAAACTGAGTACACTCAACTACAAATTCATCTGCTATTAGTATTTGCTTGCCACGCTGAAGAACATATCCACGCTTACCAGTATGCTTATTAAAAATTTTAATGACGTAAAAGTTTTCCATTGTTATTTTGGTTTTTTAATTAAATAATATCCTAAGCCAAAGCAAAGTAAGGCAAATAAAGAAACAAATACAAAAGGCAATGGTTCAAACTGCATTTTGCGAATATAATTAATTAATTTAACATTTTCAAATTTTTATTGATAAATTTATTATCATCTATTGAACTCATTTTTTTTACTATTGACAACTGCTCTTCTTCTGTAAGTTTCGATTCGCTTGACGATTCCGCTCCTAATCCTATCTTATTTCTTAATATATAGGCAGTCAAGAACTCTTTTTTCTCCTTTAGCCAAATATTGTAATAATGTTTGTATTTCTCAGAAACTTCAACAAAATCAGATGCATTCAAATAACAATAAATTTCTAACTTTTTAGTATTCTGTTTTATTTCGGCATTCGGAACTACATCCCAAATGCACTGAGCTAAAATAATTGAAGAATCTCCTCTATCTTTTATTTTAAACGTCCTGCCTTCTTTTTCTTCTTTTTCTAAGTCTTCTAAAGTTATTCCATGCTTTTTTAATGCCTTATTAAGCATATCAGTTGCATTTTCCTTCTCTCCTCCATTTCCTTGTTCAGAAAGAGCTTTAAGCTTTAGTAGTAGTTCTTTTATTCGTTGTGAGGACATGTTTTATTTTTTATGATATTTTTCTCTGTAATTCCACTTTGTTTCATGACTATCATTTTGTCTTGCTTCCATTTCCATAGGCATAGTATCGTAACCAATAAGAATTAGCTGCATGAAATATCTGAAATAATACATAAACAAGCCCATGCGTTTATATTGCTTCCAATGTATTAAGTCATGCTCCAAAATTTGGGCATCTCCTTTAAACTCTTTTTTAATAAAAATTCCAAAAGGAGGAATAGTCATAGCTCTAAATGGAGGTAATAACCAATTTACATATATCAGCTTTGGGTCTTTCATCTATTTAAGCAATTCTTTTACTTTTCGATATTTTTCAACTTCTTTTTTCAATGACTCGATTAAACATTTTTTTGATTCATTAGTACAATTACTAAAATCAGAAAGAATTTTATCTAGTTCTTTTTTCTTTTCAGGTTTAAGTCTACCTACTTCAAATAATCTTCTTATTTTAAATGCAGTACTTTCTTGTCCGTCAGGATGTGGAGTATATTTCATTTTTTACTTATTACTTTTTTAATTTCATTTATAACATCTTCTAAACTTCCTGAAGGTAAACTAAGTATTTTCTTTTCTTTTCCAAAAACAGTTGAATGAATTTCTATTTCAGTTTCATCACTCAAAATATATTCTTCTATAAAAATACTAAAATCATCAATTATCAATGTATGAAAGTAACTAGGCTCATTAGTTAACTCACACGCATGAATACACTCTCCGAAATTTAATTTTATTATTTCATTAGTAAGGATAGGCTTCATGTTTAAGTTGCAGGATGAATATATGGATTAATCCAGTTTTTTATAAAAATTTCATATAATTGATTTTCATTATACATTTGTTCTGTGCCACAAAGAATAAAAACAATCTCATCACCCATATATCCTATATCGTAATCTTTTTTAATAAAATTTGCAAATGAAATACTTTCTATTTTACACATGTTTTTATTTTTTAAATTAATTAATTCGTTTTTAGAATTCTGCAAGTTCTCCAATGTTGCTTTTGGAAATTTACCACACTTACTACAAAATGGGTCACTCATCTTATTATCTCCATTTTCAGTATGCCTTACATTAATAACAGCATTACAACAATTAGAACTTGTTCCTTCTAGTATCTCTATCGTTTCTATCATTTATTTTTTAATTTGTAAATCAGTATAGTCTTCATCGTATAGTAACTGATGGTTAATTTGTGCTTCGCTCCATGTTTCAGGAAACTTACCTTTACCTAGCCAAATATCATCATAAGCTTGCTTCATTTGCTTTGCGCAAATATCATAAGGAACTTGACCTATTCCTGTACCTAGTCCACTAATAGTTACTGATTTTATTTTGTTATTTATTTTCAGTACTCTAAAAATAGCTTTTGAAGCTAAATATATATTTACCGTATCTTTTAAAATCATTGGGACTCTCATTGTAGGCGCAGATATTACATAAGGAATATAGCTATAATTAGTTTCAATTAATTCCGCCTGACCAACTAGTAATTCTCCGTGATATTTTTGTTGTATAATTTCTTGTAATTTTGCCTCTATATGCCAACCTAACTTTTTAGATATAGCTAAATCCAATCCACCATCCATATAACAAAAACTATTAGAAGGAGAAACTATACAATCGGTTTTAATTTCAAAAAAATCACCACAATAAACAGAAACATCTAAACAATCCTTAAATTGCTTATTCCATTCATCACACATCTCTATATTTCTATCAACTAAATTTATTTTCATTTTATTATTTTAATTTTAAAAAAAACTGAATGGATGGAATCGAACCACCGACTAGGACAAGCATAAGGCTTAGTTATTATTTCACTATCTCCTTTTTCTCAAGCATCGACAGCTCTACCCCTGAGCTACATTCAGTATTTTATTTTTTTAAATTATCACTTAAATCTTTAATTACTTTTATCGTTCCATCTTTATAACGATGAACTATCTGCTTCATAGCATTCATATATGCCATCGGTAAACCAATATCCCAAGTTGACTTTTTAATTTCGGCATCCATGTTATCTTGAAAGGATTTTGAAGCAAACATTTCAACTTCTCTATCTGACTCAAAATAATCAATTTCATCTTCAGTAGGCTCACGAAAACCTAAATCAATAAGAGATTTATAATTATGGCTTTCATAAAGATAATCTTTACCTACATCACTTGACTTCGCATATAGCCCATCTTCTAGCAATTCAAAAAAAGATGAATCTGAAGGTCTAATTAAATATTGTGGCAATTCCATTAGTCAATAATTTTAGCAAAAAAATCGTTAATATTATCACATCTCAAATGTCCAACATGATATTTTTCGTTATGAGGTCGAGTCATTAAGTAGCATAGAATGCCTTTACTATTTAAATCAACGAAATTTTTAATAGAATCGTCAACCATAATATCACACTTATCTCTTAAATAATCAGATTTTTTTCCATCATGCCCAACATTAATTAATTCCGCATCAGGAAAACCATTTTTTCGTAACCAAGTTTTAATAATTTCATTATCACAAGTACGAGCGGTACAATAACCTGTAATTGGATAACGAAGTTCTTTTGGGTCAATTAACTTAGGGCATCCTAACCAAAACTCATCATCTTTTGCTATTTTAGAAAAGTGTTCTCTAAATCTAAAGTCATTCCAGTCAACCGCATGATGTTCTTCTAATCCTAAGTATTTTAAAAAGTATTGTTCAAAGTCAACTACTACGCCATCCAAATCAAGCCAAACTCTTTTGAATGGTTTTTTATACCATAAATTTCTATTATCTCCTTGAGGAAATGTTTTTTCAAAATCAAGCAAAGTAAAAAGTCCCCATGCCGCATTAGCCAAGTGCCTAGTTTGTAAATCTGCGTCAATATCTTCTCCTTTTTTCCAAGCTTCAATATGCCTTTGAACAGAAGCAATTACTCCCATCCAAGGTTGACCATTTCTCCAATTGTCAGCTCCGTCATCAATAATTTTTCCTTCTTCATCTCTAACTGTATATTTTTCTGCGCCTTTAGTATAGACTTCGGCTAATCGCTCTAGTCCTATTGAAGAAATTAATTCGTAACGGTTTTTCCCCGAATTATATCTACGTGCTTCTTTTTTTTCTGTGTTATTTTCCATTTTGTATTTTATTTTTTAAATTTAAAAGTAATATCGCCTTGTTTTAAAGGACACCATTCAGGAGTAATAGCAATATGTGTTTTTCTATCCTCTTTTATATAATTATCGTTTTCTGGATATTTAACCATTCTACAGCTATAACCAGAACACATATCGTTCATATCGCACATAGGACAATCAACACATCCTGATATTTCAATTATTTTATTTTCCATTTTGTGTTTTTTTATTTAAATCCCAATTTAGTTAAATCATCAATAAGCTTTTTGTGTGGATTAGATTCATCAACCATTTTTTTAATCACAGTTTCAAAATCTTCAAGTTTACTTAAAAGAACCTTGTCATCAATCTCGCATGACTTGCTGTAAGAATCTTTTTCATCAGAAACTTCGTCAATCGTTAATAAGTGCTTTACAACGCCATTAGGTCTTCTTTCGGTGCTATAATTTAAAGTAATTTTAAAAATAAATTTCCTTCCTTTATACTCGAATGTCTTTTGCATAATTTTAATTTTAGAATAATTTAGAAATTACATCAATGCTTTCCTTAGTGAAGTCGAACTTAGTAGTTACATCTTCATAAGCTTGTTTACCACATTTATTCACTAAATCAGTCTCGTAGATATTAAGTAATAAGTCTTTCAAGTAAGGGATAAAATGTTCACGTTTGCAATCTTCTGGCGTTCCATATACAAATCCATTTTGTTTATCTACAACTATACCGTTATTATACGGGAAAATGTTTGGAGCAATAACTGGAATAGAGTTAATGCCAGCTTCTAAAAACTTTTTATAGCTTTCTGAAGTAGCATTATAAATATTCTGAATTAGAGGAATAAACAATAAGTCTATTTTAGCGTCTTTAAGATACTTGAAATAATGAATGATGCTAACTGGCTTGTAGTATTCAAATTCAACATTGTCTAATGCATTAAGTTTATCTTCTTCTGGCTTGTAACCTAAAAGTACAATACTAACCTTGTCTCCATAAAGTTTATTTATAGCCTGAAGGTCTTTATTGTAATAGGCAATATCTTCTAAATTAGAGGCGTTAACTACAATACCAATTCTAAAAGATTCTTTTTCTGTGTAAGTAGGGTTTTCCATAAATTATTTTTTTAAAGCCTTAGTTGTCTTTTTAGTTTTAGGGTTTACCGCTTCTGATTTTTTAGGTCTACCACCTGATTTTTTCTTAGGAATTTCTATTTTTTCAACAATAACCTTGGTAGATTTTTTAGGAGCTGACTTAACTTCTTTTTCTGAAACAGACTCTTCTTTTTTTACAGTTTGCTTTCCTGACTTCAAATACTCTTCCTTTAATTTTTGAGCAGCTTTATCTGTTTCTTCGATTAAATCATTAACTGCCTCTGTGTGGATAGTTTCCTTTTTTACGAAAGAAGCGTTTTCTGGCTCATAATCCACGTTTTTAAGAACTATCTCGCTATCAATCATAGTGGGCAAGCAACTTAGACTCATGTATCCTTCTACGCCTAAGTATTTAGTTTCCATTAATCCGTTTTTAAACTTCTCAAAAAAATATTTAATAAGCATTAAATTATCTACCATAACCACATCAGCGAAGTACATATTATCTTCTACTTGACTTAAAATCATGGGGTCTGAGAAAATTCGCTTGTAAGGATGAACCTCACTTAATTCGTAAAAATTAAAATCTACGCTGTATACTATTTTTACAGAAGGCTTAATACCTCTT
>Ga0154020_10011178_pt1 | contig 10235 bp, 8 predicted proteins | sample Klosneuvirus_201_FD_109709 | JGI IMG/M metagenome (GOLD analysis project Ga0154020, IMG submission 109709) | Active sludge microbial communities from wastewater, Klosterneuburg, Austria - Klosneuvirus_20160825_MG | ecosystem: Engineered > WWTP > Aerobic digester > Activated sludge | place... | reverse complement strand
CAAAATACTCCTCCAACTTGTAGGAAAAGCCCAAGGGGTCGTTCGCCTTGATCAAGCCACTTACAATGAACAAGGGACCTACAATAAGACGACTTATCAGGATAAGGATGCGCATGTCGAGTGGGTTGCTGGCGAAAGGTCTTCTATTTTCGGAACGAGCCAAGGCATGTGATCATGATCACCACATGAGCTAGCTATTTCCGGCGAAAATAGCCCATGCGGGGCTACTACACCGGTCGTTAACAGGAGATTGGGAATTCGAAGACGTTGCGGACCCGAATGCAACGCCGCGATCACCGCTTGCCGATGGCCATACCCCGATGTCCCAAGGATCGGGTGCGGGAACTCACCTTCTTTTCCCCAACGGGTCCAAGGTTGCCCTCATCTTCACTTCGGCGACGCAACTCTGCCATCAACCGATCCACCTCTGGGCGGATACGCTCCTCATACGCCTTGTCCCAGCTCAAAAAGCCGGTCATTGGTTCGAAGCGAGCAAGTCCCATGGGCAGATCGAAAAAGGAAAGGTCCATTCCGGGGACCTTTTTGAACAGCATCATTTCCACGGAAACCGAAACCTCGCGGGTATCTCCTTGCCACGCTTCTCCCTTGGTGTCCACAGCGAAGCACTTGGTGATGTGTCCTGGCCGGCTGAAGCGGATCACATAATTGCCGCCACGTTCAAGGTCCACGGTGTATTTGCCACCTTGACCGGTAGTGAATGCCTGTTCCTTGATGCCATTGCGGTAAACACGCACCAGCACATCACCCAATTGGGCATTCGTCCCATAGGTGGTCACCTCCCCACGCAGTCGTAGGTCCACCGCCCCGGAAAGGAGTGATGTGCCGAAGAAAACGAAGAACAAAAGTGTTCGCATGACCGGTCTTGGGCGGATCGAATTTTCCACGTCGGCAAACCTATGGTTGCAAGGCCCCGGCGCGCAAGGGAGATGCCTTGACCACGACCCCAATTATGAACAACTTGAAGTGTGTTACGGTAAGTTGTGAAGCCGGTGCTCAAGGCAACAGTCCGATGCCCTTCGAGGCATCATCAGCGCCCTCATCCAATTGGATCATGGCGAAGACGGCGTAATTCACGATGTCCAGGAAGTTGGCATCGATTCCCTCGCTGACCAAGGTCTTCCCCGAATTGTCCTCGATCTGTTTGATACGCAACAGCTTCATGAGGATCAGGTCAACCAAGGAGCTAACGCGCATGCTGCGCCAAGCCTCTCCGTAATCGTGGTTCTTTCGTTGCATCAATGTGCGGGCCTGCTCGAGCTTGGAACCGACCGCATCAATGGCACGCTCCGCCGTTAGGTCCGGACTGTCCACCACACCCATCTCCAATTGCACCAAAGCCATGGCCGCGTAATTGACAATGCCGATCAGCTCCGGACGTATCCCTTCACCCACCTTGCTCTCCCCCACTTCTTGAAGGGTGCGAATGCGTTGCGCCTTGATGAAGATCTGATCCGTGAGCGAAGGCACCCGCAAGATCCGCCATGCTGTGCCGTAATCCTTCGCCTTTTTGCTGAAGAGACCCATGCACTCTTCTACCACAGCTGCGTATTGGCCAAGCGTCTTTTCCATGCGGTGACGAAGGTAGGGCGGGTGGAAATGTGGAAATGAAGTGAATGGAAAGAATGGAGGAAATGCCTTACGGGTCCGAACCAGTGATGACAAATGAAGGAAATGAAGAGAATGCTTTGACAGTTCGACAAGCACAGATGGAATCGAAGACACCAGTCGCAAGACGCCCGCTTTAATAAGAAGGAAGCACAATTCCCTGAAAGACCGACCTTCGCAACCAATGTCACTTGCATCAAGCGCATCCTGGAGGAGCGGCGACCGTTTGATCACCGCGAACTATCCAATGGTGATGGGGATCTTGAACGTGACCCCGGATTCTTTTCATGTAGAAAGTCGAACGGACCTGACCGGAGTGCTGCAGGTGGCCGATCGGATGTTGACGGAAGGCGCTACGATCCTTGACATTGGCGGCGCCAGTTCGCGACCTGGAGCTACAGAAACGGGACCTGAAGAAGAGTTGCGGCGGGTGCTTCCGGTTATTGACGCCATCAAAAGGCGGTTTCCGGATGCCCTCCTGAGCGTGGACACGTACCATGCAAAAGTGGCGAAGGAAGCTGTTGAAACGGGTGCTGGTATGGTGAACGATATCGGAGCCGGAATGATGGACCCTGATATGTTCCGTACGGTGGCTCTTTTGAAAGTGCCTTATGTGGTCATGCACATGCAGGGTACACCTCTCACCATGCAATGGGATCCGCACTATACGGACGTGGCCAGTGAGGTGACCTTGTTCCTCAGTGCACGTATGAAAGCGGCGCACGATGCGGGCATAACCGACGTGATCATCGATCCGGGTTTCGGATTCGGGAAGACCACGGAACACAACTTCACGTTGCTCAACTCAATTCCGCGCTTGGCGGCCCTTGGCGCACCGGTCATGGTGGGACTCAGCAGAAAGCGGATGATCAATGAAGTGCTAGGAACCACACCTGCCCAAGCACTTAATGGAACATCCGTTCTCCATACGCTGGCCTTGAACAATGGCGCAGCGATACTACGCGTACATGATGTTACGGAGGCCGTTGAGTGCGTGAAGCTCGTCCAGTCTTATGCGGCCAAATAATCTAGGATGATCCGTAGAATTACGAGATCCATCGCCGGAGCTTAAAAGAACACCGCCTTGCGCCGACGCTTGTTTATGTTCTTGGCCCTCTCACGAGCTTTGTTCACCACTTCCCTTTCGTACTGGACCATGAAGCGATCCACAAATCGACGGTTCCGCTCCGTGTATTCCATGTCCCAATTCAGATTCCGGACACTGTGCTTGTACTGGGACAAACCGATCGGTGCATTGAAAAGCTCATAATCCAAGCCATCTATCCATGTGAAGAGCGTGATCTGCAGGTCCATGTCATAAAAGGGCACATCCGGGAACAAGGGGATCTCACGCGCATCGATACGAACGTGCTTTGTCACCATGTCCGACCGATAGAACCAGACCTGATAGTCGTACCCGCGCTCCAGGAACAGTTCGTACTTTCCGTTGCCTACAGTGAAGACGGTCTCGCGATCAACGCTATCCTTGACCAGACGGATCTGCACCCCTTTCATGGCATCTCCCGTAAAGTACTCCGTAACAATGCCGTGCAGGTGGATATAGAAGGCATTCCCCGCCAAAGGCGCTATGAGCAGCGCGCCGGCAAGCACCAAGGTCCGCAGAGAATGGTGCAACATCACCGGGCGAAATTAAGGGAGTTGCACCTTCGCATGCGATCACACTGATGATATTCTGCAACCGATCTGTTCATCATCCTGATCATGATCTGACCAAAAGGCTGTGCAATTGTGTATGCGCTTCAACGAAGTGCACCCTGAAATGTTCTGATCGCGAGCCCGAAGCGCAGATCACCGACCTGTCCGTTCGTGGCCGTCCATGGATCTACTCGGATCCTCAAGAAGAACATTCCGATAACACGGAAACGCCGTTCCCTTCACAAATAAGGTGGGTCCACCATTTACCTTCGCCGCCGTGACAACGACCACTCTCACCCGCTCAAGGTTGCGCGCACAACGTGCGTTGCGAATTACCATAGCTTGGGTGGTCGCAGGTGGCTTTTCAGCTTTGTTCGAACATTTCGTGTTGCTCGAACATGACATGCCCAGCACCTTGGCGGTGCGCTTGGGTGAACACTTCTACCATTCCCTGTTCGCTGGTTTGTTCGGGGGTGTGATCTACATATTCCTGCTTCGTGATCGGTGGCGAAAATTGCCTTATGCCCAAGCCGTGGCCTATATGGCGCTGTTGATGCTCGTTGTTGTCGGTGCCTTCCATTTCTTCACCCATGGGATCAAAGGACAGAGCTTTTCCGCTTCTTCAGGAAATGGCATCTTCACGATCAAATTTCTCGGCAGCTACGCATATTGGACCCTGCTGATGGCTGGCACCATGTTGATGGTACGCTTGAATGACCAATATGGTAGCGGCGGGATCGACTACTTGTTCGGCAGATACCATCGGCCAAGGCAAGAAATGCGCGTGTTCATGTTCTTGGACATGCGGTCCTCTACTACGGTAGCAGAACGGATCGGGCACGTGAAGTATTTCCAACTGTTGAATGAATTGTACGCGGACATCACCGATTCCATCGTGTATTCGCGTGGCGAGATCTACCAGTATGTAGGTGATGAGATCAGCGTGTCGTGGTCGCTACGCCGAGGGATCGGAAAACAACGCTGCATAAGATGCTTTTTGGATATCAGGACCAAGCTTCAACGCCGTGCCAAGCATTACGAAGAACGGTACGGACATGCACCCATTTTCAAGGCCGGCTTCCATTATGGGCCGGTTACGGCAGGTGAGGTAGGCCTTGTGAAGAAGGAACGCATTTATAGTGGTGATGTGGTGAATACGGCAGCCCATATCCAGAACAAGTGCAATGCCTTCGGGGTGGACAACCTCATTTCCCAAGACCTGATGGACGAGTTGCATTTACCCGCCACCTATGCGATACGGGAAATAGGGTCCACGGACCTCAAAGGGAAACTGAACGCGATCCAGCTTTGGACGCTTCTCCCTGAACAAGGTCCAGTTCCATCAAAAGCACTTCAGAAAGGTGGAAAAGTGGCCTATCCCTAAGGCTTCTCAATAGAGGTAGCTCTTCCCTTGCCTTACCACCGTGATCGGTCCGGTTGGGCTCTTGTACACAACAGCATCCCCGTAAAGCTCGAAGTTGGCAATGGCTGCCTCCGATCCAAACTTCAACCGCTTCCCATTCCGGAGACCGTGCAATTCCCGATTCTCGTTCAAGTAAACGAGAAGGTCGCCGCTCACTTGCCATTTCTCTGGTAAAACGTCCGCGACCGTTACCGGCAGATCACTTCCAGATCCAACCATCTTCAGTAGTCCACCATCCAAATACAAAAGGACCTTGTCCTTTACCCAATACTTGGTGGGCATGGTATCGGTCAAGGTGATCACAGCAGAACCAGCCCAGTACTTCAATTTCAAGGTACCATCCACGAAAGCCAAGATGCCATCCCCTGCTTGGGCGCTAATGGGTTTTAGTCCGGACAACCGTTCAACCTTGCCGTTGAGGTCACCGATGAACTCGTCGCGGACATCGTTCCAATAGCCCACAATGTCGTTTCCATTCACCGCAATACCCACATCACTGCTGTCGGTGAGCACCTTCAACACACCATTCCTGAAAAGGAACAATGAACGTGCTGATCGATCATAAAAGGTGACCGTGTTCCCACCTTGTGTCCATTGGGGGCGTTGGGTGGCTTGCTCCAACTTGGCCAAGGGCAGGCGTTGTCCACGCCAAATCACCATCAGTTCGTATTCCAAGCTGTCGTGGTAGACGATGAGGCTATCTGTTACGGAGAACCGGGAAACGGCCGTTGCCAAAACATGGGCACGTCCCGAACGCAGGGTCTTCAGCGTATCGCCACGCATCCATGCCACGCGTTCGCCTGCAACTTGGATCATATCCGGCTCATGCGGTTCCACGACCTGTGCTTGACCACCTTCGAGTGAATAGTATACCAATTGGCCACTGTGGTCTTGAAAGAACAAGGCTCGATCCATGGGCCAAAAGTGCTGCGGTGGGCGAACGTCCACTTCTTTGAAACGCTTATCCCCAAAGACCATGAAGCGCTCCACATTACTTATGAACGGGACCACGATCTGCGCGTTTGAGCGCATGTTGGACATCACCGAAAGCAGGAGAACCAAGAAGTACACAAGGCAAATTGGTTGGTGAACACGACCTCTTCGGAAGTTGAACCGCCAGTTGAATGCAGAAGCGAATTTCTTCACTCTTCCGCTGCCATCTTCCTCGGAAGTCACCTTGTTCTTCGAGACGAAGCGTGTCATTCTTGGCTTTGTCGTTCCACCTCGTGTACACTCACTTCACGCCTGCGCCCTTTTACCGGCACTGAACGTTGTGGGCCAATGTTGAACCGTTCCTTGGAATTTGGGATCCGGTCCAGTAGTTCCGATGAGGCCAATAAGCCCACTTTCATGTCTTTCGCCAAACCCAACATCCGGGACACACTGTTCATGACATCTCCGCTCAATTCCAACGACCGTTTGGTGTGGCCAATTTCTGCGGAAATGACCCGCCCTCCGTGCACTGCCGCACGATACTCCGGCACAACCCCGAACTCACGTTTCAAGTTGTTCTCATGTGCTTTGATCCGCTCCATGATGTCGAAATACAGGTCCAAACAATTCTCGTAGCGAATACCCACGCGCATCGGCCAAGTGAAGATCACCTCATCGCCAACATATTTATGTACATCCGCCTCGTTACGGAGAATGGCGTCCGTCATCAACGAATAGGTGTAGTTCAGGAACCGGAAATAATGGACATCCCCCATGCGTTCAGCCAAGGTCGTGCTCCGTACAAGATCCATGGTGAGCACAACACGCTCTTCCGCTCGCGGTTTCTCGTACCGGCCCAGTAAGGCACCCAAGAACATGCGACGTCCCATCAGTTCTTCCACCTGCACCACGAGGATCGCGATCGATGTGACCACCACAACCCGTAACATGAGCTGGTACAAGGGCGCCATCAAAAAGATCTGCTGCACCTTGGCCGGTCGTTCGCCAGTGAACCAATGGAAATGGTCCGACTGAAGGACGAATGCCAAAGCGATCAGAGCAATGGTCAGCGCGTTGACCGCAAGAACTTTGCCCACGAACTGTAGGGGGATCACCATCGAACGGAACCGATGTCCAAAGAGGTATTCCTCCAATATCCCGGTCCACAAACCCAACAGGACCCAAGCACCTAAGACCAAGCCAGGTTGTTCCCCACTGAACAAGGTGAACACTATGGCCACCAACAAGGTGACCACGGCATACTTCGCCAATTTGCGCAGTTTATATCTGGTGAGGGCGGTCAAAGCGGCTGCGAAAGTAAGGCGGTGCCGTTATGCGTTCAGCGCCATTCCACGGAAATGATGCCGTTCACATGAGGTGGTGGCAACTCTCGAGGCATCCCGTCCATTACAAGTCATAGGATCCACACCTTTGCCTTGCGTACAACTATGTTCCAACGGATCTTCAGCTGGCTTTGGCCTATGGTCGAAACCCACACCAACGGCAAGTTCGGCCGTTTGGAGGTGCGCTGGGAGAATGGCCGAAAAGTCCTGAATTCAACCCATGGGAACCAATCATTCGGTGCGTTGCACAGGGTTTGGCAGCAGACCTTCGACCACTTGGGCTTGAAAGATGGACCACCCGGTTCCGTGCTCCTCTTAGGATTGGGAGGTGGAAGTGTCCCCTACATCTTGCGCGAAGAAATGGGCTTGACCATGCCTATAACCGCGATCGAATTGGACCCTGTAATGCTGGCCCTCGCACGTGAACACTTTGACTTGGGTCGCTACAAAGAACTTCAGGTGATCACTGGTGATGCCACGATCCAGTTACACGCGTTGAAAACGAAGTTCGACCTGGTCATTGTTGACCTTTTTAATGATCTGGACCTAGCACGGGGCGTGGACTCCCGCGGCTTTCTACACGGTTTGAGGGACCGTTGCTCCCCGGATGGAATAGTCTGCTTCAATACCGTGACTTATGATGAAGCGAGTGAAATGCGATGCAAAGCCGTGAAAGCCCATGCCGAACGGGTATTCCACGCCGTGGAAGAACTAGTTTTGGAAGATGTCAACAAGGTGTTCATCTTACGGTGAGCAACGTAGTCCGCAAAAATTACGTCCATTCCGCGATCGGCCCGAACTTTGGGTCTGGATAGCGCATACCCTGAAGTGATCAAAAATACACGTACATATCTGCTGATCCTCAGTCAGTTCCTATTCCTTGGACTGTCCATGGCACAGGTTTGCTCGATCGATCTGGGTAGCGATGAGACTATTTGTCAGGGTGAAACGCACACCTTCACCGCCCCAGCAGGCTTTCCGGACTATTTGTGGAGCACGGGGTCGACTGCAACTAGCATTACCGTGGGAACAGCCGGGGTGTATTGGGGTGAAGTGAGCTATCCCAGCGGCCAGCTCTTCACGAACAGTGATTTCAACGCAGGGAATACCGGTTTCTCCACCCAATTCAACTATTCCTCAACCCTGGTCACAGAGGGCAATTACTTCATTGGGACCAACGCAGCCTCGTACCACCCTCAGTTCCAAGGCACCGGGTCCGGGAATTTCATGATCGTGAACTCGGGCTGGCCTTCTGCATTGTTCAATGTTTGGTGCCAGTCCGTTACGGTATGCCCTGAGCAGACCTATACGCTCAGTTACCGGGTGCGCACCGTATCCAATGATCTACCGGCGCGCCTTCAGTGGTGGGTGGATGGCGGCCCCAGTAGCGCAGAGGTCACACTTCCCAATTTCGGAGGATGGCAGACGATCTCCTATGCGTGGACATCTGCCCCGGGGCAGACCGCCGCCAACTTGTGCCTGCGTGTTATGTCCGGGGATGGTATTGGGAACGACTTTGCTTTGGATGACATCTCCATGCAGGCCACGATCACGTTGCGCGATGAAGTGGAGCTCTTTGTGACCCCCTTGCCCCTTGTTGACCTCGGCCCGGATGCCACGTTATGCGCTGGGCAGAACCTAGTGCTCGATGCGGCTGTACCCGGTGGCACCTATGTGTGGCAGGATGGCAGCACTGCGAGCAGCTTTGCTGTGACAAGTGCCGGAACCTATTCTGTGACCGTGACAACCAATGATTGTTCGGCATCGGACGCGATCGATGTGTTCTACACACCACTGCCGGTCGTCGACCTCGGTGCGGACCAAGTGCTCTGTGTTGGTGAAGCATTCCTGCTCAACGCCCAGGTCGCTGGTGGCACGTATCTCTGGCAGAACGGATCACCGGCACCCTTTTTCAACGTAACCACCAGCGGCATCTATTCAGTTTCCGTCACGGCCAATAATTGTACGGCGAGCGATGCGGTGGACTTCGCATTCAATCCGCTCCCCGTTATCGACCTTGGGCTGGATCAAACGGTTTGCGCGGATGTACCCGTTCTGTTGGATGCGACCGTGCCAGGAGCTACTTACCTATGGCAAGATGGATCCACTGGAGCCACCTTCGCTCCTACTGTTTCAGGACCGTACAGCGTTACGGTTACGCTGAATGACTGTGTCGCTTCAGATGCTACGAACATCACCTTCACCCCGCTTCCGGTGGCTGATCTTGGACCGGACCAAACCGTTTGTGCAGGCACGGCGGTTCTGCTGGAAGCAACGGTCCCGGGAGCTACCTACCTCTGGCAAGACGGTTCAACTGGAGCAACGTTTGGGCCGATCACATCAGGTACCTACAGCGTTACAGTCACAGCCAACGGATGTGCGGCATCGGATGCCTTGGAAATAACTGTAAACCCACTTCCAATCGTGGACCTGGGAGCAGATCAAACGGTTTGCGCGGATGTACCCGTTCTGTTGGATGCGACCGTGCCAGGAGCTACTTACCTCTGGCAAGATGGATCCACTGGAGCCACCTTCTCCCCTGCTGTTTCCGGACCTTATAGCGTTACGGTTACGCTGAATGACTGTGTCGCTTCCGATGCTACGAACATCACCTTCACCCCGCTTCCGGTGGTTGATCTTGGACCGGACCAAACCGTTTGTGCAGGCACGGCGGTTCTGCTGGATGCAACGGTCCCGGGAGCTACCTACCTCTGGCAAGACGGTTCAACTGGAGCAACATTCAACGCGTCATCGCCCGGTGTCTATTCGGTTCTGGTAACCAACAACGGTTGTTCAAGTTCGGACTCCTTCACACTATCCAATTTCGGGATCCAAACTGTGAACCTTGGGCCAGATGTTGTGCTTTGCCAAGGACAGAGCACAACGTTCGACGTGACCTTGCCAGGTGCCACCTACTTATGGAGCACCGGAGCAACCACGTCTGCGATCTCCGTTAGCACTGGTGGTTCTGTTTGGGTGAGGACAACACAGGGCACGTGCAGTGCAAGCGACACAGTGAACGTTACGATAAACCCGATGCCGCAGGTTAACCTAGGCGTCGACCAAACACTATGCGCCGGTGAAGACGCGATGCTGGATGCCACCTACCCCGGTGCAACTTATCTCTGGAGCACAGGCGCTGTTACACCAACGATCACCGCCAATGCAACCGGCAACTATTCCGTGGATGTTACACTGAACGGATGCACAGCGAGCGATGCAGTTACCGTGACCGTGTTGAGTGCGAACGCCGT
>Ga0154020_10011176_pt1 | contig 10235 bp, 22 predicted proteins | sample Klosneuvirus_201_FD_109709 | JGI IMG/M metagenome (GOLD analysis project Ga0154020, IMG submission 109709) | Active sludge microbial communities from wastewater, Klosterneuburg, Austria - Klosneuvirus_20160825_MG | ecosystem: Engineered > WWTP > Aerobic digester > Activated sludge | place... | reverse complement strand
TAAAAGAAGATTTAGTCAATAACAATCTATCAAATATATTCTCAAGGGGAGTTGCAGTCAACAGGAAGGATGGCGTCAGGCAGACGATCACGCGCCCTCGACGATTTTGTATCGGCCAACACCATCCTAATCGCGCAGCAGCACTTCAAATAATTATTATAAATATTTTTCTAAGTAATATTGAAGCGACAACGGAAAAGATGAGAAAGAGCGGAGGGCAGAGAGGGGGGAGGGAGATTCTTGTTAGACAACCCACGGCCCGCCATCAAGCAGGAAAAAGATGACGATATTAAAATAAACAGAGTAATAAATTAAAAAAGAAAAGGAGGAGAACCTCGCCAGCGGCGGGAGGGGCTACGTCGACGGTCTCAATTTTGAAAGGCTCCTTGGCCTTCCAAGCGACCGCCGCCTTGCTCTTGATCACCTGGCCCGCCGTCGACGCCGCCGCCATGGCCCTCCGCTGCGCCATCGTCATCGTTGACGCGCGAACTACGATCGTACGCATCATCTGAGGGCTTCCTTAACGGGCAACTACGCAATGACTCCATATAATCTCCATTTGCCGTCTCTCGCCAAAACAACACGGCGACAACTCGACGAGGCAGATTGCTCGACGAGAGCGTTGCCGCCCTACGGCGGCCTCAAGCCGGCTTTCATTCTCATTCGCTGTGCCGCTGAGGCACTCTTATCAAGAATATTGAGTCGTACTAATATTGCTAATGTTTGTTGGGCGTCCGCTCTTCTCTGTGAGGCGCTCGGCCCTCAGCGCTCTCCCCTCTTCGATGAGCCACGCGCGCGCCTTCCGCTCTTCACCCGCCCTCTTCGCCATGTACGTTCTTTTACTCGTCTCTTTGCTTTTAGTGGAATCCCTCTGAATTCTTTGTGGTTAATCTATTTCATTGGGAGGCCATGAAGAGCCTCGGGCGCTGTTAATTCCTCTTCCTAATTTCGATTCTCCTAGGAAGCCCCGCCAATCCAATAGAGATAACGACCAAGCGTCTGACTTCCGCCTCTTTGATACGGTTTGATCCCTTGTGACATGGTCTGAGGAATGGTCAATCGCTTATCAACCCTCTTTCCTCGATAGCGTGATCAAGAGTTGTCGGATGAGATTGCGAGTCGAGTACAGTTGTCTAAACCCACCATGGAGTACATTGAACGCCTCGAGGCATGCCGCCACAAAGGCGACGTCAGCGGCGCCTTTGCTCTCTTTAACGAGATGATCGAGAAAAAGATTGACCCCTCACCAAAGGTCCTCTTTTTTGTTGTGGCGAATGACAATTGGGGCTTATCTTATATCACAATAGGCCATCGACCATATTGTGAACGCTAGCTTAGTGGCGAAAGACCTCCCGAGCGCTCTGGCTGGTCTCGAGCTTGCGCGCCAGTACAATTTGCAGCTGCGTTACGGTCTTATAGGAAGTTTCTTAGTCGAGTGGTGCGATCTTTGTGACGTGGATATGATTTGGACTTGGCTCACTGCAGCGCGTAGCACTAAAGCAAATCGAGTTGACCTGTCGGAAAAGGCGATGGAACTCTTTGATAAGCTCGGTCGCTCGCCCTCCATCGGTATCTCCCGCGCCTTCGTTGACGGTTTCTTCCGCAATCGGCGCTTCAACGATGGCATGATCCAATTTCATAACCGCTTCTCCGATCGTACTGGTTTGATTGCGGACGCCGAAACCTATCACATGCTCATCTTCTCCGCCGGCAAGAACGGCGGCTTTGATGTTGCAATCAATCTTTACAAAGAAATGAAAAAGAAAGGCCTCGCGCCGAGCGATCGCATTTATCGGTACCTTGTCGGATTTCCCTGAAGTTGTCGATCACTTTATTTCATCCTCTTTGCACAGGTACTTGCAATCTCAGGCTGCTATGGTCAACAAAATGGAGCTCGCAAAATCGATTTTTGATGAAATGCGAGCTGATGTACGATTCTCCTTTTCTGTCATTTTCCAGGTCCGTATTTGTCTTTCATTTCGCTCGTTAACTCCCATTTGGCGGTAGGGCATCCCTCCTCATCCCTATGCTGCCACTGCCTTGATCGACGGTTTCATGCGGGCCAAACGCATCGACGAGGCCATTCAGGTACCCGTTCTTTTCCCTCAGCTTTATGTTTCATTTTCAACCTTTGTAATGTGGCAGATATTCGAGTTGACGAAAGACGCTTCCGGAGAGCCCGAGTTTGGTTTATACACGGCCATTATGAAGGCCTACGGCATTAAGGGCGACGCCAATATGATTCTTCGTTCGTCATCACCTCGCTCCTTGCTCGTCAACATTGTTTGGCTTTCTGAAACCTTGTCTTCGTAGGCCTCTTTGATGAGATGCGCAAGAAAGATATTCCTCGCCACGAGCTAACGTACTCGACAGCCATTGTGGGCCTCTCCCAGAATGATCGCACCGCTGATGCCCTGGATCTTGTTAACGAGGCTCACGATAACGGCACGCTTTTTGTGTTCTCTGAGTTTGTGATATTTCCTCCTTTCAATATTGCTCGTTATAGGAATTCCAGTGAACACTTTCACCTACAACTACCTTATCAAAGCTCTTGGCCGTCGCCGCATGGTCGACGAGATCTTGAAAGCGATGGCCGATATGAAGACCTATGACGTCACGCGGTCCGGTGAGACCTATGCTGTAGCCATCTTCGGTGCTTCCCTCGCCAAGCAACCTGATAAGGTCACCTCTTTTTGTAGTGGAGATACTGTTATCCGCTCATAGCGATTACGCAGGCGCTGTTATTATTCCGGATGATGGTCGGTGAGAATGTGGAGCCCTTTGACGCTGTCTTCGCCTCCATCCTCGTCGGCTTCGACCTCACAGAGCGCACCAATGAGGCCATTGAGTTTTTCGAGAACCTCCATGTTTTTCGAAAGCCCGTCGACATCAAGACCTACAGCTCCTACATGCCCATCTTGGGCAAGTTGCCCGAGGCCGTCCGCTTGAAAAACATTGAAGAGACCTTGAACGAGATGAAGGACAAAAACATTAAGCTCGATGAGATTTTTTATCAGCGCGTCATGAAAGTTGTCGCGCCGCTCTCCATCTCCAAATTGACTGAGCTGTACAAAGAGATGCTCGCCAACGATATTATGCGCTCCCCTGGTGTGCGCTCGGTCCTCTTCAATTCTTTCGACAATTTCAACAAGTTCCCGGCCCACAAGAAGGAGGAAGCTCGTCAGCTTCTGCACGTGATGAGAAAAGACAAGCAATTGCCCAATTTCGTTCGCAGCGTGCATCTCCGTGACGACACCACTGGGCTCACCTTCGTCGCGACATCTCATCGATCTCAAAATACCCACACGTCCCAAGGCGCCACACCTCGCAATCCAACTCCGAACTCTCCCACCTCAACACCACTGTAGAAGAAAAAAAATGACTATAAATGTCGTCACTTCTAGAAATGCTATAGAGTGAAGAAGCGGTCGAAACAGAATGGTTGCGAGAAGCAAAAAATATGTCTGCGAGAAGACAAAAAATATGGTCCTTGGCGGGATCGAACCGCCGGCCTCCGCGTTATTAGCACGGCGCTCTACCGACTAAGCTAAAAGACCCAGTTGATTTTTCTTAATACCTAGGGTGAGTCAAAGTCAAGTTGATGGAGAAGCTTGGGGAGTTGCTCATCAGATTGTCATTTGCTGTCGTCAGGTGTGTCATGGCGACTTCACTGATTGACTTCTGCAAAACCCTTCCTAAAATTGTACTTATAATACCAATCTCCTTAGAGAATATTTTTCTACCAGAGCGGGAGAATTCCCCTCGCGCTGAACCTTGCTTCGCCTCCGGCCTCGACTCCCCCACTGTCGAGAATTCTCAATCTTATCTTGGACATACGTATACCACAAGGCACAATTCGTGAGATGATTGGTGGTGCTTGGATCAGGAGGGAAAGTGTGCCCCCAAGGATTCGTCGAGGCCCTCGACGGAGCTCTCCTCGACCTCGACCACTGTTGGTTTACCCTGATTTCAATTTTTGTGATTCTTTCTATTTTATATAGGAACTTCATGCTCATTTGAATGGTTGTATTCGAGACTCGACTTTACGCGAGCTCTACCGCTCCCAGCTCAGCCAGGAGATCGACTTGCCTCAACGCAATACCATCGAAGGGTGGGTCCTTCTCCCCCTTGTGGACCTGCATCTAAATGTTCAAAATCTTTTGCTTATGCGATCATATGTATTTAGATGTTTCAAGATGTTTGGGATCATCCACCAGGTCGTCACGTCGGTCGAGGTGATCAAGCGCATCACTATAGAGATGATCGAGGTCCTCTCCCTCACGGCCTCTTGCTCTCCTCTTGTCTTTCTGATATGCTTTTAGGATTTTACATCGGATAATGTTAAATATTTGGAGATTAGAACGACCCTCAAGGAGCTCCGTGGGAAGAGCCGTAGGGACTATCTCAACGCCGTCATTGAGGGCATTCAGGTCTTCCACTCTCTCCTCCTTTTCCTCTTGTCGTCTCTCCTGACTCCCTCGGATTTCTAGGAATGCGAAAAGAGGAATCTACCCATTGTTGTGAAGGTCTTAGTGAGCATCAATCGCGCCAATCCGCTCCAAGATGCCGCCGAGAACGTCAAAGTCGCCATTGACCTCGCCCACACCTCCGATACTAATCGCGCTGGTTACGTGGTCGGAATCGATTTCTCTGGCAATCCGTCGGTAACCTCTGCGTTTCTCTCAATTCCCACAATAATGTTGTCTTTTGGGTGATTGGATGTTTTCAGGTTGGTTCCTTTGAGCCTTTCCAGGCCATCTTGGAAGAAGCACGGCAGGCAAAGGTTCCTCTGACCATCCACTTCGCCGAGGTGCCCTTCCCTCCTCCTCTTCGCCATCATATTCGCTTTTATCAATCGTTTTTGTTTTATTTCAGGTCCAAAATTTCCGAGAAGGTCTCGATATCCTTGCATTCCACCCTCAACGACTTGGTCACGGCTGCGTCTTGGTACCTCAAAGTCTTCTCTCTTTTATTTTCTGTGACCACATGAGTCACAATCTCACGTCTTATCATTTAGAATGACGAGCTGGAGGCGAAGCTATCGGAGCTGCGGATACCAATGGAGATGTGTATGACGTCGAATGTCATTGGGACCAATGGCCGCCAGAGCTACGAGAAGCACCACTTCATAGACTTCTACAAGCGCGACTACCCTCTTTCCCTCTGTGTACTCGGTCTTGCTTCTCACGATGCTCTCCATCTCATGATAAATGTGATTTAGACCGACAACTCTCATGATAATGTTATTTAGACCGACGACACGTGTCTATTTGAGATCGACTTGTCGCATGAGTTCGTTAAGGCGGCGCAAGTGTTCGACCTCGACCGTCGACAGCTCTTTGAGATCTCCTTCAGATCGATCGACTATGCCTTTGCTAATAGCGTTGACAAAGAGAAGATCCGAAAAGCGTTTCAAAAGTTCGCGGAGACTCACAAGATTTGAGTAAGGGTAATGTCTTACACTGAAGGTATTAATGTGTCGTAAGATTACATGATCATCCATGAAGAAAAGATGATTGTGGCCAAGTATACGGCGTCTACTGGGTGACTGTTTGTAGTGGACGATTTGACTCCGCAGTTCGATTTGCTCAAGTCGACGAAGACCGTGAGTGATCCACTCGCAAACTGCAGATTCTGAATGAAGAGTCGATGAGATCGGAAGTAATGGGCACTACTATAGTCATGAGATCGTAAGTACCGTCGCATCTTGGTTTGCAATACAATCGGCATAGCGGACGCTTAATATTGTCGTTTCGATCGTTCCGTTCGCGCACCTAAGCGCAACCGCCATCACCAACAGGGAAGCTGAAATATCTCATGACTGACGCACTGCATTCCCTTGATGATAGGAATTTGTGTCCTCGTATCGCCAGCAGGGAGGGTGACGTTGATGCTACCGGGGGCAGAGATACAGCCGCTGACTGAAATCGGAGGAGGAGTGGGTTGGGTAGTCGAAGGCTCTCCGACAGAGACCGATAATGTCGAGTTGGGTTCCGCGATGAAGTTGCCGTAGACTAACAATTGTGCCGATGTCGGCAGCGAAGCCGACGGGCCTATGACAAGCGACGCTGACGAGCTGAGCGTGAAGTCGCTAAAAACTGTCAGCGACGACTGGACGTTGACTGTCGCAGAGTTGCTCACCACTAGTGACGAGTTGATGAAGAACGGGGTCGATGACACATTCAGAACACCTATCGACAAATCTTGATGAAAGCATGGCTAACTCTCAATCTCACTGCAAGTCAGTACCTGTTGGCACCGCCACCTGTGAAGTGGCAACCCAAGTTCCATTTATACAACTGAAATATGGTTGGTAATCAACTTGGAGAGCGGGGCACCCCGCGCTGGGCGAAGGAGTCGCTGGTGGAACATTGCAAGAGCAATTTTTCACACAGTCTTCCGAACGCCGGCATGAAGAACTTGGAGGGCCGCAGCAAACATGAGTCTCCATGAGATCACTGTGACCAACAACTGAATCAAAGCCTTAGACAATATGCCAAACAGCATGATGGATACCAATAGGAAGTCGGAGAGGTCAAACTGACTTCGGGGAAGCAGCCGGTCAAATTGGGATTCCCCAACAAAATCCTATTTACACGAGAAAACGAAATCAAGATACTCCACATTGAGTCACACGAAGAGTAAGTCCGCACAAAAATGCAAAGCTTCCATTGTTGAATTGGGACGGGAATGTCGTGAAGTAGTTGTACGATAAGTCCCTATAAACAGAGAGTAGAGTAGCACCTTCGATGAGAAATATATCACAAGCATTCCAATCGAGCGTACAATGTCATTGGCTCTGAGTGATTCTGTCCAAACAACTCCAAGGGGATTGAACCAGTAAGCTTGGAGCCCGACATATACCTAGGAGATGCAATAAGAGGATCAGAAGTCAGTAAAGGGGCAATGTGGCAGGTAACCACATGAGGCAGGTAACGCACAGCTGGGTAAGTTCGTATAGCGACGCTAGGCCTGCTGGAATGGCTCCAGTGATATTGCTTCCAGAGATCTCCCTATGAAATAAACGTAGATTTAATGAGCCCGCACAAGATATTTGAAAGGCGTGTGCCATACAGCAGTGACATCGACTTGGCCAGGGATATGGTCTCGGGGATACTTCCGACGTATCCTTTGCCATAAAGATGCCTAGGAAATGCCATTTGGTATCCATTAGGGGGGAGGAAGGGTTAGCGAGGCAATTGACAAAGTTACACTTGCTTGTACGGGCATCCATCGTAAAAGAGCGAACTCGGTATCGTCACTAATTCATTCTGAACTTCCAACACGCTAAGTCAGCAAGCGATCAGCGCTTCCCTTGGTAAGATCCATCGAATCGACATTCGCCACGTACATAATTCCCAGGTTTCCGTGTTTTGGGCCAATCGAGCTAAGAAACTGTTGGTTCCCTTTTAGTAATGGCGTTTGAAAAATTTCACTACAAATAGATTGTGAAATCGGGGCACGAAGCGATGACGGCGAAGACGGGTCTCACATATAGGTGAGGTCGATCCAATCGGAGATGTCCGGCAGCGTTCCCCCCAAGTTGGGCGAGCTCAAGCCACTACATTATGTTGAATATCAAATCCACTTGCCAGAAACTCAATAGATAGCGTCCAACATCGCACAAGTATTGCAGACCGATGAAGCTCGTGACCCACCCAGGGATGGTCCCCGTCAGATTCAACTTCGACAATACCCTTCAACACAAACGCATCAGCGATCGACGTGAAACCATCGACCATAACAACACAGCAAAAAGAATGTTACAGTCCTTGCATTGTCCCTTTCAGGTTCGACCACTCGTCAGGGATGGAGCCAACGAGGCCCACGTCAACAAGCTCACTACAAAGGAAAATAGAATTAAGATATTATTTTATTAATGTTCTCCTTCCGATCGAAGCAATCGGGTATCGATGGACACGTACATATACTTCATCTTGCTCAGATATCCCAGGTAGCTTGGAATGGTACCCGTCAGGTGAGGGCTCCTTTCGACGTACCTTGCACAATAAAATCACATTTACATATACATAATATATATATGTATATATATATTGTCGGAGAGAAAGTCCATGTACAGGACAGAGAGGTTGAGGTTGTCGGAGAGGTTCGGAAGAGTCCCAGTAAAATTGTTATCAATGAGCTCTCTGCAAAAAGAACAGAGGAAATCATACAGTAAATAGATATATATTTATTATCATTATTATGAGAATTCATAAAATGATGGCAGAAAAGACAAATGAGAAAGCGCACAGAGTCTCCAGAGTGGTCCACGTGATAGGAGTAGGGAGAAGACCCACGAAGCCGGTGCCCCTCAACGACCTAACAAACATTGCAATTTCATTTCCATAAACAATATATACTATTTTAAAGTGAAGGTATAGAAGAGCGTCGAGGTACAAGTTGCGGAGTGCGCTCAGGGTGCCCAAGGCAGGAGGGAGGGTCGCCCCAGCGAAAGGCGATAGCGAGGTGGATCGAAACAGAAAGGCCCTATGGTACCATCGAACACAATGAACGAATGGGTCGGCGAAATACCATTGAATAGAGGAATATATCATATGATAACTTTGTCAAAATCCGATCGATTGCGATAAAACTCGGTTTAAGATACCGAGATTCGGGAAGGTCGAGGTCGACAAATCTTCGAGGGAGTCTCGGCGAGGTTGAGCTCGGGAAGCTACCAAGGTCTTCCAAGCGAATTGAATTTTGGAAAGAAAGGAGATTCAAATAGAATATATATATATATATATACTTAGATAAATTAATCTTTAATTGTTGGTCTATATCGATTCGAGAAAATCTTTCCATTGGTCGCACAAGCTGAGGAGTTGGTCGCCCGCAGCATCGCACTCGAGGAAGGTCCACGGGGAATCGCACGCGTTGACGGCGTCTGAGCAGTTCGTCCATCCGATAAGAGATTGAGGAAATATATCTTGAGCGTATGCGGTTAAGACGGTGGCGTTCATCGATGCGCAGAGCTCGGTGAGGATGCGCGAGTCGAGGGAGTTGAGAGGTCGGGACGAGGACTTGTCGAGGGCGAGCATAACGGTGAGCGCCACGACGACCCACGCCACTCGACGCCCCATTGGTTCGCAGATGATCCTGTGGATGTTAATTGTATTTATTTTGTGAAAGGGATATTTTTAAGAAAAGAAAGTAAGTAAGATTGCCTCCTTGACTAGAAGGAGGTCAGACCGGACAAGAAAGTGATTTCAACCTCCAACGTTTCGCCTCAACAGTAGTAAAATGGTTGTAAATGCCCCTTCTCGCCACGTCAACTGAATATTGAACAAAATGCTTGGAGAAATTTACAAAGCAAAGTTCAAGCCAAGATGCGACATGTGTCGTGGGAGACTCAGGAGAGTTGTCATCCAAGTCAGAGAATGTCAGAAATTGCACGCAAAAAACTTTAAGTCAGCAACAAATAAGGAAGGGAGGGGAGGGGAGGGGGGGAGGGTGGAATGGAAAGCGTTCATCAGCATTAGCGTTCTGTTCGGCCTTGACTGCACAGGGTTAGTGGCGGAGGCAATTCTTATCGGTCAGCTCGCCGTCAAGCTCAACGAACTTCTCCGATAAAAAAAAACAGCCCTTAGAGCCAAGACAAACAAAATCGGATGAAGGAAACGCACCTCAACCTCGATGACCTGAGCAGAGAGAGGCGCGGTGTGCAATTCCCCAAGCACAAGAGTGGCAGCCGCCTCGTCGTTCCGGAAAAGTAGGAGGAACTGAGCAACTCGTCTCTTCTCGGGGTCAATCTCCTTCCCGGTGTCCTTATCGACCTTGCCATCGATCAGTCCCTAGGGACGAAAAGAAAAATAAGCCTTCTTTCTTGACAGGAGCAAAAACACTGCATAGAAACTGATAGAAAGGAGGAGGGCGAGCCTTGATTGGAGCAGTGTCGTCACCAATGCGGCGCCTCTTGGCCGCAGAAGGAGCCTTGGCCAAGAATCCACTACCAAAGGAGAACATGCATGACGAGGAAATCAGAGGGCAACAAAGAGAGCATGAAGACGAAAAGATGATGCGGCCAGCCCCTCCTCGCTGGCCGCGGCATGGCACTCAACCGACAAACAAAAGACGATAAAGAGAAAGGACAATGTGAACGACAAACCCATCGGCTCAGCCCGACGAAGCTCGCCTACGAGGTGTGGCAAGTGTGGTTACCACTCCCATTGCGCGCGGAGTGGCTTCCCCACTGTCCTTTGCAGAGAACAGTGGCACTATATCCTCGGACT
>Ga0154020_10011175_pt1 | contig 10236 bp, 9 predicted proteins | sample Klosneuvirus_201_FD_109709 | JGI IMG/M metagenome (GOLD analysis project Ga0154020, IMG submission 109709) | Active sludge microbial communities from wastewater, Klosterneuburg, Austria - Klosneuvirus_20160825_MG | ecosystem: Engineered > WWTP > Aerobic digester > Activated sludge | place... | reverse complement strand
CGCGGACAGCGGATCCAGCGCTTGGCCCCAGGATTCTCGGGTGATCTCGCCTTCATCGGGCACGCCGAGCTCCTCGAGCAGGCCAGCGGCGCGGCGGTGGCGTTCCTGGCGACGCCCGCCGAGACCAGCCTGGAGCTCGCCCCGAAGCTCTTGGCCAAGGGCACCCGGGTCATCGACTTGTCCGGCGCGTTTCGGCTGCGGGACGCCAGCCTCTACCCTACTTGGTACGGCTTCACCCACACGGCGCCGGAGCTCCTCTCTCGCGCGCACTACGGCCTGCCGGAGCTGTTTCCGCTGGCCCCCGCGACGACGACCTTGGTCGCCAACCCCGGCTGCTACGCGACCGCCGCCGCGCTGGCCGCTGCTCCCCTGGTCTCAAGCCAGCTCATCGAGCTCGATCAGCCGCTGATCCTCGATGGAAAGAGCGGGGTCACCGGGGCCGGTCGCCGCTCCGAGGAGGCCTTCTCCTTCTCCGAGGTCGCGGGCACGATCCGGCCCTACCGCCTTGGAAAGCACCAGCACGTCCCAGAGATCGAGCAGTGCCTGGGGGGGGGCGTCCAGCTCTCCTTCAGCCCGCACCTCATCCCCATCCGGCGGGGCCTCATCGTCTCGGGCTACGCGCGTGCTCGGCCCGGCGTCACCGCGGCTCAGATCCAGGAGGCCTACGTCCAACGCTACGAGGGTCGCCCCTTCGTCCAGGTGCTGACCGAAACCCTGCCCGAGCCCGGTCCAGTGGCGCACACCAACGTCTGCACCGTCGGGGCACACCTGGACCCGCGGACCCGCGTCGTCAGCTTCTTCGGCGCGCTCGACAACCTGGTGAAGGGCGCCGCTGGGCAGGCGGTACAGAACCTCAACCTGCTGATCGGCGCCGACCCCAGCGCTGGCCTTCGCTGAGGCCCGCTCTTCGCTTGACAGGGTACTGCGCGGATGCGCGGGACGTGCGCGTGAGCCTCCCTGTACCCGAGCTTCCCTCTGGATTTCTCGCGGCTGGCGTCAACGCCGGGATCAAGAACTCCAAGCGTGACCTCGGCGTCTTGGTCTCGGACCGGCCGGCGGTGTTCGCGGCCTGCCTGACCCAAAACGGCTGCGCCGCGCACAACATCCACCGCACGCGCGCGCTGCTCGGTGTCCAGGACGCGATCCGCGTGGTCATCACCACCAGTGGCAATGCCAACGCCATGACCGGCGACGAGGGTCGTCAAGACGACGAACGCATCGCCAAAGAGATCGCCGAAGAGGTGGGCGTCGATCCCAGCGAGGTCGTCACCGCCTCCACCGGCGTCATCGGCCACCGCCTCCCGCTCAGTCGGGTGCTCGACGGGATCCCGGTCGCGCTGCGCTCGCTCTCCGAGAACCCCGCCGCCTTCGCCGAGTCGGTGATGACCACCGATCGCGCGCAGAAGGTCTTCGTCAAAGAGGTCTTTATCGCCGGGACGCTGGTGGAGATCCACGCGGTCGCCAAGGGCTCGGGCATGATCGCGCCGGCCTTGGCCACGACGCTGTGCTTCATCACCACCGACGCGCTGATCACCGTCAAGGCGCTGCGCCAGTCCCTCTCCGACACCGTCGACTCCACCTTGAATCAGCTCACCGTCGACGGAGACATGTCGACCAACGATGCGGTGGTGATGCTGGCGAACGGGGCGGCCGACAACGAGCTCATCGAGCAAGGCACCGACAACCACGGGTGGTTCACCGAGGCGCTGCGCGAGCTGCTCGTCGACGTCGCGCGGTCGATCGCCAAAGACGGCGAGGGGGCCACCCGGATGATCGAGGTCAGCGTGGAGGGCGCGGCGAGCTTGGCCGACGCCCGCGCGCTCTCGGTCGCGGTGGCTGACTCCTCCTTGGTCAAGGCCGCCGTGTTCGGCGCGGATCCTTACGCCTGGGGCCGCATCCTCGCCGCGCTGGGCGGGCGGGCCGGCCGGACCAAGGCTGACTTCGATCCTTCGACGCTCTCGCTCACGCTCCAGGGCGTGAAGGTCTTCGATCGCGGAAAGCCCATCAAAGACAGCGTGGGGCAGCTCAAGTTTCGTATGTCGGAGCGGGAGATCGCGGTCGTCGCCGATCTGGGCCGCGGCGCCGCCAGCGCTCGGGCCTGGGGCTGCGATCTCACCTACGACTACGTCAAGATCAACGCCGACTACGCCCGCGCCACCACCACGGCCGCCGATGGCTCGGTCAGCGTGCAAGATCGCCTCTCCGATCTGGGGCCCACCATCAAGACCCGCATCTTGATCGAGGCCCTGCGCTACATCGATCGCTTCGACGGGCTCCGCGCCGTGATCAAGTTCGGCGGCGAGGCCATGCTCGATCGCGATCTCGAGGAGCAGTTCGCTGAGGACGTGCTCCTCCTCCAATCCGTGGGGCTGCGCCCGATCGTTGTCCATGGCGGCGGCCCGGAGATCTCGCGGCTCCTCGAGAAGCTCGGGCACAAGAGCGAGTTCGTTGACGGCCTGCGGGTCACCGATATCTCCTCGATGGCGGTGGTGGAGATGGTCCTGACGGGCAGCGTGAACCAGCGCCTGGTCGCCGCCTTGAATCGGCGAGGACGCCGGGGCGTGGGCCTCTCGGGCAAGGACGGCGGGCTGCTCCGGGCCAAGAAGCTGGTGGCCGATCGGGATCTCGGACAGGTGGGCGAGATCGTCGCCGTCGACACCGCGCTGATCGACATGCTGGAGCGCGACGGTTACATCCCGGTGATCTCACCGATCGGCCTGGGCGACGACGGCACCGCCTACAACATCAACGCCGATCTGGTGGCCGCTGAGCTGGCGGTCGCGTTGAAGGCGCCGAAGTTGATCTACCTAACCGACTCGCCTGGCTTGGCCGACGGAGAGCAGCTCGTCTCGGAGCTCACGGCCGATGGCCTCAAGGCCCGGCTCGAGCGCGGCGATCTGGCCTCTCAGGCCCTGCCCAAGCTCAAGGCGGCCCTGGCAGCGCTGCGGGCAGGGGTGGCCTTCGTGCACCTGGTCGACGGGCGCGTCCCCCACAACCTGGTGGCCGAGCTGTTCACCGATCGCGGCGTCGGCACCTTGATCCGACAAGCCTGAGAGACCCCCATGAAACACTACCTCACCGAGCGCGACCTCGATCCCGTCCAGTCCCAGCTCCTCCTGCAGGAGGCCCGTGCGCTGAAGAACGCGCGGGCGCAGCGCGAGCTTCGCAGCGATCTCGCCGGCCGCCACGTGGCGATGTACTTCGAGAAGCCCTCGGTGCGGACCCGCGTCTCCTTCACCTTGGCGGTCCGCGAGCTGGGCGGCGAGGTGGTGGAGCTCGGGCCCCAGAACACCAAGGTCGGGCACGGTGAAGAGCTGGAGGACTTCGCCAAGGTGATCGGGCGCTACGTGCACGGGATCGTGGCGCGCGTGTTCGCGCAAGATGACTTGCAGATCATGGCGGAGGCCGCGGGCGTCCCCGTGATCAACGCCCTGTCGGATGAGCGCCACCCCTGCCAAGCGTTGGCCGATCTCTTGACCATCGAGGAGCGCTTCGGCTCGGCCAAGGGGCTGCGGATCGCCTTCCTGGGTGAAGGAAACAACGTCTCGGCCTCGCTGGCGGGGCTCGGCGTGATGCTGGGGGCCGAGGTGCGGGTCGCTTCACCGGACTCCTGCCAGCTCCCCGAGCGCGTGCGGCAGGAGTGCCAAAGCGGTCCCGGGAAGCTGGTGGAGCTCAGCGACCCGCTCGAGGCCGCCCGCGGCGCCGACGTCTTGTACACAGACACCTGGGTGTCGATGGGCAAGGAGGGAGACGCGGCCAAGCTGAGGGCCGAGCTGTCGCGTTACCGCATCGACGCGCAGACCTTGGCGGCGGCCAATGCGCGGGCGATCGTGATGCACTGCTTGCCCGCGGTGCGCGGCGAGGAGATCACGCGCGAGATCATGCACGGGCCGCGCTCCGCGATCTGGGATCAGGCCGAGAATCGCCTGCACGTGCAGAAGGCGCTCTTGCTTCGTCTCCTCGGCTAGAGCGCCGAACCGCTCTAGCCGCCTCAGTAGCGTCGGATGTCGCTGACGTTCACCTTCGCGTAGCCGCTCGAGCCGGCGTACTTCTCCGCCGTCGCGTTCGCCTCTCGCTTGATGCGCGCCTCGAAGCGGTCCTGATTGCCGTCACTCTCCATCATGTACCAGGCCATGCCGCTGGCCCCCGAGGAGGTGTTCACCGTGACGTTTACGTAGGCTAGCTGCCCGTTGGCGTCCCGGAGGGGCTTGTCGCGATTGTCGACCGTTACTGTGAGTGCCATGCATACTTATCGGCACATTTCGCGGTTTGGTGTGCTCGATTTGATTGGATAATCCGGTACGGAAGTAACCCTGTATATGGCGACCCGGGTTTGACTCCGCGCCCGCCCCAGCTCAGGACTGAGCCGTGAAAGAACTCGAGGATTCGCTCCGCTACCTGAGCTCGGACCGGGCCTTGGCCTCCGTCGACGCCGACGTCTACTGGCCCAAGTGGGACTCTCCTTGGTGGCACCTGTCGCTCCTCTACGAGCTGGGGGAGATCAAGCGCGCCCCGGCGCCGGTGATCCACGAGATGGTGCGCGCGCTGGCGGCGAGCCCGACCAAGATCTTCCCGATTCACCCCCACGAGGGGCCGGCCGGACCTCACACGCACTGCCATTGCGCGCTCGGCAACATGTACCAGGTGCTGTCGGCCTGGGGCGTCCCGGTGGACGAAGAGCTCCCGTGGATTCGGCCTTGGTTTCTGCGCTACCAGATGGCGGACGGCGGGCTCAACTGCGATGAGGGGGCCTATCTGGTCGCGGATGAGTGCCCGAGCTCGATGGTCGGGACGATCGCGCCGTTTGAGGCGGTGCTGCTGTACACCCCGCGGCCGTATACGCCCGAAGAGCTCGCGTTCTTGGAGAAGGGCGCCCGGTTTCTACAGCAGCGCCGGCTGAGCCAAGGCTCGGCGACCCGGTACAACGCGGCGGAGCAGCAGAGCGCGGCCGCGTGGCAGAAGCTCTGCTTTCCTCGCTTCTACCTCTATGACGTGCTGCGCGGCTTGCACGCGCTCCTCCGCTGGAGAGAGAAGACCGGTGGCCAGGTGGATGAGTCCGTCGTGGAGCCGGTCTATTCGGAGCTTCAGCGCCGCTTCCCGGATGGCCAGATCCGCCTGGAGCGCCGGGCCTACGAGGGCATCGGCACGCGGATGCGCACGCCGTCGGGCGAGTGGGTTCGGCAGCAGGCCGCGCTCTCCCCGCTCCTCACGGCCGTCAGTGAAGTCGGCGCTGTCTCTCCGCAGTTGTCCCGCCAGTGGGCGGCGGTCCGTGCGCTCTACCGCTGAAGCTCGGATCGCCTCAACGTCCGACCGCGCGCCCTAGGCTCTCCCAAGCCATGAGCTGAGAGGTGCGAAAATACACGCCGGCCGGCACCGCGTAGGCGGGGTGAAAAGGTTGCTGGCCACCGCGGTGATCGGCTCCGACGAGCGCGACTTCGATACCCTCGGCCTTGGCCAGCGCGCGGATCCGCGGCAGGTGCCAAGCGGAGGACACGACCGCGACGCGCCGCCAACCCTCCCGCTCCGCTCGCTGCTTGAGCGCGGCGATCTCCTGGCTAGTGTTCTTCGGCTCGGGGATCCGGATGATCGCGGCCTCCTCCACGCCCATCTCCTTCCAGAGCTGGGCGGTGGCGGTGGTCAGATCTTGAACCTCGCCCAGGCCGGCGATCGAGCTACCCGTCGTGACGAGGACCTTGGCTTTTCCCGCGCGAAACAGGCGCGCGCCGACGATCACCCGGTCTCCATAGTCGGTGAGCTCGGGCTCGCCTTGACGCCACACCGCGCCGCCGCCCACGACCAAGACCGCGTCAAAGGGCTCACCGGCGAGCGCGTTGGCCGCGGTGGGGATGCCTTCCTCGAGCCCGTTGGCCAGCCAGCTCGAGAACCACACGTTACCGAGCAGCGTATAGGCCACGAAGAGCCCGCCGCTGAACGCCGTCACCGCGCGCTGTCCCTTGGCGTAGGCCATGATCGGCAACGCCATGGTGAGGAGCCAGAGGAGCCCCATGGGCATGGCCAACCAGCTCACCAGCTTCTGCATCGCGAGATCTTCGCGGACCAGGAAAAGGCCAAGGATCAACCCGGCGCCCGCCACGCCCAGCCCCTGCGTGGCGCGCCTTCGCTGCCCCGACACCGCGGCCCACAGCGCGAAGCCCGCGCCGCCCAGCACCGTCAAGAACAGGGTCCAGTCGAGCAGCATTACTTGGCGGGGTTGGCGGGAGATCCGATGATCGCGCAGGTGCCTTCTTTGCAGATCGCCTTGCGGCCCTGGCAGGGCTCGATGAGACACATGACCGGGTCCTCATCGCAGCTGGGGTCGGGCGCGTCCTTGCCGAGCGCCAGGCAAGCGCAGCCGTGGCAGCGGCTAGAGTAGCTGCGGCAGTCGGCGTCGCTGCTGCAGGCGCTAGAGACCTTGGCCGCGACGGGCTTCGCTACACAGGTCCCCGTGCACACCTGCGGGCAGGGGAACTCGGGCGTGCAGCCGGCGGGCGGATCGCATACGCCGTCGTCGGTGGTGCAGCGACCATCCCGCCCGCAGTCGGCGCTGGAGGTGCAAGATTTGGGGCCGCTCTTGTCGCTGACCACGCTCACGGTGGTGGTCGTGCCCTGGGTGGCGGGATCGGAGCGACAAGCGCCGATGGCGAGCGCGAGCGTGAGGAGGAGCCGGAGCCGAGCCATGCCCCTCTATACTCCAAACGAATACGCCGGGAGCTGAGATCCTTCGGGCGCCTGCAGGTCAGAGGCGCGAGGGTGGTCTCAGCGCGTGAGCGACCTCCAGGATGGCTTGGCGATCGCCGCGGATCTGGAGCTCCCCTTCCTGCTCGAGCGCTTGCACCGTCGCCGCCCCGAAGAAGAGCATCTTGAAGGCCTCGGCGTGCAAGGCGGCCACCGCCTCGCTGGGCGGCAAGGCTCCCTCCACCACGTCCATCTTCTCCCCGAGGCTCACCCAGAAGGCGCGGCCTTCCACCTCGAACCCCACTTGTCGATCGAGGCCGCCCGGGTAGCGCCGCTTCATCGAGAGCAAAGCCCAGCCGGGATCGAAGCGATCGCCCCGCCGCGGTTTGGCCAGGTAGCGCCAACCCCAGCGGGCCAGCTCCATCACCACCGGCTCGAGCTCCGCGCCCGCGCTGGTGAGGCGGTAGACCTGGGCCCGACCCGGCGGTGCCAGCTCGGCTTGCTCGACGAGGCCCTCGGCCACGAGGTGGGCGAGGCGCTCGGCCAGGAGGTTGGTGGTGATGCCGTCCAAGGAGCGCAGGAAGTCGGTGTAGCGCCGGGGGCCGAGCAGAAGATCGCGGATGATCAGGAGGGTCCAGCGCTCTCCTACGACGTCGAGCGCGCGGGCCAGACCGCAGTGCTGATGGTAGCTGCGACGCTTTGCCACGCAGATGAGCATAGATGGCTTTTCAAATTGTTTGTACTACTAAAAAGTAAAGTATGAGCGACCCGATCCAGAACTCCTCCTCCATCGTCCTCTTCGGGATCCCGCTGCTGGCGGTACTGGCCGGGCTGCTCGCGGTCCTCGGCTATGGCTGGGCCGGAGACCCCCGGGGCCGAGCGCGTCGCTTCGCCGCCGCTGGTCTCTTGCTCGCGCTGGTGCTGGGCAGCTCGGCGGCGCTTGGGGCCAGCGGGATCCTGCTCGACCTCCAGGCGCGGCCCCCTCGTCCGATGCTGATGTTCGCCTTCGTGCTCGGGGCGGTCGGGCTGGGCCTCTCACCGGTCGGGCGGCGCTTGGCGACCGGTCTGCCGCTGGCCGCCCTGGTCGGCTTTCAGGCGTTCCGCTTCCCGCTCGAGCTGGTGATGCATCAGGCGGCCGTAGAGCGGGTGATGCCGCTGCAAATGTCCTTTTCAGGGCAGAACTTCGACATCCTGAGCGGCCTGTCGGCGCTGGTCGTGGGGGTCGGCTTGGCCAGCGGGCACCTGGGGCGACGCGCGGCCATGGCCTTCAACGCGCTCGGGATCGCCTTGCTCCTCGCCATCGTCGGCATCGCGGTGAGCTCGCTGCCCTTGATCCACGCCTTTGGCGAGGCCCCAGAGCGCCTCAATACCTTCGTCCTGTACTTCCCGTTCGTGTGGCTGCCTACGGTGCTGGTCGCGCTGGCCGCGCTTGGGCACGTGGTCCTGACCCGCCGCCTTTTGGCCCCCGAAAGTGGGCCGCTTTCGAGCGATTGAGCGTATAAAGCCGGGCCATGTCCGTCCGCCTCGCGACCTGCTGTCTCGTCGCGCTCTTCCTGGCGTCCTGCGCGCGAGAGATCCGCTCCGCCGACGTAGGGTCGACCGATGCCTTCGGCGACCGCCTCGACGCCGCCGAGCAAGACGGGGACGGCCTGGCGGGGGACCTCGGCGAGCCGTCGGACCGCGGTGAGCGCTCGGACAGCGGCGTGCCTCCCGACGGCGGGGACAGCGGCGTGCCTCCCGACAGCGGCGTGCCTCCCGACAGCGGCGTGCCGCCCGACAGCGGTGTCCCTCCCGACAGCGGTGAGCGCTCCGACAGCGGCGTGCCTCCCGACAGCGGCTGCGTGCCCGCTTGTGGCACCCGAAACTGCGGCCCCGACCCGGTCTGCGGTGAGCCCTGCGGTCAGTGCACCGACACCCAGGCCTGCGCGGCCGGGGGGATGTGCTTCGAGGAGTGTCGACCCGGCGCGGCGATCTGCAGCCCCGATGGTTTTGGCCTACAAAACTGCGGGCTCAACGACGTCCTCGGCTTTCGCGACTACGGTAGCCGCGTGCCCTGCGCCGGCGGAGACGCATGCGACCCCCAGCGCGCCGCCTGCGCCCGGAGCTCCTGCCTGCCCGCGCAGGTGATGATCGTCCTCGACCGCTCGGCGAGCTTGTCGGCCAACTCCGCCTGGGTCTGGATCCGTGATGATTTGGTGGCCTCCGTGCGGTCGCACGAGCACGTCGGGGCCTACGGGCTCCGCACCTTCCCCGCGGCTTCCTGCGCCGCCGGCCCCGTGCTGGCCCCGGCCTCGGTCGCGGCGGCGTCCATCGAGGCGGCGATCGCGCCCCCCACCGCTGAGGCCTCCAGCCCACTCGCCGCGGCGCTGAGCGGGCTCGACGCGGCCTTCAGCGGCGCTGACGAAGGGCGCGCCATCTTCCTCCTCACGGACGGCGGTGACACCTGCGCGCCCGCGAGCGAGGCCGAGGCGATCGTCTCTCGCTTCCACCGGGCGGGGATCAAGACGTATACCTTCGCGCTCTCACCCGGCGCCGATCGCTTGGCCCTCGACCGGCTCGCCGCGCTGGGCGGTACGGGCAGCGCGACCCTCACCCCGGCCGCGGGCCAACTGCGCCGAGCCTTGGACAATGCGCTCAGCGATCTCGGGGCCTGCCGAGATCCCCACGGCACGGTCGCCGCGGGCGGCTACCACTCCTGCGCCAGCTATCCCGACGGGCGCGTCCTCTGCTGGGGCCGAAACAGCTCAGGCCAGATCGACGCGCCGCTCACCGGTACGTATCGCGCCGTCGCGGCCGCTACCGACGCCTCCTGCGCGCTGCGTGCCGATGGCCACGTCGTCTGCTGGGGGCGGAATGACTACGGTCAGATCATCGCACCGACCACCGGCTCTTTCGTGGAGGTCGTCGGCGGCGTCAACCACTTCTGCGCCCGTCGCCAGGACGGCTCGGTCGCCTGCTGGGGCGACAATCGCGACGGTCAGTGCTCGCCTCCAGCCAGCGAGCGCTTTGAGTCGATCACCGCCATGGGCTTCGCCAGCTGCGGGCTCAGGAGCGATCACTCCGTGGATTGCTGGGGCCGAGGCTCTCCGCTCCAGGGCAGCTATCGCGCGATCGACGGAGGGTCCTTCTCGCTCTGCGGCATCCGGCTCGACGGCACGCTGGAGTGCAGCGGACCGGACATGCCCCCTACGGGGACCTTCAGCAAGGTCAGCGCGGGCGACATGCACAACTGCGCCATCCGCGACACCGGCGAGCTCAGCTGCTGGGGCTGGAACGGGCAGGGGATGGCTACGCCGCCGACGATGGGCCGCTTCGTCGACGTCTCAACGGGACTCAATCACAGCTGCGCGGTCCGCGATGATGATGTCATCCTGTGCTTTGGGGCGGACTTTGACGGGCAGGCGACGCCTCCGTAGCGGTAATGTGCAGTCAGGCTTTTAGGGCATCTGTATCTCTGTACTCATTGGCGGCTTGGGCATTCTGTCCGAGTGGCACCAGTCGCGCTTCGCGCGCCAGCCACTTCGCGCGAAGACGCGCGGGGGCGCTTCGAGTCCAGCTTGT
>Ga0154020_10011174_pt1 | contig 10236 bp, 11 predicted proteins | sample Klosneuvirus_201_FD_109709 | JGI IMG/M metagenome (GOLD analysis project Ga0154020, IMG submission 109709) | Active sludge microbial communities from wastewater, Klosterneuburg, Austria - Klosneuvirus_20160825_MG | ecosystem: Engineered > WWTP > Aerobic digester > Activated sludge | place... | reverse complement strand
TCCGATTAAAGATCTGTATAAGAGAGTGAAGATAACTGCGGATAAGTACTACAAAAAAGCATTAAGGAACAAGATAACATGGTTGAAACGCTCGAAGTAGACGAAGAGAATCCAGAGTTCTCTTTTGATCTTAACTCTATTGGCATTGCAGGATCTATCATCCGATATGAAGAAGGTACCTATCTCGAAACTGCAGAACATCTCATACCCGTAGAGCGCTCCTCCTTCAAACCGAGCATTAAATATCAGGATCCTCTTGACGGAGATATCGTAGAAATCCCGATCAAAGTAGATCAGTACATGAAAATAATGGAGATCTTTGATCTCCTTGAAACTAATAATAAGACAGATGAAAACCGGCCTACAACTTAAAAAACTCTTTGGAATAAGTAAGTTCAAGTACGCCTATATCCAGGAGATTATCAATACTCCTTACCCGATCTATCTAATCACAGTTAATACCCGCTATCCTCTCAATCCGTTTCCTCTGAGCAAGATGAGACTATCTCGCTTCAATCAAACCAAGATCGCTAAGATGGACGGAGATCAGATTAAAGTGAGATGGGCGAAGAAGAATCTGCCTATCCTGTTAAGTGAGTGGGACAAATCCTTCTTAGCTGGATCACTCTTCATACTTCAAGATATCTCCGGATCTATGTATCGCCCCGCTGTGAAGTTCTTCGATCCAGATGTACGTAATCTCACTTCTGTGGAGAATGATCCTACAGAGAAGCCCTCGATGGCAACCAATCTGATGACCAAAATATTAACTAAAGCAATAACTGGTGGATTATGAAAATAGAAGAGAGCTTAAAGCCATATTTCGATTTCCTAGCTTCAACGAATAAGAAAGCAGGCGTATTGATTACCTACAAGACTATGATGCTTGTAGGTCAAGCGGGATATTACGGCAATTACGATATATTCAAAGGATCTATCAATAAGGGAGAGACTCCTATTCAGGGAGCTCTGAGAGAACTGTACGAGGAATCTGGACTGAAGCTTGTACCAGAAGTATTGAGCTATCTAGGTAAGTATGAATACGAGCGGAAGGTACTCCATCTTTATCATTACGAGTTATCTAGATTCATTAACTCCGATGTATTCCATTGCAAATCCATGGTACCCGCATTGATCTCACCTACAGGCAAAGCCTATCCTGAGATGGTTCACTTCAAATGGATTCCAATTCCTAAGTTGACAACGTATCTCAATCTCAAGCTGAGTAACATTGTTTATGCCGCAATCGACAAAATCCCTTAAAGAATTCACTATAGTCGACTTTAAAGGTCAGGCTAGTGCGATCACTAAGAAAGCGCGTCGAGATCGCAAAACTAAGTTAGGAGAAGAGAAGCTGATTCTTTCTAGTTTCCGAGATTCTATTCTCTCTGTTAAAGTTCTCCCTACTAACGGCGGGACAGTATCCGTAATGTATGATGCAGGTAATCGTCAGTCTTCCGCGAAATTCTATGTAGTCAAGATCAAATTCCTGGACTTCAGTAAATGGATCCCAAATCGTAAGAAAGCTACTCCTCAAGAGTTCAAAGATATCCTAAAAGTGATGGATGTAAAGCTTAATTGTTCATGTCCGGCCCTACATTTTCAAGGCTTTAGGTGGAAGTTAAGTCAATTGCAATCTGCACTCTATCCCACAAATATACCCGATCCTCACTGGAATAAATATCACAAGGGAGGCCTAATCTGTAAGCATTTATATGTAGTCCTCAATCGATTCTTTACTAATTCAGATCAAGTCCTGAGATTTATAAAAAAGTTCTAATGGTAGTCTATAAAATCAGAAACATCTTAAACAACAAGGTTTACATAGGATATACTAAACAAGATCCTATTCCTTATATCGAGTCTCATTTTTATCACGCATTAAACAGCATAGATATACACAGAGCTAGATTAAAAGGTAGATTAGATTTTCAAGGAAAATACTTCTATAGAGCAATTAGAAAATACGGACGAGATTCATTTGAATACAGAATATTGTGCGAGTGTTATTTTATTGAGGATGTTAAACAAGCAGAAAGAATATTTATACAATATTACAACTCTACAAATAATCAATTAGGGTATAACATAGCTGAAGGCGGCGATGGAGGTAATACCAGATTAGGTATGACTGCGGAACAATCCGAAGAGTATAATTCTAAAATCAGTAAAGCTCTTAGAACTAGATTAAGCGATCCAGAAGCGAGGAAAAGATTATCAGACAATCAGAAATTAAATTGGGAAAAATCTTCTTATCGCACAAAGCAAAAGGATAGCTTAAAGATTAAGATTCAGAATTGGAGAAATAATAGAAATGAACAATTATTAGAAGATCCTTCTCTATTAGATAAATGGTGTGCTTCAAAAAAGACCTCAGAATTCCGAGAAAAGAAAAGAGTACAACAAATAAAATTTTGGGAAAATCCCGTAAATAAAACAAAGATGTCTAACAAGTTTAAAGAAAGTCATAATACAACTGAAGTTAAAGAGAAGCATTCAAATAAGACAAAGTCACAATGGCAAGACCCTAGATTTGCTGAAATTATGAAACAAAGAAATGAGCGGTCGATTGTTGCTCTTCGATCTAAATATGATTCTCTGTTAGAGCATAAATATGGTCTATTAGAACATAAGGAACTAAGAAAAATTTTAGATTGTTCCTCCCATATGATTAAAAGAGCGATTCCTGAACTGATAGATCTAGGGAAAATCTCAAAATGTGATGATCTCTATTTGGTTATCTAGGTTCATTAAAAAGTTCTAATTCACGACTAATAAGTTGTGAAGTTAACCGAAGAGAAACAAATTTTTCTTAATAAAGTCGATGAACTCGTATTTGAGCTCTGCGACGGAGACTTCTATTCTAGAAGCGCTAGAGAAGAAATGCTCAAGATCTTCCATCTCCTTCTGAGAGATAACGATCCAGAACAAATTCAAAAAGTCCGTAAGCTCTTCCGTAGCATCTCTGACTACCTGACTACTTACGGCAAAGAAAATGCCATCTTAACTGAGAAGACTAAAAAATCCCACATCTATAGGGTCTAATCATGACTGATAAGAAACTCAATCGTTTAATCGAAAAAGCGAAGAAGAGAGGTAAACTACTCCTCGTAGAGGACGTAGAGAATCAAGATCTCTCCAAGAATATCGAATTATTCCGTAAAGACACAGAGAGATTCCCTGTAGGAATAGTGCGTCCTGAAGACGTAGCAGTTACTACTCAACTTAAAGAATCTGTTAAGAAGTACGCTGAGGGAGAAGACTATAACTGTTTCGCTGTAGTTCGTAGAGTTCCCGTAACTAGATTCACCAAGAACAAGAACGGTCGTGTATATTCTAAAGAACTCTGGGAGAGAATTGTTTCTACTGGTGCAGCAGAGAATACTTTCTGCTTGGCTGATCATCCAGAAGATGAAGGCTCTGTAAAGAACATCGTAGGTGTATGGAAGAACTTCCGCATCGAAGGTGATCAGGGATATGCAGATCTTTACTTATTGGAGGGTGGTGGTAACTATGGTATTCTCTTCTACAACGTATTACGTGTGGGTGGCAATAATGGTATATCTTCTGTTGGCTACGGAGAACTAGGTCAAGACAAGATTACAGTTGATGTTGATTCATATGAACTTGAGAGAATCGGCGACTGGGTATTGGAACCTAGTCAGGGTGTATATGCTAAGAAAGAGAATCTAAATGAATCTGTTCTAGCAGAAAACGTAAATACTAATAAAGTACAGCAGGAATTAGAAGGGAATAGGACAAATAACATGGCAGATCAAGACAAACAAACTCGTTTACTCGAGAATTTCGAGCGTAATGCTCTGAAAACAAGAATCAAAGAAGCAAAGAACTCTACTGATGCAGTAGAAGCGACTAAAGAACTTAAAGCAGTTCTCGCAGAATCTACTTCTTATCCTGAAATCAACGAAATGGCCTCTAATGAATTAGAACTGCTCGCTGAAAAATTCAACAAAACCGTAACTACTACTTCCGCTGAAGCTTCTAGCTGGAAAGCTAAGTTTGAAGAAGCTGAGAAAAAAGCTCAGTCTCTAAATAGCTTACTGGAAGCTCTGAAAGCTAAGCATACTAAGCTCGCTGAAAACTACGTTATTCTTACCGAAAACGAAGTAAACATGCAAACTGACCTCGTAACTCTTCTTGAAGCTCGTAAGACCGATACTCAGAAAATGAGAAAGATGGTTGAGGAGCACAAAAAAGTTAAAGGCCTGACTGCGAAATACGCAGGTAAGATTACTCTTACTGAAGCGGCTCACCTGAAATCAAAAGAACAACTTCTCGCTGAACGCGTAGTTCTGATGGAAGATGTAGCTTATCTGATTGGTAAGCAAAAAGAAGCTCTGAAAGAAAAGCGTGATAACATGATCTACAAAAAAGATCAGTCTCGTACACTTTCTGAGCGTCTCGTTATCTTTGGTGACCTGAAGAATCTTCTTACTGAGAAGAAAGCTCTCATGGTTGACCTGAGAAGTACTCTTAAAGAAAACGTAGCTCTGAAGAAAAAACTGAAAGAGTGCGGCCCAGGAATGACAGAAGTTGTTCCAGAAGAAGAATTTGTAGATGAAATCCCACAAATCAACAATGATGAGCCCGGCTTGGCTGGTGTTGTACCTGAAGACTTTGATTCAGAATTAGGCAATCCTGGTATTCCTGCTCAGAATGCTGATCTTGGTATGGATCTTGGCGCATCTGATGATGTGTTCAATGCTAACTCAATGGACTCTTCTCTGCAGGACTATATCAATACTCCAGTAGATACATATGACGGTAACGTTATTGGTGAATCTGGTATTGATGTCCCATCTGAAGAAGAACTCCTCGAGGAAGACTTCCCAGCAACTGGTGAATTAGGTAATGATGCAGAATTTGATGCTTGGGCTTCAGTGCCTGATGCTAAACTGCAGAAAGATCCAATGCTGGCTCATAACGCACCTTACCGTAAGCCGGTTGAGTTCACTGAATCTAAAGCGATCCGTAACTTCTTACAGAAGGAGATCGATAAGAATCCTCGCATAAGAAAGATCGCTGAATCAGTACTTAAGTCGAAAACTCTTCAAGAGGCTTCGCAAAAAGTATCCTCATTTCGTAAACTGATGGAGAAAGACGAGAAAGTTGTCTCTGTAAAACAGAGAATGACTGAATCTGACAACTCTGACTGGTTAGGCAATAGACAGTAACCCTAGGATTAGAACGAGACTATAGAGCTTTAAAACTAAAGAAAAACAAAAATCTAAAATGGAGAAAATAAATGCTTAAAGATAGACAAAATCAAGCGCAGCTAGATAAGTTTAAGCAGACTGTGGAAACGCGTGTAAAAGTCGCGGATCGCCTTGTGGAATCATGGTCTCGTACTACTAGTGGTGCAAAACTGAGCGACTTGCTCAAAACCGATAAGGTAAAAGCGCGTAATGCTGCTCTTAACCTGCAAAACCAAGCGAAGTATATGAACCGTATGTCGGAAGCAACTATCCGTACACAGTTCAATACAGTTCCTGAGAATGTTCTCAAGATCGTTCGTATTGGTACAACTCAAAGTAACCGTGGTAACTTCTTGCACGAATGGCCACTCATTACTACTGACGATGCGATCTACTTCGTAGACCGTGTTTACGCTCCAGCTGAAGCAACTGCTCAGACAGCGTCAGGTGGTAATCTTCGTGGTGGTACTGCTAACAGCCGTATCTACGAAACTATCGCACCTCAACATGCGACTGAATCGTACACCGTACAGGTTCACTCAGGTTCTTTGGCTGCAAATACTGCAATCAACTTCACTCTGGCTCCTCAGCCAATCGTACCTCTTTGGATTCAAATCCGTAAGAATGGTGCTCTGATTGGTCGTGATAACGGTCAAGGTGGATTCACTTCTACTGATCCAACGTTCAATACTTCAACTACAGTATCTAGCGTAAACTATGCATCTGGTGTGTCTACATTCCAGTTTACATCTGCTTTGCCTGCTGGTACAACCGTAGAGGTAGAGTTCTCTTGGGACTCAGAAGTAAAAGACAACTACGACGAATATGGCCGTGTTGATATCAAGGTGGACAAGAAGCGTTTTAACGCGCGTCCTTTCCCACTCGGATATTCATTCACTAAGATGGTAGAACTGACTCTGTCTTCTACTGGTCTTGGTAGTGCAGAAGACATTCTGATCCGTGCCGTAGGTGACGAACACGCAATGCGTAAAGACTTCCAAGCTGTACGCCTCGCTCTGAGCGTTGCTAAAGGTAACCCAATCACTTACTTTGATGCTGACCATACAGCAACTGGTGATGATAACTACTACAACCACGCGCAAAGAATTACTACTACACTGAAAGGTGTTGGTGGACAAATCTTTGACGACATCGGTCGTGGTGTTGTTAACAAACTGGTAGTTGGTTCGCAACTTGCTGCTTACCTCGAAATTCACACTGCTTTCAAAGTTGATGAGACTCAACCTCGTGTTGGTGCTACTTATCTCTCTGGTCGCCTTGGTGATATCGAAGTGTACGTATGCCGCTCTAAACCTTCACTGGGACTTATCGCTGATAACCAAGCTCTGGCTATCTACCGTAACCCGGACGAAGAGGGCGACGTTGCAATCGCTTTCGGTGTTCTGACTGAACTCGCAGCTGCTCTGGATTACCCAGAATTCCTGCGTGTTGGTAACATCGGTACAGTCGAAGATAAGCTTGTCATAAACAGCAAGTTCATCCGTCTGGTCGAAGTTAACAACTTGCAGTAATCTGTAGGTTAGTCCGACTTAATAAGCCCAGTAGAAATACTGGGCTTTTTTATTATCTAGAAACTAATAATTGTGAGGCTCCGCTCCTATACTTCTCTTTACGAAGCAATCATTCCTCAGGGTAAGATAACTGTCAATAGAGAGTTTCTCACTAACGACGTTAAAGCAGATCTGAAGAGATTTGAATCTATCACTAGAGCCAAACTAAAAGCAGCTTACAGCTTAAGTAAACCAGATGTAAAAGATTTGATTGATTGGATAGATAGTAATCTATCTGGGATGAGATATAACACTCCTTCAACTCCGATTGAAAGAGTGATAGAGAAATATCTAAATCAATCTGTGTATAACGCATCTAATCGCCACAGCACTCCTAAAACTATCCAAGATTTTGAGGATGCCAATCGTCATCTAAGCAGTTCATACGCTCTCGATCTCCTTTACGGGATTATAGACAAAGTAAGAGATAAGCATCTAGACACAGCGGAAGAGATGCTGCAGCTTTTCCAAAAGAGAGTTGATAAATTCTTTGCAGCTATGTGGGCTCTCTATGCCAGAGCGATCAACAACATGAAATCTCAGAATATAGATTTCCTAAACTATAAGTCTCATCCTATTGAGATTCATCACTGGAGAAACGATACTAAACTCGCACTACCCTACATTGGAATCATAGAGAAATGCGTAGATGCAGTTATAAAAGAAGGATTCCAATCTCAGTTGAAAAGCGTATCTACTATCTTACTGCCCACTAAGAAATCTTTTAAGACCCACTTAGGTGGAGGAATGAAGAGTTCCTCTGCGTTCTATTCTAGTATGAGAAATAGAGAGGTAATTGTCATTCCTTATTATGATCCAGCGGAGAAATCAGAGATCTTTACTTGGCTACATGAATTTGGACATCACCTACACTTAGGTCAGAATACAAGTCAATACGAGTCAATATTGAATCAGTTAGATAAGGAATATCTAGCAAAGTATAAAGCGGAAGTAAAAAACTCTCCTAAGCTGTTCCCGCGTAAATACTCTACGATGAATTATAAAGAATGGTTCGCAGATCTGTTCGCAGTCTTTATGTGCTATCGCTATTTTGGCATGACTCCTAATTACATTAAAGACGTAGCTCCTGAATCTTTAGAGATATTGAGAGCTTATCTACAACACAAATTCGACGTTTCTATCATGAATGAACAGGCTAATAAATAGTGTATAAGACAATCTACAAAGCAATTTACCAGTCAAAGATGTCTCGACCTAACTCGACGATTACGGTTAAATTAGAGCCTGAAGTCGATCCTGTAGGCGTTAAGAAGTTTCAGGCTATCTTAAATAAACCCGGCGTTAAATATAAAGCGAAGGATCATGAAGTAAGTATTTGGAATAACGGAGTATTCAGAAACATTATGAGTAAACAAGCAGGTCTGACCGAAAAAGTCGAAATATCAAAAGAGGACGCGAATTTAGTTGATCACATCATAAAAGAGATGCAGGATTCTAAGAGTGCTCGAGTCTTCCATGTCTCGCGGGCATCAAAAGCGGAAGCTTGGAAAGTGGGCAATCAATTAGAATCCTTAGGGTATATTGTTGATTACAAGGGTTCTGATGAACTAATTGTTCGTCCTCTTCCAAAACGAGCTGTGTTAAGTGCTAAAACGATCCAAGCGATAAATGATTTTAAGAAGCACGATCAGCAACTGAAGATGAGAGAAAAACTGGAGCTTTACGAATCTATGTACTACGTAAACGATAAAGGTAAAGCCTTTGACGACGAAGGCAATTCTTGGGACACTCATGCAAGTCCAGGTCATTACAAGAACTTGAGAGCTCCTAAACCTAAAGCGCCCTCATTGCATCAGACAAGAGATTATATGTTTGGTAGAGCTGTAGAAGCGCTACCTGATCAGTTCACACTGAAGAACGTATCTGAAGTAGTAAACAGCGTTCTTGAATCTGTTGGACTGACCTATAAGCAGAAATTCGGAATCTTAATCAATAAAGCGAAGCAAGCAGGGAAGAAGCAGATATGAAGCTGTATCTCTACGAATCACTATATCTTGAGGATTACACCCACGCTAATCCTAAAGATGAGATGAGAGCTCAAGGATTATCTAAGGGTAATCTCCTTGTTAACGCTTCAAAGATGGCTAAATCCATTAAAGATAAAAATAAGATATTAGGTAGACTTGAAGCGGTTTATGAAGAATGGGGAGCAGAAGCAGCTCTACCATTCGCTAAACAAGCTGCTGCTCTCTGGCCTAATAGTGAAATATCCAAAGCTTACGAAGACGCGCTAGCCCGTAAGTCTGAATTCTTCTATCCTCATCCTATCGCTCGTATTGTACACAACATCATGCATGAAGTGTTGCTCAAAGGATCTTCAGCGGTCGCTCCTCTTACTGTAGCTAAGCCTACTACGCCTGAACCAAAGGTAGTTACCACAGAGGAACCATTTAAGATAGTTGGAGATAAAGCTCCTTATCCAATGCTGGCGATTAAGAACTACGAGGGAATTAAGCTGCCTGACACAGTCGCGGTTCAGCAAAAATTAGACGGTGTAAGATGTATTGCTAACACCAAGACCGGAGAGCTCTGGTCTCGTAATGGTAAAGTAATTCTCGGAGTACCTCATATCAATCAAGCAGTACTTGATCTGAACTTCTCTTCTCATACTCCATGGTTAGATGGTGAGCTCTATATCCACGGCGTAGGATTCCAGACTATCGTAGGTATGGTTAAGCGCAGCAAAAATATAAAGGTAGGTAATCCAATTCAGTATCACATCTATGATACGATTAAGTCCGGTGATTTTAAATCTCGTAATGCAATAGTGAATAAGATACCTAAGAATAAACATCTGATCGTGGTTGATACTTACTGGATACCAAAAGAAGACATCAACGAGTATCAGAAAAAATTTGTTGAAGAGGGATATGAAGGACTCATGATCCGTCTTAATGGTCCATATGAAATTAATCGCAGATCTAAAGGATTAATCAAGGTTAAGGATTTCGTGGATACTGAATACAAGATTATTGATGTTCTCAAAGAACCTAACAAAGATGTAGCGGGAGTAGTTAATCTGATCACCAACGAGGGTAAAAAGTTCAGCGCTCGTCCAGCTATGAACGATGCAGAAAGAAAAGATCTCTGGGATAATCGAGTGGATTATATTGGTAGACTGGGAACAGTCAAATACTTTTCACTCACAGATGGTGGAGTACCCAGATTTCCAAATTTGATTGGCGTAAACATAATAGATCGATAAACAGACCTCTCTACAGCCTCCTAGACACGTTTAAAACTGAAGACCGGGGCCGGTGTCCGGCTTTTTCCGCGTGATTTTTATTATACTACGTGTATGAGCAAGCAGGCTGAGTTCCTAGCTCGGATACAGAAAGCTGCAGAAGATGCAGACTTCGATCTACGCGAGCTTAAATTCTACAATGACGTGTACCCTAAGATGAAGATCTTAACTCGTTCTAAGCAGG
>Ga0154020_10011173_pt1 | contig 10237 bp, 6 predicted proteins | sample Klosneuvirus_201_FD_109709 | JGI IMG/M metagenome (GOLD analysis project Ga0154020, IMG submission 109709) | Active sludge microbial communities from wastewater, Klosterneuburg, Austria - Klosneuvirus_20160825_MG | ecosystem: Engineered > WWTP > Aerobic digester > Activated sludge | place... | reverse complement strand
TTGGTCGTTGATCCGGATGCTCCACTCGCCCTCGCGCCTTCCGCGAAGAGGCTCCAGCCGGTTGGAGGGCGGGAAGCGCAGGTCATCGATCCTCGTGGCCGCGTGAAGCTGCAACAGGCGCATCGCTGCCCGGACGTGAATCTCCGGCGGCAGGCGCCGGGAGTTGCCCGTGGACGCGAAACGCTCCGTCTCCACGGAGGCGAAGGAACGAATCACCGGTGTCGAGTATAAACAGGATGTTTATGGGGGGCAATGGCCTTGGTCGTAAACGACCTTGATCCTCAAAACGTTATAAAGATCATGCTCATGAGTAGCATTGCTGATCATGCCACTCTGGCACGACACATTGAGCGTTGCAGTTGGCGTTAATCAACTGAACATCCCCTCAATGATCAATCCGCAACTTCAGGTGGGACAAAAGCTGCGGTTATTCCATAGCAATCCTAAGGCGGTCGAACTGGCGAGGCCCACCAGTTCGGGCTAAGCTATATCCATGAAAGCTGCAATCTCAAAGCTCAGTAAAGGAACGCCTGCCCATTTCTCGGGCCACGAGACGTTTCCTCTGCGTCAAATGTGGCTCAAGAAGTTATTCGACCAAGCCATCGATGGCGAGTTGATTCGCAAGTCGACATTCGCTGACGAGAATGCCATCGCAGATTTTGGCGTAGGCAAGAACATGGTGGCATCAATCCGCCATTGGGCCTTGGCTTGCGGCGTAATGTTCGAGGACGGCGACAGTTTCCGCATTCGCGGTCTTGCCAGGGAGATCTTGAGTAACGGCGGGCTCGACCCCTATGCTGAGAGCCCCTCGACGGCATGGCTCGCCCATTGGCAGCTCGCAGGCCGCTGCTTTCGCTCGACGACTTGGCATTGGTTGTTCAACAATGTGACGGCCCCGACCTTCACCCGCCAAGAACTAGAAGAGCCGTTGGCCCGGTACGCGCGCGAGATCGACCCGAAGCATCGGCTGTCGGCCTCCACGATCTCACGCGACTTGGAGACGTGCCTCCGCAGTTACGCGCCGCGCGCCTCGGGCGGCTCCCCCGAGGATTTCGCTGAGCCGCTTTTAGGCGAGTTGGGCCTGCTGCAAGAGGTCCACAAGGGCCAATACGCTTTTCGCCGTGGCCCAAAGGCCTCACTGCACAACGGCATCTTCGCCTATGCCTTAGTTGACTTCTGGAATCGAGAGGCCGAGGGGCAAAGTTCACTGGCCTTCGAAACCGTGGCCTACGCGGAGGGATCGCCGGGACGGGTATTCAAGCTTGACGAGGAATCGATTGCCCAACGACTTATTGCTCTCTCGGACTTCACCGGACGCAAGGTCGAATGGACCGATTCGGCTGGCCTTCGCCAAGTTCACCGCAAGAACCTGTCCGACGAAGTCATCAAGAACATGATCAGGCGCGCCTATGACTGAGAAGAGGCGAGTGGCGCTGTCAGACATCGTCCAGATTTCGCGACAGTACCAGCGCTCCATCCGCGTTGACGCCGACATCGGCCGTGCTGACGCCCTATCCGGCTACATCTGCCATGCAACGGCATCGGCCGTGGTCGAGGGCATGTGCAAGCAGCTCTCCGGCACTAACCAACGCTGCTTCACCTGGACCGGCCCTTTCGGTGGCGGTAAGAGCTCGCTGGCCGTGGCGTTGGCAAGCGCGCTGCATCCCGACAAAAGCCTGAGGCGCAAGGCGCGCGAGGCGCTGCGCCTCGACTCAAAGCCTGCCTTTGACAAGGCCTTCCCCGTCCGCAAAGGATGGTTGCTCCTGCCGGCCGTGGGCCGTCGCGGCAGCGTCGTCACGGAGTTGCATGCGTCGCTTCGGCGCGCGCACGGCCGCAATATGGACGGCCGCAGTAAGCCGACCGCCCAATCGCTAATCGCGGAGCTGCTCGAAGAGGCCAAGAGGCGCCCGAATGACGGCGCGTTGGTCATCATCGACGAGATGGGCAAGTTCCTAGAGGCCTCGGCCTTGGGTTCCGGGGACGATGTCTACTTCTTCCAAGAGCTGGCCGAAGCTGCTGCGCGCTCCGAAGGTCGCTTGGTGGTCGTGGGCGTGCTGCATCAGTCCTTCGCGCAATATTCGGCGCGCCTAGGCATCGACACCCGCGACGACTGGGCCAAGGTCCAAGGCCGCTACGTCGACCTACCCTTCGTGGCGGCGAGCGACGAAGTCGTCGAACTCATCGGCCGCGCGATCGAGGCCAAGGAGCGCCCCCCTTGGATGCGCGCCGCCTCCAAAACTATCGCCGAGGCGATTCGCTCTCGCCGGCCTGCAGTGGGGCAGAACTTCGCCAAAGCCCTGGAGGCTTGCTGGCCGCTGCACCCGGCCATGGCCGCGTTGCTGGGGCCCATCTCCAAGCGACAATTCGGCCAGAACGAGCGCAGTACCTTCGGCTTCCTCTCGTCGGTGGAGCCGCATGGCTTCCGCTCCTACCTGAACTCGACGCTCAAGAGCGAAGCGACCTGGTATCGCCCGAGCGATTACTGGGACTACCTGCGCTCGAACTTGGAGCCGGCGATTCTCGCCTCGCCCGATGGCCACCGCTGGTCACAGGCCGTGGAAGCGGTGGAGCGGGCTGAGGCCAAGACGGGCGACGCCTTGCTCGTGGCGATGATCAAGAACATCGCCGTTATTGACCTCTTCCGTAACGGATCGGGCCTGGCGGCCGATTCGACGGTGATCGCATCGCTTTTCTATCCTCGGCCACCCAAGGAGCTCGAAGTCGCGCTGCAAAAGCTCAGCTCGCTCAAAGTAACCCTCTTCAAGAGCTACACCGGCGCATGGTCGGTATTTGAAGGCAGCGACTTCGACATCGATGCGGCCGTCGCTCAAGGCCTGGCCGCGTCCCCTGGCATCGACTATGTCCGGCTGGCACAACTCATGGGCCTGCATCCCGTGGTGGCTAAGCGGCACTATCACGACACGGGCTCTATGCGCTGGATGGAGCTATCGCTTTGCAGCATCGAGCAGGCCGAGAAGATCGCCGCCAACTTCCAGCCCAAGAGAGGCGAGTTCGGGACCTTCATCCTGGCGCTTCCAAGCAAGGGCATGAGCCAGAGAGCCGCAAACCTTCGGGCGGCAGCCTGCTCAAAGCCCCGGCCGTGGCCTGTAGTGGTTGGGATCCCAGCCAACCATGCCCGAATCGCGGAGCTCTCCGCGGAACTGGTGGCGTTGGAGCAAGTGAAGGATCGTCACGAGCTCTCCGGCGACGCCGTGGCCCGTCGCGAGGTCTACGCGCGCTTGGCCGCTACGCGAGCCGACCTGGAGGACCAACTTCAAGCCGCCGTGTTCCGGGCGAAGTGGCACAAGGGGGAGCATAAAACCGTCGAGCCTGGCGAGAAGCTATCGCCTTTGGCCTCCCTGCTCGCCGACGAGTTGTTCAGCCATTCGGCCCCAGTGTGGAGCGAACTGGTCAACCGAGATAGCGTGTCGAGCAACAGCGTGAAGGCGCGCCGCGAACTGCTGCACGAGATGATCAACGCCGAAGGCCAAGAGGCGTTGGGCTTCGAGGGTTTCCCAGCTGAGCGCGGGCTGTACGAAACGCTGCTTCGTAGTACTGAGCTGCACCGCCAAGACGCCTCCGGAACTTGGCGCTGCATGCCTCCGGGCGACGGCTTCGCCAAAGGCTTCGCGCCGCTATGGAGAGCGACGCGCACTCTTTTCTCCGACGTCAACGCACACGTGGGCGCTCATGAGATCTACGCGCTGTGGACCGCGCCGCCCTTCGGCATGAAGCTGGGTATCCAGCCGGTGGTCCTCACCGCGTTCCTGCTTGCCCATAAGGCCAACATCGCCGTCTACAAGGACGGAATGTTCGTACCCCGACTCACAGATTTTGACATCGACGAGTGCCTTCAGGACCCCGACCGATTCTCGCTGCGCTGGGTAGCCATCGACGAAGACAAGAACCAGATTCTCAAAGGCATCTCCAAGCTCTTGGCCGAATTTGGGGAAAATGCCGGGGCGGCCGATCCGCTTGAGGCTGCCCGCGGCCTGGTAGCGATGGTCTTCAACCTGCCCGAATGGGCTCGGCGAACCTCGCGCCTGGGGCACGCGGCAAGAGAAATGCGGGACATGCTTCTCAAGGCCAGCGACCCGCACAAAGTCTTGTTCGTCGACCTGGCCTCCTTGCTGGGCGCAGCCGACGGCAAGGCCTACGTTAGGGCGCTACGTGCGCCGCTGCAGGAGCTTGCCGTCGCCTACGGCAAGATGCTTGCCGAGGTCGAAACGAAGATGTTCGCAGCCCTCGACGCGAACCGGAACGATCTGGAGTCGTTGCGCGAACGCGCGCGGTCCGTCTCCGGCATTTCGGGCGATTTTCAATTGGATTCCTTCGCCACGCGTCTGGCCACCTTCGATGGCTCGCGGGCCGCGCTGGAAGGCGTCTTGAGCCTGGCGGCTGAGAAGCCTCCCCGCGATTGGGTGGACCGGCACATCGACGTGGCTATCCTGGAGCTGGTCAAGCTCGCCCGCCGCTTCCGCGAAACCGAGGCGTTTGTGGCCGTGCAAGGCCGCAAGGCGCACAGCGAGGCCATTGCCGTGGTCATCGGCACAGGCTCGGATACGAAGACCATCTCGCGCTCGTTCGCGATCTCGGATCGACACTGGCAGAAGGTGGAGGCCAAGGCCCGCGAGGTCGCTTCGATGCTGGAAGGCCAAGGATTGGAGACTGACGTTTTGCTAGCGATCTTGGCCAAGGCCGGGATGAAGCTGGCATCAATCGACAACGAGGTGGCCAATGACTGAGCGGCACGTTCTGGGAATATCCGGCGGCAAGGACAGCGCGGCGCTGGCCGTCTACATGCGCGAGCGCCAACCTGAACTCGACATCGAATACTTCTACACCGACACCGGCGAAGAACTGCCCGAGGTCTACGAGTTCCTCGGCAAGCTCGAAGGGAAGCTTGGCAAGACTATCCTGAGGCTTAACCCAGACCGTGATTTCAGCTTTTGGCTACGCCAGTACAACCACTTCCTACCCAACCCCAACACGCGCTGGTGCACCCGGAAGTTGAAGCTGGCCCCCTTCGAGAATTGGGTGAGGCCAATGCTCGCGGCGGGCGTCAAGGTCACGTCGTATGTAGCCATCCGCGCCGATGAGGACTATCGCGAGGGCTACGTGGCCAGGGCCGACAATTTGACCGTGAAGCTGCCCTTCCGCGAGGCGGGCATCGACAAGATCGGCGTGATCGACATCTTGGAGAACTCAGGTGTCGGTTATCCCAAGTATTACGAGTGGCGCTCGCGCAGCGGTTGCACTTTCTGTTTCTTCCAGCAGAAGATCGAATGGGTGCGCCTCAGGGAGCGGCATCCTGAGGCCTACGAGGCTGCCAAGGCCCTTGAAAAGGACGCCTTGGAACATGGGTCACCCTTCACTTGGTCTAAGGGCGAATCGCTCGGCGACATGGAGCAGCCGGAACGGGTGGCGGAGATTCAGGCGGAATTCGAGATCCGCCGAGCCCGCATGCGCAAAGCCATCCCGATTAATCCGCTGCGACCCGTGAAAACAAGCCCGGAAGACATCGACGACATCTACGGAGTTGACGAAGGCAACGGCTCCTGCGCCGTCTGTCACAAATAGATCGCCCAGCGACAGGAGAACTTCGCAACAGTTGGCACACAAATCTTGGAGGAGCTACTTGGACCTATCTCAAGTCATCGACTTCGTAGACCAAGCAGACAAGGAAATTGGTAGATACAGAACCGAGTTCACCATTTCCGCTACAAACCTACAGGCCAATTCATTTGTCTTGCCAATTCTCGCTTGGCAATGCATCAGGTATGGCAGGTCGGAGCTCAGTCAAGTCCCTACCGACAAACGAGGGATATACGCCTTCGTAGTATCGCAGCCAAGCCCAGTACTTCCTCCCCATGGCTATGTGATGTACATCGGAATAGCAGGCAGAAAATCCGACAGGTCCCTAAATGCACGGTACAGGGATTATCTAAATCCTCAGAAGATAATGAAGCGCCAAAGGATCGCCAGAATGATCGCCAATTGGCGAGAAGTACTGCGATTTTGCTTCGCGCCAGTTGACAGCAGCATCACATCCGAGCAGCTAGAGGAAATGGAAAGGCAGCTCAGTACAGCAATGTTACCGCCCTTTTCCGATGGTGATCTAGAAGCAACAACAAAGAGCAAGAGGAGGGCATTCCGTTGACTAAAACACCAAGCAATCGCCTCGTCATCCCGGCATTGAGGGGGGTTATGGGCAATTGGGTTTTCTACTCATGCCTACTCCCCATTAGGGACTTGGCTAGTCGAGTCGACTTTGCCAGGGAAGTTCATCAAAGCAAGAGCCTTTCCGACATGATTCAGCGTCAGCTAGAGACGAATAGAGCGAAGCAAGTCTCAGACTACCTTGAAAATCAGCCGGAACGGTTTTTCAACTCGCTCGTGATTGCCACCTACGGTGGTCAACCTAGTTGGCATGCAATCTCAAGCGTAAAGGCGCGAAAGAGCGACGTCGAACTGAAAGATCTCGACGACGACGTAGTTGAGTCCGTTGGTTTCCTAGTCTTTCGCGGCGACGAAAGACTCTTCGCACTGGATGGTCAGCACCGGCTCGCAGGAATAAAGAGGGCTTGTAGCGATGGACTTTCGGAGGCCAATGCTGACGAAATCTCAGCGCTAGTCGTTGCCCACAAGACGAGCCCAAAAGGATTAGAAAGAACCCGTCGGCTATTCACCACACTAAACAAAACCGCTCGTCCTGTCTCGAAGGGCGACATCATCGCACTTGATGAAGACGACACCATGGCAATCTGCGTTCGTCGGCTCATCGAAGAGACGGAGTTCTTCAATAATGATCGAGTAGCCTTTGTGGCGTCAAACAATATGCCCACCAAAAACTTGATCAGCCTGACGACAATAGGCAATCTTTACGATGTGCTAAAGATACTATTTACTCAGACGAAGACCGAGCTGAAGGCGTCAAGCGCCGAATTGCAGCGAATCAGGCCGTCAGACGAGCGTCTCGATGCCTACTTTGAGCTTGCAAAGAATTTCTTCGGTCTCTTGAATGATCATTTTGAAGAAATTAATCAGTTCTTCAGCGCCGAGAATACGGAGCGCGTCGTCGATCGCCATCGGGGTGCGCACATTGGGAGCGTGCTCTTTAGACCGGTTGGCTTGGAAACCATATCGAAGGTAATTGCAAGACTGAGCGCAAGCATGCCTCTGGAAGCTGCTGTCACGCTGGCGAGCCGTCTCCCGCGGTCCCTTAGTTCACTACCTTATAGAGGACTAATGTGGGGACCCAGCACCAAAACGATAGTCAATACTCACAATGTCACTGTGCGTGAAGTGCTGCTGCACATGCTTGGATTCTCAAAGATTTCAGAACCAGTTCTGTTGGTGCGATATCGAAAAGCGCTTGGCAATGTCAATGCGAAACTCCCGAAAAAAATAATCCATTAAGCCACCTGCTTTCACGGCGATTTTCACAACTGGATACTGCAACAATCTAGTTCAACGACGCGAGGTAATCGAGAGCCTGGCCGAGTGTTGGAAAGATGCGCTCGGAGCACTGGCGGACCATCTCGAAATAGCGCTTTACCGCGGGCTCCTCGATCTGGTCAACCATGAATATTCTCTTACCCAAGGCCTTCGCGAATCCGACCTCCAACGCCAACGAATAGCCGCCCGGATTGGAGGCCTCCATGTTGGCCAAGACGATGTCGGATTGTCGAATTGCCTCCAGATCCCATCGCGTGTATTCAGCGGGGTCTTGGATGTTGTGCGCGCTGGGATCTAGCAGCTCGAATGATCCAGCCAGGCGGGCAGTGGCCTCCGTCTGCCACTTCGATCTGAACCCGCCGGCCAGGTAGATTTTTCTACGGAGTGGTGGCATCGCCAGCATTGGCATCCTTCTTGAATTTCAAATCGGCGACGGCGATCGAGAAGGGAGTCGTCATCGCCCGGTTATAGAATGCTTCGCCGTGCTTGAAGAGCGCCCACGCCATGCCGAAGAGCAAGAGCGTCTGCACTAGCCAAGGGGCCGCATGGTCGTAGGCGAACAGCAGCTTGGGCGAAAGCAAAGAGCAGGCAACGAAGTCGATCGCGACGATCGCCAGGGCCGTCCCCACGCCATTACAAAGCAGTGAGATGAACATGAACCTGCGGCCGATCGATGCACCCTCAGTAGAAATGGAGAGCGCCACGCTTCGCAAGTCGTGGTAGCCCCATTCCTTCGCGCCTGACCCGGTCTGCTGAGCTCTGACTAGCTCGGCGAACCACTCGTATGACTGCCGCTTCTTCGCTCCGGCTTCGTTGAAGTCCTTGACGATCCCGACCTTGGAAAGCAGTTTCTTCAAGAACTGCTCATGAAGGGCAAGTAACACATGCCCGAGAGCGAAGAGGACACCGGCGAAAGTGAGGGCCGCTGAGGTCGTGTCGCTGAGCTTGAAGACCGACTGGAGCTGTGCTGGGCCAAGATGCATGAGCGCCAGGCCGACCGTTAACACGGCGCCGGGCACCCACGCGCCGATCAGGTCGTTGAAGAACTTCGCGATCGTGTCAGTCACTTCTTCGACCTTCATTCGACGCCTCCCTTACCCCCGTTGTCAGCGGCGATGGCGGCCACCGCGGCCTCGATGTCCTGGTCCGACAGGAACGGGGCTTGCGCGAAGACGAGCCCCTGCTCGCCGTTGAGCTTCGCGGCAAGGTGGCCTCTGCCCAGCAGCAGCTCGGCCCCCGGTCGATCGAGCGCGATCTTGGAGGTCGCTTCGCTGGACACTTTCAAGATCAGGCGGTTCCCCAGGTTCTCGCGAAGCTGCATCGGCATCACGTCCTTGTCGGGACGCTGGGCCGCGAAGACCAGATGGATGCCGGCCGCGCGGGCCTTCACGCCGAGACGTTGGACCGCGGAGCCTACTGCCGTCTTGTAGGCGTCGTCGAGCATCCAGTCGGCGAACTCGTCATGGACCAGGAAGACCATTGGCAGTCGCTCCTCGGCCGAGACTTTGGCGTTGTAGGTTGGCAGGTCCCGCGCCCTGGCCTTGGCGAACGCGCGGTAGCGATCTTCCATTTCCTGGACCAGCGCTTCGAGCACTTCGCTGGCTTTCTTCTTGGTGGTGATGATTGCGTCGCGCATATGCGGCAAGTCGGCTAGGGGGGCGTAGTCCACGCCCATCTTAGGGTCAATCAAGATGATCTGCGCCTGATCCTTCGAGTTGGTCGCGGCGATGTCCAAGAGCAGCGCCTGGATCAGCACTGACTTGCCGCTGCCGGTCGCGCCGGCCACAAGGGAATGCGGTTCATGGGAAGAGAGTCCACCAAACTCCGCGCCGAGGTTCAGATACAGCAGCGCGCCGTTGATCTCTTGGAGCCCCAACAGGAAAGACGTGTTGATGCCGGCGACGTTGCGATTGAACTCACGACGTGACCACAGCTCCCAAAGCGACACGGCCTGGCGCTTGGAGCCGGCGACCGTCACCACGATCTCGCCGGGCTTGGGCTGGACTGTGACGAGATTGATCGCGTGCGTGGTCAGAAGCTGGGTGCGCTTGTTCTCGATGTCCTCGACGCGCAGCCGGTCGGAGCCGGCCAGGCGGACCAAGCAGCCGTTGGGGGTCAGGCGCGTGCCGAGGACGGCCGCCTGCAGCCCGTAGCTGTTGAGCGCGGTTCTAAGCTTTTTGGTGACTTCCTGGGCCCACTCCTCCCGCTCGGCGTCGGACTGCGCGCTGCCTGCGAATTTGGAGGCGATTAACTCCGAGAGCGCGGCGCCGAGGTTGGCGGCCTGGGAGGGCGCGGGACTTGGGGCCGAAGCTTGCGGCGCAGCGTCGGCTTTGGCAGGAATTTGCGCGGGTGCCGCAGGCCCTTGCGTCGGGCCGCTGGCCGGAGCCGCCGCGGTGGCTTCCACGGGTGTCGGAGCGTCTCCCATCTGAACATCGACCTCGCCGCTAGCGAGCTGCCCCATGGCGGCGAGCCAGGGCACGCGCGGTGCGGGTTTCTTGAAACCGTGCCCATCCCAGGGCTTGTGGGATCCCAATCCCGCGCGGGCGTCGAGTCCGCCAGTGCCTTTGGCGTAGGCTTCGGCGAGCTTTCGGAGGTCCGGCCGGTCGAAGACCTCCTGCCAGGCCTTCACGCCATCGGACTCTTCCAAGAGCTCCTGGTCGGAGGCGGATGCTGAACCTGCATCGGAGGTGTGCACGTAGACGTGCGAGTAGCCCCGGAGCGAGATCTCCACCTCGCCCTCGCGAAGCTTCGAGCGCGCGCGTTCCAAAAGACCTGACAT
>Ga0154020_10011172_pt1 | contig 10237 bp, 7 predicted proteins | sample Klosneuvirus_201_FD_109709 | JGI IMG/M metagenome (GOLD analysis project Ga0154020, IMG submission 109709) | Active sludge microbial communities from wastewater, Klosterneuburg, Austria - Klosneuvirus_20160825_MG | ecosystem: Engineered > WWTP > Aerobic digester > Activated sludge | place... | reverse complement strand
GCCTCGCGATCGAAGCGAGCACCGCGCGCCCGGCGCGGACCGAGCGGGAACTGCACGTGCGCGTTGTACGCGGTCCACGGATCCGTGTCGGGGGCGAAGCGCTTGAGCCACACGTAGCCGAAGTGCACGTGGCGGATCTCGTCGGCGTGGACCTGATCGAGCGCGTCGGCGGTGGCGGTGTCACCGCACGCGCGCGCGGCGGTCGCGTAGTCGCCGGCGAAGTCGAGGTTCGCGTTCTCGAACGTGAGGCCCATCGCGCATACGAACTCGAGCACGCCGGTCAGGTGATCGAGCTTGTTCCAGAAGTGGCCGGTGACCGGCAGATCGCCGAACGCGACGCCGTGCGCTGCGAGCCGGGCGCGATAGAGCTCGAGGTGGCGCTGCTCGTCGCTAAGGATCGCGATGCAGCCACGCTTGAACGCGGCGGGCGCATCGGGGTAGGCGAGCACCGCCCACGCGAACAGCTCGATCGCTTGGAGCTCGTGGTTCGCGAGCGCGTGGAGGATGCGCGCGCGCTGGTTCGGGTCGCGCATGCCCGCGAGCGGTGGGACTTTGGCGCTGCGGCCCGGGACGATCGCGAGGTTCGCGGGACGACCCGGTGCGGCGATGCGCAGCGGTGGATCGCTGTCGTCGAAGGAGAGCTCGTCGGGCGGCGGCGCGAGCTTGCCCGCGAGCGTGTCGCCCTCGACGATCGATCGCGCGTACTCGCGCACGTGCATCGCGAGACCTTAGCGCCGGCGCCGGCGGCCGACGAGCGCGAGCAGGCCGAGCGAGAGCAGGGCAGGGCCGGCGGGACCCGAGCCCGCATCGCAGCAGCCACCGCCGCCGGTGTGCCAGCACACGCCGCCCCCCGCGCCGTCCTCGATGCACGAGAACTCCTCGGGGCACGTGCTGTCCTGGCCGACCGCGCAGCTCTCGACACACGCGCTGTCGCCGGTCGCGTCGGACACGCAGCGATTCGAGAGGCACTCGGTGTTCGCGTTGCACGTGCGACCGAGGCCGCCGGGCTGATCGGGGCCGGGCAAGCACACGCCGAGCACGCACGCGTCGGTGCCGGAGCAGCCGCTCGATTGCGTGCACGGGGGGCCGACGTCGACGGTGATCGAGGCGTTCGCGACAGCGCTCTGCACGTCGTACGCGATGACCTCCGCGGTGTGCTCGCCTTCGGAGAGATCGAGCGGCGCCGACAGCATGTACGGGACGGTGTCCGAGGTCGCGCCGGAGTCCATGCCGTCGATCCACAGCTCGAGGTGATCGATGCCGACGTCGTCCATCGCGGTCGCGTTGATGCGGAAGCCGGGCGTGACCTTCTTGCCGTCGGCGGGAAGCTTGATCTTCACCGTCGGCGGGATCACCGTGCCCATGCCGAAGAACGCGAGGAGGCGCTGATACGAGTTCTGCGTCGGTCCGCTGCCGGGGCACTTCGCGTCGCACGAGCGCGCGGTGTACTCGCCGCACGGCGAGTCGGTGGCTTGGAACCGCTTCATCGACGGTCCGCCGTTCAAGTACGTCAGCGGATCGGACGCGTTGTACTCGTGGTCGAGGCCGAACGAGTGCGCGACCTCCTGCGAGACGGTCCAGCACAGCTGATCCGGATCGGGGCCGTAGACGTCGAAGGTGAACGAGATCGCGTTCGGGATCTCGGCGCACGTGAACGGCGACACGCCGCCCGCGTTGGACAGATCGGGCGATAGCTGCGTGCCGCGGCCACCGACGATGTTCTCGAAGTGCGGGACGTTGCCCGGATCGACGTCGGTGATCGTGACATCGAACGGCGCGAAGGTCGCCTTCACGCACGTCAGCATGCGGTTCCACACTTCGTCGCTCTGCTTGAACATGTCGAGCGTGACCTGCGCGTCCGGGATGCTCGAGCGATCCGTGCGCGAGTCCTCGTTGCCCGGGTTGATCACGCAGCCACCGACGGGACACTTGTGGATGAAGATGATCCGTGACGACACCTCGTGCGGATTCGGCGGCGTCTGCACCGGCACCTGGCGATACGTCGGCATCGGCCGCGACGCGAGCTGCGCGTGCGCCGTACCCAGAGCCCCGAAAACGGCGACGGCGCCGACGAGGGCGCCGAAGCTAACTCCGCGACCCATGCGACTCATGTGCGGCGGCGACGGCGCGTGAACAGCAGTGCCGCGAACGCGAGTCCGAGCGTGACCTGGCCACCGGGACCACCGGCCGAGCAGATTCCGCCGCTGCCATCGTCGTAGCCCGGCCAGCACACGCCGGTGTCACCGGTCGCGAGGCAGCCAAAGCCGTCGGGGCACTGACCCTCGTCGAGCACGCACGGCTCGACGCAGTACTTCGAGCCCGACGAGTCTTGCGCGCATTGACCGCTCGCGCAGTCGATGCCGGTGTTGCACGTCGAGCCGAGCCCGCCTTGCACGCCGGGGCCGGTGACGCAGCGACCGCCGATGCACGTGTCCGTGTCGTTCGGGCAATCCGCGGGCTTGGTGCACGGGTCACCGATGATGACCTGCACGCTCGCTTCGGACTGCGTGCCGTAGATGTCGGTCGCGACCATGCGGATCGTGTGCGTGCCGTTCGCGAGCGTCGTCGGCGCGTTGAACGCGTACGGTGCGGTCACGATCGCCATCGGCGCGAGGTTCGCGACGCCGTCGATCGTTCCGGTCACGTTGCCGATGCCGTTGTCGTCGGTTGCTTCGACGCGGATCGGGAAGCCCGGGGCCACCGACTCGCCGAGCAGCGGGCTCGTGATCTTGATCGTCGGCGGCGTCGGCGTTCCGGTGCCGAACAGCGACTTGATCTTCTGCACCGAGTTCTGCGTCGCACCGCCGCACGCGCACACGTGCGTCTGCTGGTTCGAGCCGGTGCACGTCGCGCCCATCGGCGATTGTCCGCCGACGCAGTCGCTGCCGCACGTGACGGCCGCGTCCTTGAACTGACGGCGACCGCTGTAGTTGAAGTACGTGAGCGGATCGCTCGGGTCGGTGACGTGGTCGAGCGCGAAGCTGTGCGCGACTTCCTGCGCCGCGGTCGCGCAGATCTCGTTGACGTTGTTCTGGTAGATCGAGATGTTCGCGAACGCGAACACGAGCGAGTTCGGGATGTACTGCTGACACGAGAACGGCGAGATGCCGCCGATGCCGTTCGACAGACCGATGTTGGTCGGCGAGCCGGCGATCATGATCTCGAAGTGCGCCGACGGGCTCGGGTTCGTCGTGACGATCTCGACGCCGAACCGGCTGAACACGTCCTTCATGCACGTGACCACGCCGTCCCACACCGCTTGGCTCTGGTTGAACGCGGTCAGCGTGCGCGTGCCGTTGATGCCCCACGTGCCTTGATAGCCGGAGCCATCGATCGAATTGGCGCCGCCCGAGCGGATGATGCAGCCGTTCGGCTTGCAGTCGTTCAGGTAGATCTTGTTCGAGTTGACCGCGGCGAGCGTGCCGCCGGAGAACTGCCCCGGGTCGACATCCACCCAGACTCGCTCGAGGCGCGGACGGCCAAAGCCGTTCGTGACCACCGGCGAGGTGTCCTCGTTGATGGAGTCTCCCTGTTGGGGAAACAACGTTCGGGTGTCTGCGGATGCGGACGCAGCCCAGAACGAAACGACGCAGATCGCACTAACCACCAGGCGATTCATGGACCGTCTTTATACGAGGTAAGCCCGCGCCAGGACTAGCCGAAAACGCTGTCTCCCGGTTGTATGGAGTGAGGTCCGGCGTACGCGATTCGCGCGACGCAAAGGTTGCAGTCGCAGCGCTGTCGCAACCCGCTGAAATTAGCGGCGACGACGGCGGCGCGTGATCAGCAGCGCACCAAGTCCGACGCCGAGGAACATCACACCGCCCGAGGGATCGCTCGACGAGCAGCCGCCACCGTCGCCGGCGCCCGGCCAGCAGACGCCGCCCGTACCGGCCTGGATGCAGCCGAAGTCACCGGGGCAGCCATCGCTCTCGGGGTTGCACGACTCGACGCAGAACGAGTTGCCGGCGCCGTCGCTCGCGCACTGACCCGAGCGGCACTCGGTGTTGTCGGTGCACGCGGTGCCGAGGCCGCCGTCGACGCCCGAGCCGGGAACACAGCGACCATCGACGCACGCGTTCGTGCTGTCCGAGCACGCGTGGTCCGAATCGCACGGGTGACCGATCGAGACGGTGATCGTCGCTTCGCCGGCCGCGCCGCCGATGTCGTAGCCGACGACCTTCACGACGTGGTTGCCCTGCGACAGCGTCGCGGGCGCGTTGAACACCCACGGCGCTGCGGTGATCGTCGCGACCTTGGTGTTGTCGACGAACAGCTCGGCGCGCGAGACGCCCTGGCCGTCCATGATGTCCGCGCGAACGGGGAAGCCCGCGTCGACGATGGCGCCATTGGTCGGCGCGGTGATCGCGACGGTCGGCGGCGTGGGCGGGCCGCTCGGGCCGAACGTCGAGAGGATCGCCTGGTACGAGTTCATCGTCGAGCCACCGCACTGGCAGCTGCGCGCCTGGAACTCGCCGCACGAGCCGGCCATGTTCTGGAACGTCTTCCGCGTCGGGCCCGACTGCAGATAGGTCATCGGGTCTTTGTTGTCGAACTTGTGGTCGAGGCCCCACGAGTGAGCGGTCTCCTGCGCGACGGTCCAGCACGTCTCGTCGACGTCACCGCCGTAGATGTTCGCGAACGAGTACGAGATGCCGCCGTTGATGAAGCCGCACGAGAACGGCGACACGCCGCCGACGCCGTTCTGCATCTGCACGTCCTGCGGACGGCCGGCGACGATCGCCATGTGATAGCCCGGCGTCGTCGGACGCTCGGTCACGATCTGCACGTTGAACGGCGCGTACGTGTCGCGTACGCACTGGACGACTTGGTTCCACACCGCGTCCGAGTACGCGAACGGCTGCACCGTCGACACCTGCTCGGGGATGCTCGAGCGGTTCATCGCCGAGTTCTCGTTGCCCGGCGTGATCGTGCAGCTGCCGGCGGCCTTGCAGTTGTTCAGGTAGATGACGTTCGAGCCGACGGCCGCGATCGGGTTGTCGGAGATGCTGGGCGCGAGGCCCGGGTCGATGAAGCGATACGTCGGCTGCGGTCGCGACCACGGGGTCGCGAGTGGGTTCTGCGGCGCGTCCTCGACGTTCGTCTGCGACTCCGCCTGCGCGGTGCCGACAAACCCCAGAGCCAATGCGACGAGAGCAAACTGGCGCTTCATGGCCGCGGTTGTAGCGAGTTCGAACACCTCGCCACTACAGAGCCCTGCTGTCTTGCGCTGTTGCAACCTGAGGCCACCGATGCGCACGGGCTGCAAATCGGGCGTCTCGGGTAACTACTGACCTAGGGTCAATGGCCTCAGAACAGCGCCGACGAGACGACAAATCCGATATATGCGGCCACGAGGATGGCTCCCTCCGCCCGCGAGATCCTGCGCCCCGAGCGCAACACGACGATCCCGAGCAGCGTGATCGCGACCAGGCCGACTAATTCCACGACGTGCATGCGCTCGCCGAAGTCGATCGGGCTCAGATAGGCGGTGATACCCAGGACGAGGAATACGTTGAGCAGGTTCGATCCGATGATCGACCCGATCGCCAACGACGCCTGGTTGCGCTTGGCCGCGATCAGCGACGCGATCAGCTCCGGAAGCGCGCAGCCGATCGAGATGATCGTGAGGCCTAACATGCGCTCGCTCATGCCGATCTGACCGGCGATGCCGCGCCCGCCACGCACGAACAGATCCGAGCCCGCGACGAGCAGCACGACACCGATCGCCGTCATCAGCGCCGCGGCGGCGCGCCCCGCACGCGGCCGTCCGCGACCGCCGAGCTCGACACCCGACTCCTCGGCCTTCGTGCCCGTGTCGGCAGCGGCCTCGGCATCCGACTCCATCCGTGCCGACACCGTGAGCGTCGCGATCGTGAACACGATCGCGCAGCCGATCAGGATCGCCCCCTCGAGCCGCGACAGGATCCCGTTGCGCAGCAGGAGCGGCACCATGATCACCGAGCCGAGCAGGATCGGGATCTCGCGACGGATGAAGCGGCTGTCGATCGTGGGCGGCCTGATCAGCGCGCACAGCCCGAGGATGAGCGAGATGTTCGCGGCGCACGACCCGATCACCGTGCCGAGTGCGATCGGCTGGTGATGCGTGAGCGCGGTCTTCGTGGCGATCGCGAGCTCGGGCGCGCTCGCGCCATAGGCAACGACCGTCAGCCCGACGACGATCGGCTTGACGCCGAACGCGCGCGCGATCGACGCCGATCCCCGGATGAGCCACTCCGCGCCCCAATACAGGATCGCGACGCCGAGGACGACCATGCCGATATAGAGCGCGAGACCCAAGTCTCGCGAAGCATATCAGCCGCCGCCGAACTTGTAGCTGCGGCCGCTGCCCGTGCGCGCCAGATACCGCGCGTGGTGCTGCAGCTCGTCGAGCTTCTTGACGTCACTCGAGTCGTAGATGCCGCGAATCGTGAGGTCGCCGTCGACGAGGATGAAGTACCCGTTGTGCGAGATCTGAGGCGCACCGGTCTTGGTGAGGCCCTCCTGCATCATCGAGTTCATGAACGGTCCCTCGACGAGCTCCTTGACCTTGTCCGGGGCTCCGGTCACGAACCGCCACTTCTCGGGGATCGCGTGATACTTCGCCGCGTACGCCGCGAGCTTCTCGGGCGTGTCGTTCGTCGGATCGACGGTGATCGACAAGATCTTGATCGAGTCCGCCTTGCGGTCCATCAGCTTCTCTTGCAGTCGCTGCATCTTCATCGTGATCACCGGACAGATCGTGTCGCAGCGCGTGAAGATGAAGTCGACGATCGTCGGGTGACCGCGCAGCGCGTCCTCGGTGAACGGGCGGCCCTGCTCGTCGACGAGGTTGAACGCGGTCACCTTGCCGAGGTCGGGCAGGGTGAGCTCGGTCTCGCGGCACACGAGGGTCGGGACCACGATGCCGGGGATGACGGCGAGCACAAGCACCACGAGGAGCCCCATCAGTAGCTTCTTGCCGGACACGCCTTTCGTCACGCGCGGACCGTGGCAGATCAGGCGGTGAAATGCACGCGGTCCCGGGTGCGGCAGCGGGTCGCGCGACCGTGTTACCGTCGACGAATGGTCGCGCGGTGGGCGTTCCTCCTCGCTGTAACGGCGCTCGGTGCGTGTCGAATCCACTTCGACCCGGTCGAGGAAGCCGCGGGCGATGCCACGCTCGCCGACACCGCGGCCGACATGGCCGTCGACACGCTCGTCCTACCGCCGACAAGCGTGACGTTCGAGGACAACGCTCTCTCGACAGCGAACGCGACGGTCTACACGTTCACCAACATCGCGTTCGGGCCTGCGTCCGTCGATCGCCTACTCGTGCTCGCTGTTCTCTCGAACAGTCCCAATGACATCACCAGCATCACGATCGGCGCGACCACCGCGACGCGTGCGGTCATGTACAACCCGGCCGGCGACTCCGCCGTCAGCGCGATCTACTACGCGCCGTTCCCGACCGGCACGACCGGTACCGTCGTCGTCAACGTGTCGGCCGGCGGTGCCACGCGATGCGCGATCGGCGTCTACCGGGTGGAGTATCGACTCCAGACGGCGCCGACCTCCGTGAGCGGGACGACATCGTGGGTCGGCGCATCATCCGTGCAGGTGCCGCGCCTCGCGGATGGTGTCGGCATCTGGATGGGCCAGCGCGACGGCACCACCGCGTTCACACCGACGATCGACAACATCGCGCCGGTCTCCGACGGTGCGGGGCTATTCGGCTCGGCGAACTTCTATTGGACCTACGGATCGGTGACGCCAACCACGGACGGTATGTCGAGCTACGCGGCCGACTTCGGAGCCGACAACGGCATCGTGATCGCCGCGTACTTCCGCTAGCGTTCGCAGTTCATCGCGGCGAGGGCATACAGTACGGGTGTGGTGAAGTTGGCCATCGTGCTGGTCATGACGATGTCCGCCTGCGACGTCGTCTACGATCTCGACCGACCTCCGGGCGTCTGTCCGGCGTCGTTCGTCGCCATCGGCGATTCGTTCTACGAGCACCTCGCGATGCAAACGACGTGGCTCGAGGGCAAGACCGCGTGTGAAGCGCGCGCCGCGAATACTCGCTTCTCGCATCTTGCCGTGATCGGAAGCGACGCCGAGCTGCGCGCGATTCGCGCGGCGTTTATCGGAGTCCCCGTCTGGATCGGCCACACGGATCTCGCCGTCGAGGGGATGTTCGTTCCGATCACCACCGAATCGACGACGTGGCCGCCGCTGACGATGCCGCCGTGGACCACGGGACAACCGAACAACCTCGATGGCAATCAGCACTGCTTGCAGATCGATGTCAACGGCGGTCTCGACGACAAGCCGTGCATGGACGCGCCAGGCGAGAAGTTCGAGCCGCTGTGCGAGTGCGACGACTTCGCGTCGACCTTGCCGTAGAGTCGCGTCAGACGGCGCGTTGTCGCGACGCGAGGAAGTGCTTGCGCAGCTCGGGGTCGCGCAGCTTCTTGGCCTTGGACTGCACTTCGGAGTCCGCGCGCGCGATCGCGGCGGCGGCGTCGGTGGTGCGGCCCGCGGCGGTGAGGACCTGTGCGCGCCAACGGTGCACGTGCTCCGCTCCTTCGGGGCGCGCGCCCTCGAGGTGCTGCACGGCTTCGTCGACGCAGGCCACCGCTTCGTCGTGGCGACCCAGGCGCGAGAGCGCCAGGCCCTGGAACGTCAGGCCGTAGATGATGCCGACGAGCATGGGCATCTTGCGCGCCCACTCGGTGGCGGAGCGCGCCATCTCGAGCGCGGCTTCGGGCGGATCGCCGGCGACGAGGTGCGCGAGCGCGATGTATTGGAGCGCGCGGACCTCTTGGTAGCGCTCGCGGTTTTCGGTGGCGAGCGTCAGGCCGCGCTCGAACAGCGCGAGGGCGGCTTTGGTCTCGCCGCGCTGCATCTTCGCTTGGCCCCACGAGACCGCGGCGTCGGCGGCGGCGGACAGGTCCCCCGTCTGTTCGGCGACCTTGAGCGCCTTGCCGAGGTAGCTCTCGGCTTTGTCGAGATCGCCGAGGTCGGAGTAGCACTGTCCGATGTTGCCGAGCTTGAGTGCGATCGAGCTGCGATCGCCGAGCGCTTGATCGATCTTGAGCGCGGACTTGTAGTGTGCGAGCGCCTCCTCGTACTCGCCGAGCGCGGCGAACACGATGCCCATGTTGTTGAGCGCGCGCGCTTCGTGGCGCGACATCCCGATCGCGCGGTAGATGACGAGCGCTTCGGCGTACGACTCGATCGCGGCTTCGAGGCGACCGATGTTCCACAGCGTCGTGCCGCGCTGGTTCAGGATCGTCGCGCGCGCGATCAGCACGGGCTGTGGCGGTGCGGCGTTGGTCCCGGCCGTGGCGCCCGCGGCATCGATCAGTGCGAGCGCTTCGTCGGCGATCTGCAGCGACTCTTCGGCGTTACCGACGAGCCGCGCGATCGCGGAGCGCAGGCGCAGCGCTTCGGCTTCGAGCAGTGCATCGCCCGCAGCTTTGGCGAACTTGTGTGCGGGCATGGCGGCACGCAGCGCGGCCGGAGCTTTGCCGACATCGATGTAGAACTGCGCGAGCGCACAGTGGGCGATCGCGAGGCGCCCCGGATCCGCCGTGAGCTCGGCTTCCTTGCGCAGCGCGTGGAGCTCGCGCAGCTGCTGCGGGCGCTTCGCGAGGCGGCGCAGGATCTCTTCGCGCAGGCGGTGCGCGGTGAAGCGTCGATCGTGATCCACCGTCGGGAGCAGCTTGAGCGCGCGCGTGAGCTGGCGAAACGCGTCCGCGTTGCCACCGAGATCGACGGCGTGCGTGGCGGCGCGCAGATAGCGATCGGCCGCGGCGATGTCATCGCCCGCGAGCTCGAGGTGGCGCGCGATCAGCGCATCGTCCTGACCCTGACGATACGACGTGGCGCCGGCGATGCGCGCCGCGACCGCGCGGTGCATCTGAATGCGTTGCTCGGGTGGGATCATCGCGTACGCGACGGTCATCGTCATGTCGTTCTTGAACCGGACGCCGCCTTCCGCACCCTCCACGGGCGAGAGCAGGCCGCGGCGCACGAGCTCGTCGAGCTCGAGACGCACGGGGCGACCGAGCAACGTCTGTAGCTGCGCGGGCGGGATGTGGCGGCCGAGGACCGCCGCGTAGATCAGCGTCTCCTTCTCGTTCGGCGGCAACGCGTCGATGCGCGTGACGAGCAGATCCTCGACGGTGGACGGCACGTGGATCGGCGCGTCGCGCTTGACCCACCGGAGCAGACCGGGATGCTCCTCGTCGTC
>Ga0154020_10011171_pt1 | contig 10239 bp, 5 predicted proteins | sample Klosneuvirus_201_FD_109709 | JGI IMG/M metagenome (GOLD analysis project Ga0154020, IMG submission 109709) | Active sludge microbial communities from wastewater, Klosterneuburg, Austria - Klosneuvirus_20160825_MG | ecosystem: Engineered > WWTP > Aerobic digester > Activated sludge | place... | reverse complement strand
TCAGTTATTATTGCCAACTTGAAATATGGAACGGATCTGGATAAAGCGATGCAGGATGCTCAACGATACATTGACAATATTCGCAAAGATTTACCGGCGGATATTGTAAGTCCGGTGATGAGTAAAGTATCGCCAAATGATTTGCCTATTATGTCCATCAGTGCAACAAGTGTTTTACCCGCTACTGAGTTTTATCAAAAAATGAAAGATGATTATCTGCCCCAAATTCAACAAATAAAGGGCGTTGCAGAGATTACCGTTTTAGGAGGAGAAGAAAGAGAAATGCAAGTAAAAATAAATCAGGATAAATTGAGACTTTATAAAATCTCAATGGTTCAGGTTGTTGAAGCAATTAATCGTTCGGGCTTAGACTTGCCTGCCGGAAAGGTTCAGACAGACAAAGAAAATAATTCAGTTCGCTTAACTGGAAAATTTACATCCTTAGAAGATATTAAAAACGTTCAGGTGGCAATGCCTGTTTTGGGAAGTCCAGTTTATGTAAAAGATGTGGCAGATGTTATTGATGGAATAAAAGAAACGACTTCTATTAGTCGTTACAATGGTAAAAATGGAATTGGTTTAATGTTGAAGAAGCAAGGTGATGCCAATGCCGTTGATGTTTCAAAATTAGTTCGCGAAAAATTTATATCCATTGAACAACAAAATGAAATCTCAGGTGTGAATTTTATTATTGCAGATGACAGCACCGACAATACAATTGCAGCTGTAAATTCTGTAGTTTTTGATTTGATTTTGGCAGTAATTCTTGTTTCATTGGTAATGCTTTTATTCCTTAGAAGTTTCAGAAATTCATTGATAGTTATTGTTGCAATTCCAACTTCTTTAGTGACAGCATTTGCCGTAATGTGGCTTTTGGGTTACACACTTAACCTGATGACCTTACTCGCAATGTCTTTAATCATAGGTATTTTGGTAGATGATGCAGTGGTAGTTTTAGAAAATATTCAAAAACATTTAGACAAGGGAAAAGATAAACGAACCGCTGCAATGGATGGCCGTATGGAAATTGGTTTTGCTGCATTGTCAATTACATTGGTTGACGTAGTTGTTTTCTTGCCTATTCTTTTTTTGCAAGTGTTTGTTGCCGATATGCTCAAACAATTTTCTGTAGTTGTAGTAACATCTACGCTTACAAGTTTATTGGTTGGGTTTACGCTTACGCCTTGGTTGGCTTCACGTATTGGAAAGAAAGAAGATTTACGACCATCCAATTATTTCAATCGTTTCTTACTTTGGTTTGAGCATCAATTAGAAAAAATTACCAATTGGTATGGCAGACAATTAGAATGGGTTTTAAGCCATAAATTAATTTTCACAGGGATAGTGGTGCTGCTTTTCGCAATGACACTTGGAATTATGCGACAGGGTATCATCGGGAAAGAACTTATTTCAACAGGCGACCAAGGCAAATTTCGTATGGCTTTAGAATTTGACAAATCCACTTCAATCCAGCAAAACGATTTAATTGCTCAACAAGTAGAAGCCTATATCCTAAAACAAAAGGAAGTCGCAACCGTATTCAGTAATATTGGAGGACCGAGTACAGGCATTGGAAGTTTAGGCGTAGGCTCGGCAAATAAAACCGAATTTACCATTCAACTAAAGTCTAAAAAGGAACTTAACAATTTACCTACTGAAGAATTTATGAAATCACTCAGGGAAGATTTAAAATTAAAGTACCCTGCGATAAATTATTCGATGGCTGCATTGGGATTAATTCCTCGGTCAGCACCAATTGAAATTACATTAAGTGGAAACAGTTTGGATTTGGTAATGAGATCCGGTAATGATCTAAAAGCACTAGTTGAAAAAATACCGGGTGCAGATAATGTACGGCTATCAGTAGAGGCGGGTAGTCCCGAATACAAAATTATCCCCGATAAAGATAAAATGCAACGATTAGGATTAACAACTGCTTATGTAGGATTAAATTTAAGAACAGCCTTTACCGGAAATGATGATGCAACGCTTACAGAAAACGGAATTGAGTACCCTGTAAGGATTTGGTTGGATGAATTTAAGCGGCAAAACTATGATGATGTAAAGCGTTTATCCCTTGTAAGCCCAATGGGTATACCAATTGAAGTTTCTCAGTTTGCAAAGATAGAGAGAGATAATTCGCCTTCTCTTTTGGAACGAAAAGATCGCCAACCGGCTATTACACTTACTGCCGACGCTTTGGGCCGTCCATCAGGAACCGTTGCAGATGAAGTGGTAGCTTATCTACAAAAAAATCCTTTGGCAGATGGGATAGCTATGACTTGGGGAAGTGATATAAAAAGACAGAATGATAGTTTTGGTGCACTGGGTTCGGTTTTAATGATTTCATTTTTACTCATTTATTTAATTATGGTGGCATTGTACGACAATTTCATCTATCCCTTTGTTGCATTGTTCTCCATTTTAGTGGCAGCAATTGGTGCATTTTTAGCTTTGAATCTTGCGTTAAGCAATTTAAGTTTATTTGCTCTGCTTGGTTTGATAATGTTGATGGGTTTGGTTGTAAAAAATGCCATCTTAATAGTTGATTTTACGAATCAATTAAAAGCACAGGGTATGTACTATAAAGATGCATTGATTAAAGCCGGAAAGGAACGTATGCGGCCCATTTTGATGACCACATTGGCAATGGTATTCGGTATGCTTCCTATTGCCTTGGCAAAAGGAACAGCCAGCGAATGGAAGAACGGATTGGCATGGGTTATTATTGGCGGACTTTTATCATCATTAATATTGACAATTTATTTAGTACCCATGGTTTATTATGTAGTAGATAGATTGAAAGAGAAATTTGGAAGAAAGAATGAAGAGAATAGAACGCTTTAAATTATTACACACGAAACCATCAGCCAGATATTTATTGATCCTTTTAATCGGGACGTTTCTTTTTTTATTTCACAGTCTTAGTGCTACTGCACAGCAGATGAATGAAAATAAATCATTACGTATTGTGTGGGACAATGATTATATTAACCTTCGTGGAGACGGTTCCGACAGGTATTATACTAACGGAATGCGAATAGATTATTTTTATACAAAAAAACAAAAAGCAAAATTCCCTTCATCACTCTTACTTAATATTTCAGATGACAATAGCAATATTTATGGATTGGGTATAGCTCAGTTTATGTTTACCCCTAAGAATATTTCCGTACCTGATATTCAATATAATGACCGCCCTTATGCCGGTGCACTGTATAGCATACTTTCTTTGCAATCAATTGATAAAATTGAAAAAACAAAAGTTTTGTCAGAAATACGTCTGGGTGTGTTGGGGCCCATGAGTTTTGCCAAAGAAACCCAAACATGGGCACACCGTGTGATTGAAGTCACAAATCCGGAAGGTTGGAATAACCAGGTTCCAAACGATATCATACTAAACTATAACATCAGTATAGAAAAACAAATACTTCAACCTTCAAAAAAAATGCTGCTTGTTGGTATTTTTGAAACTTATAGTGGTACTGTGTATAATGCGGCAGGTGCAGGGTTTATGCTAAGGGTTGGGAAATTCATAAATTACTTTGATGCCGGGCCTGTTCCAAAAGAAACGGAAAGAAAAAACACACAATTATTTGTATTTATGAGGCCAGTCGTTAGGGTAGTATTGAGTAATGCTTTATTGCAGGGAGGTTTGATAAATCGAATTACTCAAAACGCAGAAGGGTACACTTTGAATAAGGATCAAATTGAGAGAGTAGTTGTATTGTATGATGTTGGTATAGCTTTTGAGAAGGCTAAGTTCAGTATAATGATCAGCCAGAAATCAATTGGAGCGGAATTTAAAGGACAATATACACAGGAATATGGCAGTCTTTCGTTACAATTTAAATTATAACAGGGAGTTTTTCGAGGGTGATACTGACGCCAAGAATTAAATAAGATCTCTGCCAAATAGCTAATGTAAAATCGCAAGGTCAATGACTATTTATTTACAGTAAAAATATATTATTTAAGTTATATTTGTATTCAAGATTAGTTGACACAGCGTGGTTGTCAGCTTAATTAATTTAGCTACTAAGCAAAGTCAATCACTTAAGCTGTTCCAAACATTTGGAGAAAGACAATCAGCGGGGTTAATGACGGATGATTTAAAATAATATATTTGAGTTTGATAACGACTTAATCTATACTATAACTATTCCAATCTATAGTTCAATTTCCACTAGCGTTGGGTTAAAAGAAATGGCTTTGGTATTGCTTGAGGTCCAGGTAGTTTATTTTTAATCTGTACTGTTCCCGGTATGGAAAATTATTATCTTTGGTTTTCGCCACTTCATTGGTCACAAAGATTTAGGAATTGTACTTTGAAAGATGGTGATCACGAGTTCAGTAGTTTCTTTTAAAAAAAATTAATATTGAAACTGATTCCCGTTAGAGATCTGTTTTCACAAATATTGTTATTACTAAAGCCATTCTTATGAAAACCAAAACGCTTTTCAGTATTATTTTTTACTTTATTTCGGTTGCAGTAATTGCTCAACCCGGAACCCTTGACAATGACTTCTCAGCAGATGGAAAACTGTCATTCCACTTTTTTAACAACACACCCGATACTGCTTATGCCTTACAGATTCAGCCTGATCGAAAAATACTAGTTGCCGGCTCAACCGATAATGGAACGGAAACTGTAGGTGCCATTGCACGGATAGATGAATACGGAAATTTTGATGTCAGTTTTGGGGGAAGCGGAAAAGTAGTTGTGGATTTTCCGGGAGTATCTGAGCACATTACCATAAAAGCAATGGCATTGCAGTCTGATGGTAAAATTGTTGTAGCAGGTTCTTATCAGTCAACATTGGCTAACACTTTTTTTGTAGCCAGGTTTTTGGCAAATGGCATAATGGATAGTACTTTTAGTACTCACGGCTACGTGCTAACAGGTTTTGGCTCAGGCCCGGCTCATGCCTTATGTCTTGCTCTGCAAACTGACCACAAAATAGTGGTAGGAGGAACCTCGTTTAATTCAGTGGATAATGATTTTGCTATGGCTCGCTATTTACCGAACGGGACGCTCGATTCAACTTTTCACGGAGATGGTAAAGTGACCACCAATGGTATTTTAACTGGTGGGGGCTCCACTTCAGATGATTTCGTTACCGGAATAAATATTCAAACGAACAACACAATAATAGCAACGGGCTATGCGACTCCCAATTATTTCTTCTCACACGATTATTTTGCTCTCCTAAAATATACCGCTAATGGAAATTTGGACATTACATTTGACGGAGACGGTAAATTTCTGTTTGACGCCGATGGAAGAGAAAGTAAAACGTATTGTTCTGTCCAACTCGATGATGGTAGTATTTTGCTTGGAGGAAGCGCTAATGACTCGTTTGCTGTAGCCAAGGTTTCACAGAATGGAGTTATTGATTCTTCTTTTGGACAGTATGGAATTGCAATTCACACTTCAGGTAATTTTACTTTACAACATGTAAACGGGTTAGCCGTACAATCCGATGGAAAAATTCTCGCTGCCGGTTTCAGAGGCAACACATCATCGACAGGATTTATTGTATTACGGTTGAAAAGTACAGGTGAAATTGATTCCACCTTTGGAGTTAACGGATTTGTAAACCATGGTTTTGGTGCAGGCTCACAAGGTGGAAGAGCAAATGCTGTGAAAATACAGGCAGATGGAAGAATATTAGCTGTGGGATTAGGTGATCCCAATCCAGATTCAGAGTTCGCAATTGCACGATACCATTCAGGGCTTAATTTGGGGCTTATTAATTTTTCGTGCGAGCAAAAAACTGTTGCAATTTATCCAAACCCCGTTGCCGAATATGTGAATCTTAAATTCAGCTTAGCGCAAAACGAAACAATTAGCATTCGTTTATTCGATATGCAAGGGAGGCTTGTTGCGACCCTGATTGAGAATGAATCACAACGAGAAGGAGAAATTGAAAAAAAGTTGAATATACCTGCCTGGTTGCCAGGTGGAGATTATCTTGTCAGTCTGGTTTCTAAAAGCGGCAACAGGAGTGTGAAATTGATTAAGCTATAGTTTGTGAGATTGATAGAACAATTGATAAAAGCCCTGAGTAGCAACTTTTATCAATTTAATTCACACAAAGAGTTTGTGCTATTGTTTAATATAGGTCACATCATTGACTACAAGAAGACATTTTATTTATCTTTTATTTGAAAATTTGATAAAGAGTGCAACTATAAAAGAGCGTTATACAATAATTGAAGCCAAAACTATATGAGGAGAATTATTTCATTTATGCACATATCGCTGGATGGTTTTGTAGCAGGACCGAGCGGAGAACTCGACTGGATTAAAATTGATGAAGAACTATTTGATCATGTCGGGAAGCGGATAAGCGAAGGCGACACTTCATTATATGGCCGGGTAACCTATCAGATGATGGAAAATTACTGGCCTACCGCAGCAGACAAGCCTGGAGCGACAAAGCACGATGTGGAACATTCTAAGTGGTATAGCAAAGTTCGCAAAGTTGTCTTATCAAAAACAATGAAAGACACAGGTTTGACCAATACGAAAATTATCAGCGACCAGTTGTCTGACAGAATAAATGAACTAAAGCATCAGGAGGGTAATGAGATTTTGCTTTTTGGAAGCCCGTCAGCAACACACTCACTCATTCAACTGAATTTAATTGATGGCTACTGGTTATTTGTTAATCCAATTATACTTGGACGAGGCATTCCATTGTTTGTGGACATCAAAGAAAAGGTAAAACTAAATTTATTGTCTACCCGACAATTTGCAAGTGGGGTAACCGAACTGAGTTATGCGGTGGGTAGACAATAACGGCGGGTCGCTAAAAGAGGTGATGAGATAGGAGGAAAACTTTGATTCGTAGAAACCTGTGTACCCGGCGAAAATTTAATTCTCCTGGATTTATATTTCCAACCAAAAAAAATTGGAGCAATCGAGTAAAGATTAATAGCTGCACTCACAGGTAGGGCGTTCGACTATTCCTGCATTGGATTGAATGAAATGGCTGGGATATTGCTTGACGGCTCGACTTTATTAACCTGAATTATTGCTCCGGCTGTAAAAAAAATTTTGCTTCGGATTCTGTCAAGAGGCATGTGGTATTTTTTCAAGTATAGTTTGTGTAAATGCACTCGCTAGTTTTTTTTTCATTATTTTACAGCATGAATACCTTCGAAGATTTTAAGATTAAAAAGCAATTACTTAATGCCCTTTCAGATTTGGGCTTTGATAAGCCAACGCCCATTCAGCAAGAATCATATTCTATTATTCTGGGTGGCTCCGATTTTGTCGGAATTGCACAAACCGGAACCGGAAAAACGATTGCATATTTACTTCCAATCTTACAAGATCTGAAGTATTCGGACCAACCACAGCCCAGAGTTTTAGTCCTGGCTCCAACCAGAGAATTAGTCGTTCAAATAGTAGAACAAATTGAAAAATTATCCCCTTACCTCAGTGTAAGAGTATTAGGTGTGTATGGTGGTACTAATAATATGAAGTCGCAAAAAGAAGCAGTTTCCAAAGGGCTGGATATCATTGTCGGCACTCCCGGACGAATATATGACTTAGCTCTGGCTAATGTATTACGACTAAAATCAATAAAGAAACTGGTTATTGACGAAGTCGATATTATGCTTGATTTTGGGTATAAAACTCAGTTAAAAAACATCTTCGAATATCTTCCTGTAAAAAGGCAAAACATTCTCTGTTCTGCTACAATGACTACTTATGTAGATGAATTGATCGATAATTTTCTGGTTAATCCTGTTAAGAAAACCATTTCAATTAGTGGTACGCCTCTTGAGAATATTAGTCAGGAGTCTTATTGTGTTCCTAATTTTTATACCAAGGTTAACTTATTAAACCATTTACTAGGAGATAAAAAGGAACATAATAAAGTCTTAATATTTGCAGCTACCAAGGTTAATGCTGATAGGCTATTTGAAACATTAAATTTTAAATCTGAAATTTCCGTAATTCACTCTGGAAAAACAGATAATCACCGCGCTAATTCCATAGAAAAGTTCGTCAACGGTACGAGCAGGATTTTGATAGCGACCGATGTGATGGCGCGTGGTATTGATATAGATAATATATCAACCGTCATTAGTTTTGATACTCCTTTTTACCCCGAAAATTATATCCACCGAATTGGGAGAACCGGTAGAGCTGAACAAGAAGGAAGGTCCATTCTCTTGTATAGTGAGAAAGAGGAGCCCTTAAAAGATGCGATTGAAGGTTTGATGAATTATAAAATACCATTCAACAAGTTTCCTGAAGAGGTGGAAAGAAATCCGCAGCTTACCCCTGAGGAAAAAACCAAACCTTTAGATCTACCCGAACCGTCCCATAAAAAACCTATTATTGAAGTTGGGGCTTCCTTTCATGAAAAATCTGCTAAGAACAGTAAGGTAAAAACCGAAAGAAAAAGTTACCAGAGAAAGTTAAAAGAGAAGTACAAAAAGCCACTCAGGCGAGGCGACAAAATCCAAAATTTGAAAAAGAAAAAAAGGTGATGTTGTATTCTACCACATACAAACTAGTTGATGGAAAGTAATATTTTTCAATATGACCAAATTCGTTGGATGAAATAATAAAAACAGACGTTATTCAGCTACCTTTCAGCAGTGCTGAAATCTGAACCCCGGAAACCATGCGTATTCTTTTTATTATAGCTGCAGTTACTTTCTGTATTGGAAAGGTTCATGGACAATCACTGGAATTGGGTGGTGGACTCAACCGAAATAAATATTTTACTTTCAGTCGTGACGAGGGGCACTTTTATACTGAATATCATCCCGGAAATGGATTTTCATTTTTCTTGAGTCTGGAAGACACAATTTTACGAGACATTTTTGTAAAATTTGTATTGATATTGGACGATTACAATGGCAAATTGTCTACTACGAGTGGAGGCTTAGCCGGGTCCAGTACAACTGATGCTGATGTCAATAAAACAAGTTTAGGATTAGGTTTCTTTCCATTTAACTATAGGTTTTTGAAATCCGGGTGCTTAAATTTTGGTGTGTCATATAGTTTGTTGCTTAGGCAGAGAATGGTCGGATACCATTATTGGTGGTACTTAGGTACAAGTAGTAATGGAAATGAGCCATTGGAGAATCAATCTGATAATTACAAGAGTGATTTTATATTTTCAGCAGTTGGTCGCATAGCTTATAAAATAGCTGTGTCTAACACAATGTATATAGTTCCACAATATTTAATAACTTTTGGATTTAGCAAAGAATTTAAAAATCTGGAGGCTGAAACTAAATCTTTTCGACAGACATTTGCAATTGGAATAAACCGTCGTTTGTCGAATTAGGGCTGCATAAACTATGACCTATTTGAAATAACTTTTATACTATTTGTTCCAAGCAATTAATTAGATAATATTTGTTTGATTAAGCAAGGAAAGTACTAAATTCGTCGTTCCTTGAGCCATCGATCTCTTTTGCTATAATTAATGTATGGCCGCGATAAATTTGAATGTCTCGAAAAATTTCACACTTATAGTGGGTTGATAGTTTATCTTACCGTACAATAATTTGGAGTTCAGTAATAGCTCAGAAAATTTTCGACATTGAAAAGCCGGACAAATAGGAAACTAAACTTGATAACAAAATGAAAAATAAAAACATCGTAATTACAGCTTTACTATTAATAGTTTCCATCGGTAATTATTTTAGAATAATTTCTGATGGTAGCATCAGGACTGTTGAGTTTTTGTCAATAATTGCAATTGGGGCCTTGACAGGAATATTAGTGACGCAGGTTTTTAAAAATATATCAAATAAAAAGTGATATTTATTAACACGAAAAAAAAATCTCTGTTGCATAACGTCGCAGAAAATTGCCTTGAAATTTCACTCAAAATGAAGTCAGCATCCTGCATTTTAAAGTAATTATATTTTAAATTTCGACAAATGTTTCTCTGAGCATCTTTCGAATTGTTACCCTGTAGAAGGTACATCAAATTAATTAATCGGAATAATGGAACGAGATAAAATTAGAATGAGTTCGATAATGTGTTTGTACATTTTATTGTTTTTTTCTTCTTGCACTGGACATGAAACTTCAAAAGTTGCTCCAGAGGAAATGAACGAGCGGAATGCAACCATTTCCATTGGAGATACCGTTTCAGACCTTGATAAGAGTATCTGGATCATTTTTCAAGACAAAAACAATCACTATTGGTTTGGAAGTGATGGGCAAGGAGTGTTCCGCTATGATGGGCAATTGAT
>Ga0154020_10011170_pt1 | contig 10239 bp, 9 predicted proteins | sample Klosneuvirus_201_FD_109709 | JGI IMG/M metagenome (GOLD analysis project Ga0154020, IMG submission 109709) | Active sludge microbial communities from wastewater, Klosterneuburg, Austria - Klosneuvirus_20160825_MG | ecosystem: Engineered > WWTP > Aerobic digester > Activated sludge | place... | reverse complement strand
ATTAAGTTCCTTAATATTCTGAGCTTCTTTAACGATTACAACCTGATATTCACTCATCATCGGAAATTGTTTCGCTAATCCTAATATGGTGCCTAGGTCAGTATCCTTTCCGTAAACTACAGTTTGATTAAATTCTTTTTCGTTTTCATCAAGAACACTTGCCTCCAGCTTATCGGAAATGATATCAATATAGTAGGGTTCTTCCCCGCAAAGAAAATATACCGGTTTAAAAAGTCTTCTGTTAATGTCTAACAGAATTTGATTGAATTCTTTCGACATAATTAAAATTGCAAGTAAGGCATTAGTCCGTGTATTCCTCCTTCGCGGCCGAAACCACTTTCTTTATATCCGCCAAACGGTGATGAAGGATCGAATTTGTTATAAGTATTGGCCCAAACTACACCTGCCCTGAGTTTTGAAGTCAGATTAAAAATTTTAGAGCCTTTGTCAGTCCAAACACCAGCACTTAAACCGTATGGAATATTGTTGGCTTTTTCAATGACTTCTTCAATAGTCCTGAAAGTTTGAATAGCCAATACAGGACCAAATATTTCTTCCTGCACAATCCTGTGCGATTGTGAAGTGTTTAAGAATAAAGTTGGCTTACAGAAAAACCCATTCGATGGGATTTCACAATTGCTTTGATAAATTTCAGCGCCTTCATCAATTCCAATTTTTATGAAGTCATTAATTTTATCTAATTGTTCGCGTGAATTGATAGCACCGATATCTGTGTTTTTGTCGAGAGGGTTTCCTACAATAAGTGTTTCAAGGCGTTGTTTTAATTTTGCAATTACAACATCTGCAATATTTTCTTGTACAAACAAGCGTGAACCTGCACAACACACATGTCCTTGATTAAAGAATATGCCATTCACGATGCCTTCAACCGCCTGATCAATTGGCGCATCGTCAAAAATAATGTTCGCAGCTTTGCCGCCAAGTTCAAGCGTTAGTTTTTTATTGGTGCCGGCAACTGAATTCTGAATTATTTTTCCAACCTCAGTACTACCTGTAAAAGCAATTTTATTTACTTTAGGATGATTCACCATTGCGGCACCTGTGTTGCCAAAACCTGTAATAATATTAACTACCCCATCCGGCAATCCGCTCTCCTGAATTAACTCAGCGAGTTTTAATGCGGTTAAAGGCGTGGTTTCTGCAGGCTTCAACACTACGGTGTTTCCTGTTGCCAACGCGGGTGCAATTTTCCAAGCCGCCATGAGTAACGGAAAGTTCCACGGAATAATTTGTGCAGCGACACCAAGCGGTTGAGGTTTTTTATTAGGAAAAGCGTATTCCAATTTATCTGCCCATCCCGCGTAATAAAAGAAATGATTAGCGGCTAAAGGAATATCAATGTCACGGCTTTCCCTAATAGGCTTACCTCCGTTTAAAGATTCAATCACCGCAAACTCTCTCGCTCTTTCCTGAATTAATCTGGCAATACGGAAAATATATTTCCCACGTTCCGCGGCGGGCATTTTTTTCCAAACTTTATCATAAGCGTTTTTCGCAGCAGTAACCGCAAGGTCAACATCTTTTTCATTGGCCTCAGCAACTTCGGAAAGTTTTTCTTCGGTGGCCGGATTTATAACCGGGAAGTATTTTTTGCCAGAGGGTTTTACAAATTTTCCATTAATGAATAACTCGTATCGCTTATTTAATTTTATATGTTCAGTACTCTCTGGTGAGGGAGCGTATTTCCATTCGGTAAAAAAGTCGTTTGTTGTATTTTCTTTGTTGCTCATAAGCCACAGATTTCGCAGATTAGCGCGGATTATTTTGTTAAAATTATTCTTTTATATTTAAGTGATTCTTCACCAAAATTAACTAATAGTCCAATCTCACAATTTGAAACGGCTAAATAATTAATAGTTTGTTTGGTATGGTTTTCGATTACATCATTTTGTGCTTTTACTTCTAAAATGACCTTACTTTCAATAATAAAATCTGAATAGTAGTAGTGCGGTAATACAATTCCTTTATAGTTTATTTCAAATTTCTTTTCCCTTTCAAAATTAATATTTCTGGCTTTTAATTCTAGCTGGAGAGCATCTTTATAAACAATCTCAGAAAAACCTTTTCCTAAAGTATCATGTACCTCAAAGCACGCACCGATTATTTGATACATAATTTGATTTACTGGTGATCTTTCACCATACTCTACAGGCGATTCGTTTACAACAGCCCAATTATCTTCTAACATATTAATCATCTGTGCATGTCTGTGTAATCTTTGGCTTTAATCGTTACTGATATAATCCTTACTGTAATAAACTCCTTTTTGCTCTTTGCCTAATTGTAATATGATATCATTAGCCAAACTGCTGGCGCCAAACCTGAACCATTGGTTATTCATCCATTTGTTTCCAAGCGTTTCGTGCAACATCACTAAATACTGCAGTGCGGATTTAGCAGTTGAAATGCCACCGGCAGGTTTCATGCCAACCATCTTACCTGTTTTTAAGTAATGATCATTTATCGCTTGCAACATGACCAATGTAACCGGCATAGTTGCTGCGGGTTGTATTTTTCCTGTTGAGGTTTTAATAAAGTCAGCACCGGCAGCTATTGCTATATCAGATGCTTTGCGGACATTATCAAGGGAGGAAAGTTCGCCTGTTTCTAATATAACTTTTAATCGGGCATTACCACAGGCTGCCTTAATATTGGCAATTTCATCGAATACAAAATTGTAATTTCCGCTAAGAAATTCACCACGGCTTATTACCATGTCAACTTCATCAGCGCCATTATCAACAGCTAATTTGGTATCATTTAATTTTATTTCTAATGTTGAGTTGCCACTGGGAAATGCGGTTGCCACCGAAGCTACTTTTACCTTAGAATTGTTAAGGGCTTTTTTAGCGGTTTTCACAAAAGTAGGATAAACGCATACGGCTGCCACCGACGGTAAACCATGAATGTTATCTGCCGGATGCATCGCCTTATAACAAAGTTGTTTTACTTTCCCTTCTGTATCTTTTCCCTCCAAGGTAGTAAGGTCAATCATGTTTAATGCCAGCTTTAAGGCATGTATTTTGCTTTCCTTTTTAATACTCCTCGAATTAAAACGGGCAATTCTTTCCTCAATCCCGACTTGGTCGATATGGCTTTCTGATGCTAAATTCATTTTTACCTCTTCACTATAAAAATAATTCTTTTTTTGATTGTTTAAGCTTAAATTTATTCAATAATTATGCAGCCAATTCAACCAATTGTATTATGGATGACAGGGCTTTCCGGTGCAGGGAAGTCTACCATTGCTTTCGCGCTTGAAAAGAGGCTACAAGATTCAGGGGTTCTGTGTGAGGTGCTTGACGGAGATGTTTTGCGGAATGGAATTAATGCCGGTTTGGGGTATACTGATTCCGACCGAAATGAAAATATCCGAAGGACAGCAGAGTTAGCGAAAGTTTTATGTGAAAATAATTTTGTTGTAATCTGTAGTTTAATTACTCCAACTGAGGTCGCACGTGAAGTCGCAAAACGTATTCTGGGCCCGAAATTTACACTTATTCACGTTGCAACGCCATTGGCTGTTTGTAAAGAAAGAGATGTTAAAGGATTGTATAAAAAGGCAGTTTTAGGCGAAATACCAAATTTCACAGGTATTTCTGCACCATTCGACGTCCCAATAAACGCTGCTCTTTCAATAAACACCGAAAATCTAACAGAGCCTCAGTGTGTTGAACAAATTTATAATTTTTTAAGGAATCAGGCTTAATATAGTTTCAGATAGGTGGTAACTTTAAGTTTCTATGATGTTTTTCTGTAAACAGGTAAGTAAATTGTTGAATCCTGTCAAGAGGGTCACTCTCGGGAATAATCTTGATTTTGTTGTATACGATAGTGCTGAATCTGTGAATGCAGAAGAATGGAATGGCGTTTTGCAGGGTAAAAATGTTTTTTTAGAATTAGAATATCTTAAAACTATTGAGTTAACGCCCTCTGAAAATTTCCAGGCGAGATACGTTATTATTTATCAAAAAAAACAGCCTTATGCAATTGCTTACTTTCAGGTTATTGATTTTAAATCGGAGGTTTTTGGTGAATTAATGGATTCGCAAGTGAATCAAATTAAGACTACAAAAGCAAAATTGTTTGAGCATTACTTGGAGCAAAATAAAGATGAAGTAGTTATGCGCCTATTAACCTGCGGAAATAATCTGGTTAGTGGTGAACATGCGTTTTTATTCAATAGTAAATTAACACAGAACCAACAGTTTAAAATTATCGAAGAACTTATAGATAAAATCGCGGCCAAAGAAAAGTTAAGAGGAAAAATAGCCGCGGTGCTAGTGAAGGATTTTAATTTGCCTGTTGATGGTAATTTAAAGCAGGGTATGGGAATGCCCAAATGTATATTTAAGAACATTAATTACCTTGAGTTTAAGGTGGAACCAAACATGGTGGTAAACATTCCTAACGGCATTGGTTCAATTGAAGCTTATTTAAATTTGTTCTCAAAGAAATACCGAAACAGGGCTAAGGGTATTTTGAAAAACACCGGCGCAATTTCTAAACGGAATTTGACTGCCGCTGAAATAAAGCAACACGAAAAGGAGATATATCAATTGTACGAGAACGTATATAATAACGCGAAGTTCAAGTTGGTTAAACTGCCACTAAAATATTTCGAAGAATGCAAAAAAATTTTCGGAGACAAATTTATTTTTACTGCGTTTTATCATTACGGCAAACTAGTTGCATTCAGCAGCGGATTGAACATTAGCGGATCATGCTACGAAGCGCATTACATTGGTTTAGATTACGGCTCTAATAAAGAACTGGAATTGTATCAGAATATTCTTTATGAATTTCTATCGGTTGCTATTTCGTTCAGGAAACAACGATTGAATCTTGGCCGGACAGCAGCTGAAATTAAAAGCACTATTGGTGCCAAGCCGCAAGAACTTATTTGTTATGTGAAACCGCAGAACACAATATCGAAAGTGGTTTTAAAGCCTTTTATGAATTTTTTAAAGCCAAGCGAATGGATTCCGCGCAATCCCTTTAAGGATGAGTTAGAAATTAACTATTAGGAATTGAATTCTATTCTGTTTTTGGCCGTCTGTATTTCACAAATATGTTTATCCATATTAGTCTTGAAGTCCGGAATGTCCAAGGGAAAAGGAGAAGATTAGTTGCAACAAATGCACCTAAAAAAACCAGAACATCCAGGTCTAATAACAAAACAATTAGAAGAAACATAATTATACCAATTATTACATTTAGTCCGTAACTGATATACATGGCTCCGTAATAATAACCTGTTTCCCGCAAAAAATTTTCATGGCATGTGTCACATTTCGGATGCATGTCCGAAAATCCTTTTATCTTATAAGGATTGTCTGAAACAAAAAAACTTCCTTTGTGACATGCAGGGCATTTATTTGCCAATATGCTATATAATTTGGAGTCTTTAAACATTTTTAGAAGCACAAGTTTTAGTACATGTAAGTGGAGCATTGGTTTTTTCAATTGCACTAAATCCTCCGGTAACATCAACTAATTTCTCAAATCCCCTTGCTTTTAAAATGGATGCCGCAATCATGCTTCTGTAACCTCCGGCGCAATGAATGTGATAAGTTTTAGATTTATCAAGCGTGTCTGTCCAATCATTAATAAAGTCCAATGGTTGATTAGGAACATTTTCAACATGTTGTGAATCGTATTCACCTGGTTTTCTAACGTCAATAGTATTAATGCCGGATTTTATTTTATCTGAAAATTCCTGAGCGCTTATTGAAATTACATTAGAAGTTTCCTTTCCTGCATTCTTCCATGCATCGATGCCACCTTCCAAATAGCCTAGGCAATTGTCATAACCTACACGGCTTAATCTGGTAATTATTTCCTGTTCCCTTCCTGCAGGAGCCAACAATACAATTGGTTGCTGCAAGTCTTTGATAAGGGCTCCAACCCAAGGAGCAAATTGCCCGTCGATACCAATAAAAATAGAATTCGGAACATGGGATTCAGCGAATTCGTTCGGTTTTCGTACATCCAGAATTAATGCATTCTCGTTATTTGCTAAATCTTCCGCTTGCTGTGGCGATAATGCAGTATAGCCTTTTTGCAGTACGGAGTCAAATTCACTGTAACCCATTTTATTAAGCTGAGCGTTTTTAGCAAAATATTGTGGCGGAGGCATTATGCCGGCCGTTAGTTCTTTAACAAAATCTGTTTTCGAATTCATTATTAGCGCATAATTTTTTTGCTTTTGATTTCCTAGTGTATCAAATGTTTCTTTACTCATGTTTTTCCCGCAGGCAGATCCGGCACCGTGGCCAGGATAAACAATCACATCATCAGGCAAGCTCTTTATTTTATTCTGTAAACTGTCATATAGCATACCTGCCAAATCTTCTTGTGTCAAATCACTCTTGATGGCTAAGTCTGGACGTCCAACATCACCAATAAATAGAGTATCCCCACTAAAAATGGCATGCGGTTTATTATTTTCATCCAGAAGCAAGAAAGTACTTGATTCGAGAGTATGTCCGGGAGTATGTAATAACTTGATTGTAATCTTACCAATTTTAAATTCTTCCCCATCCTTTCCAATATGACTAGCGTATGTGGTTTTAGCATTAGGACCAAATACAATTTTAGCGCCTGTTTTTTTCGCTAAATCAACATGGCCAGAAACAAAATCAGCATGAAAATGCGTTTCAAAAATGTATTTAATTTTAACACCATCTTTTTCAGCACGTGATGTATAAGGGCTGGTTTCACGCAGCGGATCAATTATTGCAGCTTCATTTTCTGAGCGGATGTAATAAGCGCCTTGCGCTAAACATCCTGTATAAATTTGTTCAATATGCATAATTTAAAATTTAATTATTTCCTTTAATACTACAAAGATACTTACTATAAGCGTAAACCAACCAAAGGCCGGTTTTAGTTTAGTAGGCGTCAATTTCATTGAAAAACTGTTACCAACTAAGATACCAATAATGCAAAGTGCAGAAACAGTGAGCAAAAACTTCCAATCAACTTCAATAATACCTAGATTGCCCACAAAACCTATTAATGAATTGATAGCTATAATACTTAATGAAGTTCCTATTGATTTTTTTATTGGCACCCTGATGAAGAAAATAAGTACAGGGATAATAATAAATCCTCCGCCTGCACCAACAAATCCTGTAATTAATCCAACCAATATTGCTATAAAAATGACGAAATAAATACGTATAAGTGACTTCGAGAACTCATCCCACATGGCATCAACCCGGTCATTCCTGTCTTGTTTTCTGATCATACTAAGAGATGAAAAAACAACGAGAATTGAAAATAAAATCATTATAAATACCTGTTTGGAGACAATAAAATCACCAACGTTAAAAAACACTTCAGGCAAATTTGGAATGAGATATTTTCTTACGAGAAATACAGAAACGAGCGACGGTATGGCAAATTGCATTAGCGATTCAAAGCACACGTCACCTCTTCTGAAATAAGCTGCCCCACCGATAAGTGCTGTTAGGCCAACAATAAACAACGAGTAAGCAGTTGCTGTTTGCACCGGATAATGGAGGATATACACTAAAACAGGTACACTTAAAATGGAACCACCGCCGCCAATCACGCCTAAAATTAAGCCGATTACAAGGAATAAACCATATGCAATTAATGTTTCCAATTACGGATCAAACTTAGCAAATTATACCAGAATTAATTGTAATAAATATTACACAGTAATAATTAATTTAACTAACTTTAGTAAGTCCTTTATAAAGGTAAAGTCAAGAGTTATTGAGGATAAATTGTATCATATGCACCGTCTTTTTGCATCATTTCTCTTATTAACCTGTTTTTTTTGTTTTTCGCAAAAAACAGATTCCCTTTGGATTGTTGCCAAGGATTTAAAGAATAGTGATACTGTCAGGCTATCCGCATATTATGACTTAGCTTGGGAATACTTATATACTAACTCCGATTCGGCACTTTCTATTGCTAACCAACAATTAGTCTTAGCAAAAAAAGCAAAAAACAGGAAATGGGAGGCAAAGGCCTTTAATGCAATAGGAGCTACATATTATGTTCGGTTATTATACACTAAGGCTATTGATTCTTACCAAAAAGCCATAAAAATATTTGAGGAAATTGGTGACAAAAAAAACATGGCAGGTGCTTTTGGAAATATTGGGAGTATTTACATTGATTTTAACCAAAACGAAAAAGCACTCGATTATGAATTGAAATGCTTAAAGATTGTTCAAGAGATCGGTTACCTGGAGGGGGTAGCCAGCGCGTTAAATAATATTGGTGTGATTTATCAAAACATGAATGACTTCCAAAAAGCATTATTGTACAATGAACAAGCCGTTGAAATGTATAAACTCACCGGAGACCAATATGGATTGGCTTCCGCATTCGCGAATATCGGGTACTTAAATTTTCTAGACTCTAATTATACCAAAGCCATTTCATTTTTGTCATACGCTTTAAAAATTTCACAAAAGAATGGTTTTGAAAATCTTATACCGAGAATAAAATGGCAGATTTCAAAAGTATATTTAAAGAGTAATGATTTAAACATGTCACTTAAGTATGCTATAGAAGCAAGGGCACTCGCGAAGGAAGCAAATGATTTGCAATCATTGATGGATTCTGAGTTAGCTTTAGTGGAAATTTATAAGAAGATGTCAAAGTACAAGGAAGCCTATTTAAGCTATGCTTCATACCAAATTGCTAAAGACTCAAGCGACTTACAAAAAAAGGCAGATGATATTGCCAGGCTTGAAATTCAGTTCGCTTATGATAAGAAAGCTGCTGCCGACAGTTTAAAAAATGCTGTTGAGCAAAGTAATAAAGACACCCTGATTTTTGCTAAAAACACACAAATTGAAAATGACCGACTTCAAAAGATTGCATTGTATGGAGGAATTTTCCTTATGCTCATTTCCGGAGGCATCATGTACAATCGCTTTCGGTTTATTAGAAAGCAAAAGGATATCATTGAGATTAAAAATAAAGAAACTGAAGAACAAAAAATTATCATTGAAGAAAAACAAAAAGAAATTTTGTCATCTATCGCATATGCCAAACGTCTTCAAGAAGCTATTCTTCCCCCTAAAAATGAAATTAAAACGCATCTTCCAAATTCATTCATATACTATAAACCAAAAGACATTGTTGCGGGAGATTTTTATTGGATGGAACGTGTGGATGATAAAATAATGATTGCAGCAGCAGATTGCACAGGTCATGGCGTTCCTGGTGCAATGGTAAGTGTGGTTTGCAGTAATGCACTTAACAGAACAGTGAATGAATTTAATATCACAAAGCCTGGTGAGGTTCTGGATAAAGCACGTGAATTGGTTGTAGAGACTTTTGAGCGCAGTGAAACAGAAGTGAAGGATGGAATGGATATTTCTTTATGTTTGATTGATAAGAAAAACAATAAGCTGCAGTGGGCAGGAGCTAATAATCCGTTATGGATTATCCGTAAAGAGGAAATTTTACAATTTAAGCCCGATAAACAAGCTATCGGAAAAGTAGATAATCCGGCATTATACACTACACATGAAGTTAGTTTAGAAAAAGACGATTGTGTATATATATTTACAGATGGTTACGCTGACCAGTTTGGCGGACCTAGTGGAAAAAAATTTAAGTACCATCAATTAATAGCATTAATGAGAACATTAAGTACTTTGCCAATTTCTGAACAACAGTTAAAACTGGAAACAGAATTCCAAAACTGGAAAGGGAATCTTGAGCAGGTCGATGACATCTGTATAATAGGGATTAAAATTTAAGCCTAGAATAAATATGGAAAAATTATTTTCCTTTCTTTAGGATAGTTTTCAAAATTCCGGATGTACCAATCATGATGGTTTTTAGCTCTTGGAACCAAATTAGCGAAGGTCCAAATTATAAAGGCTAAGCCTGGCAAGTTCCATGCCATTAATGCAAAGCCGCCCCATTCAATTATTTCTCCCAGTAAATTAGGCGCCGATACATATTTGAACAAAAAGCCATACGGAATCTTATATCCTGTTTCGCCCGTTTTGCGGAGTTTTATAAGAATTGTATCCGAAATATTATTAATGGCAAATCCAGTGAAGAATAAAATGATTCCGGCGACAAAGTGAAAACTGCCAAACGAAATGGCATCGTTGCCTTCACTAACTGCAAATTCCGACAAGTAGTAACCATTGATTCCTGCGTTGACTACATTAAAAAAAATAGCATTTATAACAATGAATACTGGCATCTTTT
>Ga0154020_10011169_pt1 | contig 10239 bp, 8 predicted proteins | sample Klosneuvirus_201_FD_109709 | JGI IMG/M metagenome (GOLD analysis project Ga0154020, IMG submission 109709) | Active sludge microbial communities from wastewater, Klosterneuburg, Austria - Klosneuvirus_20160825_MG | ecosystem: Engineered > WWTP > Aerobic digester > Activated sludge | place... | reverse complement strand
GAGGTCTATCAGGATAACTCGGGCCTCATCAGCGCCAGAGGTCGCGTGCTGGGCTCAAGCTGCCCGAACTGCCGGTATGAAAATGATGTGCTCAACGACCCCGTCTTTAACGGCGACCGCATTGTCGTCAACAAGCAGGTCAGCGAATTCAGGCGATTTGATATCGTTGTGTTCAAAAATCCGGAAGAGCCGTATGTCAACTATATCAAGCGACTGATTGGATTGCCGTCGGAAACGATTCAGTTCCGCCAGGGCGACGTATACGCCAAATCTGAAGGGGAACCAGAAGCGACGATTCGCCGGAAAGCCGATCCAGCAACTCAACAGGACATCCAGTTGCTGGTGTACGACGATATGTATCCGCCTAAGTCCCTGCTGGAACACGGTGCTGAAGAACGCTGGGTGCCATCGACATACTCGCCATCGGAGAAAAATATGGGCGGCTGGCCCCTGCGCGAAGGGACCTGGCAGACAGATACCGAAGCCAGAAAACACAGCCTCGAAAATCCTGGCGATGAATTGCAATGGCTGAGATACCGACATCTTGTTCCCACGTCGTCACACTGGCGATCGCTCGAAATGGAACGACCATCCTCGATGCCGCCACTGGAACCGATGCTCGTGACAGACTTCTGTGGATTTAACTCCGTCACCTTTCGTTCCGGTAACAACGATCCGCTGGACGATGGCGACCTGTACTGGGTCAACGATCTGACTTTGAACGCCACGATCGGAATTCAGAACTCGTCGCTTGAAGCGGTCCTTGTACTGGAACTGACCGAAGGCATTCGAGCCGTGCAGGCGAGGTTTCAGCCAGCGTCCGGCACGGTAGAAATTGTTCGCCGCGACCGGGATGCCAGCGGCGCATATTCGGAAGGTGTTGTCGTGGCGACAGCGGATTCCGGGGAGTCGGGTGACGGCACATATCGGTTTTCATTGGCCAACGTGGATGACCGCGTTCTACTGTGGATCAATGGTTCGCTGCTGCCGTTTGATAAGGAAGTCACTTTCGTCACGGAAGGCTTCAACATGCCCGGCGAGCAGGATCTGGCTCCGATTGGCATTGCCGCTCGGGGCGCGGACGTTGTCGCGTCTGGCTTACAGATCCGGCGCGATATTTACTACCGATCAGACGTGCTGGAATATTCGCCTGAAATGGGACGATCCGACGATCCGACGTTCCGCGTGTCCCGCGCCTGTGAAGTCAACGAGGGCGAATTTCGCCGTCTGGCTTCAAATCTTCGGTCACCTGAAAGCTATGGAGAACTGTATGCTCGGCTGGTCACCGAACAGCGCGAACGATACGGCGAGATGTTCGACCTGAAGCTTGACGACGACGAATACCTGATGTGTGGCGACAACTCGCCAGCCAGCAAAGACAGCCGATTATTCGACTTCTGGAGTCGCCCAATGCGTGGCGTTGACAGTCATCGATATGCCGTACGGGAAAAAGATCTGATTGGAAAGGCTCTGTTTATCTTCTGGCCGCATGGCATCCCGTTCCTGAATGGGGGTGAGGGGTACTCGGTGCTTAATCATTCTGTATCCGAGAGAGAATACAACGAACGATCCGCTGACATGCAGTCCGATGCCGCTTATCCGCTGTATCGGGCACCATTTTACCCCAATATTTTCAGAATGAAGCGGATCCGTTAGAGTCCGGTTCCGATTCCGGGTGACACGGCCCTTTTTTTCGAGAAGGATTCTCTGATGGCACTGCTTTCATGTGAAGGACTGGTAAAGGATTACCCCGGTAAACGGGCGGTCGATGGTGTCAGCTTTTGTGTCAACGAAGGCGAAATTGTGGGTCTGCTGGGCCCAAACGGAGCTGGCAAAAGTACCAGTTTCCGAATGGCCTGTGGCTTGATCGCTCCGACCGAGGGACGAGTTCTGCTTCGGGGTATCGATGTTACGAAGTGGCCGATGTATCGTCGGGCTCAGAATGGGCTGGGTTACTTGCCACAGGATACCAGCATTTTTTCCAAGCTTTCCGTCTCCGACAACATCCTCGCGATTCTGGAGTTCCGTAAACAAAGTCGCAAGAAATCGATGGAACGCATTGAACAACTGCTGACAGAATTTGGCTTGTGGGAGAAGCGAGCCCAGCGATCCGGATCCCTGTCGGGTGGTGAACGTCGTCGCCTGGAAATTGCACGGGCGCTCGCCAGTGATCCACAAATCATTCTGCTCGACGAACCATTCACGGGAATTGACCCGGTGACGATTCACAGTATTCAGGACATCATCAAAGGTCTGAAGGACCGAGGCATTTCCATTCTTCTGACGGACCATCGTGAACGCGAAACACTGACGATCACGGATCGCAGTTACATCATTTGCGATGGCCAGGTGCTTGTGTCGGGCAGCGCGGAAACGGTGTTGACCGACCCTCTGGCCATTTCGCGTTATTTTGGCAAACGCTTTGACGCCAGTTCCATCATTGATGGTCGTGAATCATTTCGCAAGAGTGCTTAGCTGACGGAGCCTTTGTATGAGTTCAGGATTTGGAGATGATTCGCTCATCGCGCCCATGACGGCACGGGGACGTGACTGGCCATGTCTGCGTCAGTTTATTGTGTTTCTGGAGAACCGCGTGGGAGCGTTGCACGAGTTGCTGCGTCAGATTGAACGCGACGACCTGCGGATCATGGCGCTCAACATTCTGGATTCAGCCGACTGCGCTGTGGTGCGCGTGATCGTCAACAATTATGAACGCGCCCATGAGTTGCTGACGTTTGGCAACGTGACGATGTTCGAAACCGACGTCATCGGCGTCCTGCTCCCCAACGTAGCCCAGCCACACACGGCGGTTCTGGGCAGCTTGATGTCGGCTGAGCTGAACGTCCAGTACGTTTATCCGCTGATGTATCGAAAAAATGGTCGTGGAGCCGTGGCGGTTTTCGTGGGCGAAACCGATTCTGCGCTGCGGGTGCTAAAAGAAGGCCAGTACGAGTTTGTGACCGAAGACGACCTGCTGAACTACGACGAGTACTTTTAGGGTCACGTTGCACTATCGCTGAATGCGGTACAAATGCCTCGTGGAACGGAACACCAAACTGTTCTCATGAATTGCCGGCGTCGCGTTGATTTGCTCGTCGTCATAGATAACCGATGCGTAAACGCGAAAGGCCGTCGTTGTGCAAAGCTAGCTCCCCGTACGCCTTGCCGCAATCTCTGGGCAGCGGGTTTGTCGGGCTCGAAGACGAACTCCGTCGCCTGTAGCAGGCGACGGAATTGGGGCACTGGAGAACCGGCAAGACGTCCATTCTTACCCAAATTGACTTTGTTAGCTCAATTCGACTTGTTCATTGATCCGTTAATGTGAAACGTTCGCCAGATGCTATCATCCGGGAAAACGAACCGAACCTCGGCGTACTGGTGAATTGGCAAGCATGAATCCGCGATCGCGAAGCAAGAACGCATGTCCCAGAATCTACAAGCATCGGCAATCAAGTCGTACTTGACAGACCTCGGCTATGATGCCGCATTGATGAGCAGCAGTTTTCGCCTCGAAGACGGTACAATTGTCGCAATTGCGGCCTTCGCTCATGCTCCGGCCGACGCGCGGACAGCTTGCGTCGCCGTCATTGAGGCGAATGAAGGATCGTCCGAAATCGTGCGATCATGCCTCGCGCTTGCCGCACCGATTGTCTTCGTGTGTGGCCGCAACGGTCTCGAATGGTGGAAACAAGGTGCCACAGAACCAGAACGCCTGCGGCTGCCAATTCCGCCTGCTGATATTCCGATGTTCTTCAAGACGCACGCCGACGAATTGGCCCCGAGTGCCGTCTATCGAGCGAAGACCTGGGGACGGTTTGACGCGAAGTTTCAACTGAGCTTCGTTGACTTCGGATTGATGCCGCTGGTGGAGTCGCAAATCGGCGCGACGTTAGTTCAGATCATCTCTCGGCAGGTTCAATCGCTGAAGTCGTTGCTGAAATGGGACGTGATCAACGAAGCGAAGGGGCAGTGGCTGCTGAAGGTCGTGTTCTGGTTGGTCTCTGCGAAGATCCTGCACGACAAACAAGTGAAGATGTTCAAGAGCCTCGACTTGTTGAATGCTGAGGGTGTGCTAAACGCGGTTGGTGAGCACTTCGATACGACTGCGATCAGCATCACCAGCGAGAAGCAGCGACGAGCATTGGCCGAAATTGCATTGAGCATCGCTCAAACCAGCAGCCTGCAACTCGTGACGACTGAGTCGCTGGCCCATGTCTATGAAAATACACTGATCTCGAAAGCAACACGGCAAGCACTCGGCACTCACAGCACGCCGTCTTATTTGGTGGATTACATCGTTGGCCGCTTGCGACCCTGGATCGAAGAGATTCCACTTGAACAACGGCACGTATTTGAGCCAGCGTGTGGACACGCTGCGTTTCTCGTCTCGGCCATGCGACTGCTCACTGAGCTGCTGCCGGAAGAGAAGTCCTCTCCCGCTCAGCGGCGTTCTTATTTGAGGAAGCGAATTCACGGATGCGAGATTGATGCGTTCGCTCTGGAGATTGCGAGGCTTTCGCTCAGTCTAACCGACATCCCGAATCCCAATGGATGGGATTTGAGTCTCGGTGATATGTTTGAGGGCGATACGCTTGAACAGCAGGCTCGCAAGGCCATGGTGCTGCTGGCGAATCCACCGTTCGAGAACTTCAGCAATGAAGCAAAGACGTGGTACGACAAGCGAAACGTCAATCTTCATCACGTCAATAAAACCGCCGAGATGCTGGCTCGTGTACTTCCTGAACTTCCAAACGGCGCTGTAATCGGTGTCGTTGTTCCCCAAGGCTTTTCGACCAGCAGGAATGCGACGCCGATAAGAAAACTGTTGACGGCAGACTTTGAACTACTGGAAATCTGTTTGTTTCCGGATAAGGTGTTTACGTTTTCCGAAGCAGAATCGGCGGTTATCATCGCTCGAAAGCGATCCGTGAGAACGAACCACGTCGTTCGAGTAAGACACATTCGCGAGAAAGATATTGATACGTTTCGTAAGCGTTACTCAGACTCGTCGAGTTCAAAAGTCTACCAGGCTCAATTGGCCAGTCGACCGGCATCCGAACTCTTTCAGCCGCAGCTTGCGGAGCTTTGGAATACCCTAGTGCAATTGCAGCAATTGAAGACAGCTGTTGAACTGGGACAAGGGTTTGCTTTCAAGGGTAGCAGCCTTCCCAAAGGAGCAAAGACATTTGCCGCAGCTCCGTTTACGGGCGCGACAAAAGGATTCATTCATTTCGATAGTCATCTCTTCACACACGAACTCCCTGTTGAATCGTGGGTAAACCTCAGCCGCGACGTAATTCTGCATCAGCGGACTGGAGTTGCAACGGGGCATTCACAAGTACTCATGAACTACGCCAGAGTAAGTCGTGGCGTTTGGCGTCTAAAGGCACTACTTGATGAAGAGGGGCACGCAGTATCGAGCCGCTTCATTACTGCCAGAGCCTGTTCGGACGAACTTACTCCCATAGTGATTTGGGCGGTCCTTAATTCACCGTTTGCGAATGCATACGCATTTTGCCACTCGATGAAGAGAGACGTATTGGTTGGGATGTTGCGTGAACTACCAATTCCAAGTTTCTCCAGCAACCAACGTGAGCGAATTGCGGACGCTGCACGCAGTTATCTCGACTATGTCCGACGCGATCCTGATGTGGCGTTGCCGCGACCGATCAATGAAAAGAAGGCTCGCTCGCTCTTGCTGCGGGTCGATTGCGAAGTCTTGAAGCTCTACGACTTGCCACGCGAACTGGAGTGGCAACTTCTCAAGTTCTTTGATGGCTGGCCGCGAGAAGGAGTGCCGTTCAAATTCGACCGCTACTTTCCTGAGCACTTCGAAGGTCCGATCACGCTGTCCGAGTATTTAGCAATCACTGACGACTGGCCGCAGACGAACGATCGGCGTTGTGAACTCATTGAGAAGTCTATTGCACGGACACTCTCAGACGCGGAACAACAAGAGTTTGAGTACCTGCAATTGTTGGCCGGGCTTCGCCAGGATCTCGTTGCACCGTTGCCACTGAAAGAGCTTGAGGCAATTCATCGTCAGGTCATGCAGGAGTTGGCGGAATGACTTCATGCGAAGCATTCGCGTATCCCTCGGAGCGACATACCCGGCGTCACGGGCCATTTGGATACTCGGACTACGAGAGCTTCCGCGAATGGCTGCGCGATGAGTTTTGTTTTCGCTGCGTCTTCTGTCTTTATCGCGAGCAATGGCCGCAATCGACGACCGGCTTTCATATCGACCACTTCGTTCCTGTTGCAGCAGATCCAAGCGGTGAATGTCGCTACGAAAACCTGCTCTATGCGTGCAGCCGCTGCAACTCGGTTAAGAATGACAAGCTTGCCGTTCCAAGTCCTGAAAAGCTCGCTTTTGGCGACTGCCTATTCGTGAGGCATGATGGCACAATCGACGGGAGAAATGACAGTGGTTTGCTGCTAATCAGGTTGCTAAAACTCGATGACCCAAAGATCGTCCGAACGCGACGGATGATTCTGGAGACGTTGCAGGTTTTGGAACAAGCGGCGTCACCAGTTTTCATTGACTGGATGCGATTTCCGGATGACTTGCCCGATCTGAGTCGCAAACACAAACACCCTCCGGGCAATTCGAGACCTGAGGGAATCGCCGAAAGTTGGTTCGAACGTAAATTACGCGGCGAGCTTGCTCAGATATATTGATGCCGATCCTGGAACGAAAAGGGCTGCGGCAGCCGATTCCGGTCGAGGAAGGTTTTCCCGATGACGCGATCCCGCTGCCGGTAGCCGAAGCAATCGTCGATCGCACGGGCGGGCAGCCGTATCTGACGCCGTTGTATGGCTTCTGGCTGGTGGAAGAACTCAACAAGACCAAACGCCGCCAAGCGGTGCTGGAGGATGTCGAGACCGTCGATCAGATCGTGTTCGAACAGGCTGGCCCCGTTCGTTGAAATGTTGGCGAATTGGAGGTCCAGCCACCACTGCGGATGACGGAACCGCCAAATTCGGTATGATGTGCCGCCACACGTTTCCGTTTTGTGTGAATGATTGATGTGAGAAAAATCTCGTGAATCTTTGCAATGTATTAGCGTACAGTGTCGCGCTGATGACCGTTTGTAGAAGCGTAGTCGTCGCTCAGGATGCGGTGGCGACGCCCGTTCAGACTCCAGTCGCTGCAGCCACTGAGTTTGTTTATCCTTTGGCCGTGGCCGCTGGTGCTGATGGAATCGTCTACGTGGCGGACCGGAATCTGCCAGGCGTCTGGAAGATTGAAAACGGCCAGAAGTCCGTCTACTTTCAGGGATCGAAGAAGTTCCGGACGCCGCTGAACGCCGTCCGCTGTCTGGCGATCGATCATCAGGGCAAACTGCTTGCCGGCGATTCAGCCACACGTGACGTTTATCGCTTTGATGACGTCGGTCAGCCGCAACCTCTCACGAAAGGCTGGATTGGAATTCCGATGGCGATCGCCGTCGCGCCGGATGGCACGATCTACACTGCGGATCTTGAACTGCATCGAATCTGGAAGATGCCCGCCGAAGGGGCTGCGGAACCGACTGAGTTCGCTGTGATCAATTCCCCGCGCGGGCTGACGCTGGATCCGGAAGGCAACCTGTGGGTGCTGTCCACTTCCAGCAAACAGGGACAAATTCAAAAGGTCACGCCGACGGGCGACATCGAACCGTGGGTTAAGGATCATCCCTTCAACCTGCCGCACAATATTGTTCGCTTGGACGACGGTTCACTTTTCGTCACGGACAACTACGAACACTGTGTCTGGAAAATTGCAGCGGACGGCAAGCCTGAGAAATTTGTCTCCGGTGAACCGCTCGACCGTCCTGTCGGACTGTGCCGCAGCGGCGAAAACCTGCTGATCGCCGATCCACACATTCGCACGATCTTTACGCTGGCTCCTGACAAATCGCTGACCGTGCTGGTGAAATCTCCGATTGATCCACAGCCGAAGTAGACGTCATGACGACCGCCGAAGAATTTCTCAAACGCCACTTTGGCTATGACCACTTTCGCTACCCCCAGGCCGAAATCATTTCGCACGTCCTGGCTGGCCAGCATGCGCTGGTGATTATGCCCACCGGAAGTGGAAAGTCGATCTGTTACCAGATTCCGGCGCTGATGCTGGCTCAGGACAAGACGAGCAAACGTCGTCCGCTGACGCTGGTGCTGTCACCACTCATCGCGTTGATGAAGGACCAGGTGGATTCTCTGCAGGCTGCCGGTGTCGCCGCGACGTTCATCAATTCCTCCCTGAACAAGCGAGAACGGGAAACCCGCTACGCCGCGATTGCGCGAGGTGACTATTGCCTGCTGTATGTGACGCCGGAACGATTTCGAAAGCCCGAGTTTCTGGACGTGATCGCTCAGCGGGATATCCGCCTGCTGGCGGTTGACGAGGCTCATTGTATTAGCGAATGGGGCCACGACTTTCGTCCAGACTACACACGCGTCGCAGAGTTCCGCGAGATTGTCGGCAACCCGGTGACCATGGCGCTCACGGCGACGGCGACGCCGGATGTTCAGCGGGATATCGTGGTTCAACTGGGCCTTAGCGATGGTGCCATGAAGTCGTTCCACGAAGGCATTGATCGCCCGAATCTCGATCTGCGTGTGGAAGAAATCTGGGATGCGGACGAAAAGCAGGAATCGATGCAGGCCGTTTTCGAACGCTGGCTGACTCCGGATACTACCGGCAGCGGGATCGTGTATTTCACGTTGATTCGGACGCTGATCGAATTCAGCGAGCGACTGCAGGCGGAAGGCATCGAACACGTTTGTTATCACGGCGACCTGGAACGACACGATCGCCGCTGCATTCAGGACGACTTCATGCGCGGCCGGTCCCGCCTTGTGCTGGCAACCAACGCCTTCGGCATGGGTGTCGATAAGGACGACATCCGGTTTGTCGTGCATGCCGACATTCCCGGTTCGATGGAATCATATTATCAGGAAATCGGTCGCGCCGGGCGGGACGGGCTGCCTTCTGAATGCGTCTTGTTATATGACCAGCGGGATCTGAACACACGCATGGAATTTATCCGCTGGACGAATCCTGATGCAGAATTCTGCGAGCGGACCTATCATCTGCTAACGCACAACGCCGAACAAATTCGTGCGTTTGGGATCGACTGGCTGCGGGAACGGCTGTGCGATCGGCAGCGGCACGATCGACGGGTGGAAACGGTGCTTGGATTGTTACAGCGGTACGGCGTCATTGAGGACGAAATTGATCTGAGGAATCTGGAAGTGCGCGGACCATTGCCGGAACCCCTATTGAATCAGGAGTCGCGGGCGGCCAAACTGCTGCGGGATCAGAAGAAGCTTTACGCCCTGGTGCAGTATGTCCAGAGCGAAGATCGCCGTCAGTTTATCCGAGAGTATTTTGGTGTCGCATGACGAGTCGCTGGGAAGCCGGACTTCTCTCAACGATCATCCTCGTCCGGCAGCAGTCCGGACGTATCAAAGATCTGAAGGGGTTTCGCAAGGGGCATCAGATTCCCGCAGAGGTTTCGGATCACACGCAGGCTTTCATAGGTCGAATTGCCGAACAGGATTTGCGGCAGGATCTGGACGAACGATTTGACGAGTTTCGTCGGCTGCTGAAATTTCGCCGTGTTGAGATTTCCGTGACCGATCCATTGTCTGGAACCGGACTAATTTCCACGCCGTGGTTTGACTATCAAGTGTCTGTGCTGCACGACCCGAACGATGCTGCAGCTGTTCTGTGGCGGAGACAACTGTCCGAGTTTCGGCAGATTGACAAGCTGGATTCCGACGAGGTGAAGTCTGTGTTTGGTACCACTTTTGACACCGTGGAATTGATGCCACCGGCGTCGATCGATGTTCCTGCGATGATTGATCAAATTGAAGAAGAAGCGGACGCGAGGATCAGTCTTGACTATGATCGACAGACAACGTGGTGCGCGGTCACGATTCAGGGAATTGCCGGCCAGATGCTGTTTACGTCCGATCGGATTTCTCTGTTCATTCATCAGGCGCAGCCCCCCGCCAAACTTCTTGATGCGTTTTTCAAAGTCAAACTGCGAATCAACGAAATTCAGAGGCAGTGATTAGATTCAGGGGTTTGAGCCGAGCGGCAGAATCATGTCTACCACAAAGCTGTCGCCCTACCGAAGGAATCCGACTTGGGACAAGTCGGACTACAACGTAGGCAGATCTGTCCCAGATCTGCATCCTTCAGCATGATCGATGGCAAATGGTTGTCTGGCCGCAGCTTGGAGAGTT
>Ga0154020_10011168_pt1 | contig 10240 bp, 10 predicted proteins | sample Klosneuvirus_201_FD_109709 | JGI IMG/M metagenome (GOLD analysis project Ga0154020, IMG submission 109709) | Active sludge microbial communities from wastewater, Klosterneuburg, Austria - Klosneuvirus_20160825_MG | ecosystem: Engineered > WWTP > Aerobic digester > Activated sludge | place... | reverse complement strand
TCTCAAGATACAGGATGCTTTCGGGTGGAAAGAAACTCCCAAAATTGCTCAAGGTAAAATCAAGCTTCGGATTTTTTTACTGGGTCCTCACATGCGTCCTCTTCAAACCACTGATGATTTAGCTTCCTTTTGGAGAGGAGCCTACCAAGAAATGCGACCCTCGCTTAAGGCCCGCTACCCCAAACACTCTTGGCCGGTGGATCCGGAAAACTTATAAAGAACAATCACTTTATAGTATTATTTTCTCGTTCGTAATGTTGTCGAAAATATTCATTCTTCATAGACAAACCTTGCCCCATTCTCTGAGTTATCATTGTCCATAAATTCACTTGATCTGGATTGAGGTGGCACTGAAGCGTTTCATGAAATAGCTCCAACCATCGGGCAAGAAAAGTAGCATTGAAGCCTGCAAAAAAATGCTTAACCACTGGATTATACTCTGTAAACATATAGGGTTTACCTCCAAGTCGAGCCCACCAAAAATGAGTGATGCGATCAATATGCTCGGGCCAATCATGAACGGACTGAAAAGGAACTTTTAACAAAGGATCGGTTTGTACCCTGGTATAAAAATCATCAACCACCACAAACATTTCGCCATGAGTAAAACTCACACCATTAACAAAAATTTCCTCAGAAGCCTTAGGGGTATTTGGATTTGTCATACTAAACCTCAATTTAAATAAGTCGCAGTTTGTCAGATATGCAAGCCTTTTACTGAACCTATTGCTGAGATCATGCAACTATGAAATCCTATTAACAAGATGAATCAAGTAAACAATGAGTTTCTAGAACGTTATCAAAAACTTTGGGATGCTGACCAGACCTCTAAGGTTTTTGCCCCCTTAGCTGAAGCCTACAGAAAAAATGGCAACCTTCACCAAGCTCTGCAAATCTGTCGGCAGGGTTTAAACTTGCACCCCAATTTTGCTGGTGGCTGGCTGCAAATGGCAAAAATTTACAAGGATAGAGAAGAATTTTCAAAGGCCATTGGGTCACTCAAAAAAGCAGTGACCCTAGCTCCAGAAAACATACAAGCCCATACCCTTCTGGGAGATTTACTTTTACTCCAAAAGCAACCCAAAGAGGCCCTCAAGGCTTTTAAAATGGTTTTATTGTTAAGTCCTGAAAATTCACGTGCCCGAAAAATTATTGAACGACTAGAAAGTTTAACTGCCGACGAGTATGATGACGAGACCTTTCAAATTGATTCCGCGGCGTATCTACTTAATCCCCCCTCAAATCCACCACCGCCACCTCGCCTCAAAGTGATTGATGGTCAAACTGTAGAGCCACTTAATGACGATCCCGAAGAAGAAGAATCCTTTTCATCTGATTCAAACTCTGCTGCTGAATCCTTAAAAAAGAAACAAGATAAAGAAAAAAATAGAGCTTTAACACAAACTCTCACTCTTGTTGATGCGCTTCTCGTTCGAAATGAATTTCTGAAGGCCAAGTCCATTGTTTCAAAAGCTCTTCGAAAATGGGGAAAAACTCAAGAGCTAGAAGAGTTACTGAACATCATTGAGCAACAGCAGGAAAAATCCTATGAGGATCATAGCCCTGAAATCATTCAACCACTTCCTCCTCGCGCGGAGCGAATCAGGCAGCTAAAGATTCAAAAATTAGAATCCCTTCTGACTAAGTTAAAATAATAGTAACTGGTCAGTTACAAATAATAGTTCTGCCACCCCTCGGGGTCTTCTAGTATGGCTCTGCCAACCGCCGCCAGCGAAAACCATTTTTGTGTAAGGCCATTGTCGATATAGTCTGCCGTTTTTATTCCACCCACTGCGATAATTGGAATATCAACTTCCTTCTGTATGGCTTTCGCTTCAGGAACTAAGTAGCCTTCTCCCTGTCTTGGCTCAGGCCTTTGCCACCCTCCAATACCAGAGGAGACATTGACGATGCTTGTCCCGACTGATTTTAGTTTTTTTGTAAGCAGAATGGAATCATCTATGCTCCAGCCACCAGGTATAAAATCTTGCCCTGGAATTCTTACAGAAATTAGTAGCTGCGGTAATTGCAGATTTATTTCTTGGACAATCTCCAAGAGCAGACGAGTGCGACCCTCCAATGATCCTCCGTACTCATCAGTACGCTGATTGGTCAATGGAGACAGCCATTGATTCAGACCGTAACCGTGAGCTGAATGTAACTCAATTAAATCAAATCCCGCCTGAAAAGCTCTATGAGCCGCCTCTAAAAATAAATTTTTCAGTTCACTAATTTTTAGCACCGACATTTCAAGTGGAGTCTCTAAGATTTTACCTTTCACCGGAGTTGGAATGGAACTGGGTGCCCAGAGCTTACCGCCTGTTAAGTCGGTGCTGGACTTGCCGCCAGCATGGGTGAGCTGAAGACCTGCTAAGGCACCTTTTTGTTTTAGCATTGCGGCTAAACTTTTTAGTCCCGGCACATGATCGGCGGAGTGGGCACCAAGCTGATTTTCCTCGCTTCGTCCCTCTGGAGAAATATAGGTATACTCACCAATGATAAGTCCGGCACCAGATTTTACGAGTCGCTCGTAGTGAGCAATGGTTTTTTCTGTTACAAAACCGTCCGTCGTTGCTGTTCCTGAGGCCATTGCGGGAACAACAATTCGGTTTTTTAAAGACTTAACCTTGGTCAGAGTTAAGGGTGTGTGTCTATTAATAACTTGAGTACTAATTTTCATAAAAAGCTTTATAGCTTATAAAAAATCAACTTAAAAGAAACAATATTTTATCTAATGTTTCGATTATAGAAATGATTGAATTATATTACTCTGAGGGCATGTTGCACAATTAGTAAATATTTGGAGTGAGAATTAGAGAGTTCCCAACCAAGAACTTATAATATTATTCGTGCTGCTTTTAAAATCTTATCCAACCGAAATTTTAACATCTGCTTGATTTAACAAATACGAAACCAATCTATATTTAAGCAATAAAGCTCTTCTGAGGGGGAAGGATCAACAATTTTAGCTGTTCCCTCAATGGCCGAAATAAGATGAGCACGAACCTTTTCAACATCTGAGCGAGACAAGGTCATCGGTGAACTATAATGAAGTTTGTTTAAATCTTCGTTGTTGATGTTTTCTAGAGCACGCATGCGCCAATTAGAATGGTGTTGTTTAATCCAAGGTGAATCGGGGGGCAGATGAATTCTGGCAGGTCCGATCGATAGTTGACCTTCTTTTTCTACGCATAATCCAGCATCTAATAAAAACGAAATGACCTCTCGGATTTTTTTAATAGGGAGATTTAATTTTTTAGCGAGAGAAAATTCTGATTTGTAATCAGGAATAGCCGTCAATTGTTGAGTGGCAATATAATACCAATCAGAATAGTACAGAGGTTTATCTTGCTCTGAAACTTCAGTGGTTGAAGAAAATCGTTTTGAGATGACTTGGGCAGCTTTTTTTAAATGATTTTTCCTTTTTATAAGATGTTTGCGTAAGAGCTGATTCCCGGCCCGATCTAGTTCAATCAAAGTTAAAAAATATTCGGTCATTGCATCTGAAAACCCGAGAAATTCTGCGATGAGACTGCCCTGCTCAAGTGAGAGTTGTCTCTTGTTATTGAGCATTTGACTAAAGAATGCAGTGCTAACTCCTGCAGCTTTTGCGAGGAGTTTATTTTGTCCATGTCCAGCTTTAGGCATAGCTTGCAGTGATTCCTGTAAAAAGACTCTAAAATCATCATATTTAAAGATGTCCATAAATGCTCCTATTAATATTAACTAACAGTTAATATTTTATTATATAATTAGCTAAATTTAAATAGCGCTATGCATTATTTTTCTATATAGTGGGCCTATAAATTGAATATTAAATTTTGTGTATAGGAGCTAATTGTGAAAATTGAATTTAAAGCTTTTAAAAGCTCATCTCTAGCCAAAGTGTTTACATTTGTGAGCCTAATAATGGTTCTAAATCACTTTTCTTTAGCAGGAACCGCCTCTGGTGGTGGAGGAAACCTCTGTTACATCAACGGACAACCTGTGCTTTTAGAGTTAGCTAATTACCGAGATCGTACCCGCGAAGAGGGTGTAAAGTTTGCGGCAAGTAATATGACTAAACTTTTTGGATATAGTGCCTTTACAATATTAAACATTGGAAAAATTAAAGCTCGAGTTGACGATATCCTCAGTGCTAATGAAAAAAATTCTCCCATCATGACTTCTTGGTTACGCAAAATAACTTCACAGATTTCATTCAGCTTAACTTCAGCATCTATTAACTCATCTGTGTATGCTGATTTCAGTCAAATTCCAGATTGCAATAAAAGTAATACCAAAGCGAGTATTCTCTATTTCCCACCGTTGATGGGATTTGTGGATTTAGCACAATTTAACTCTCTCGATCTTGATTCACAAGCAGGGTTAATATTACATGAGTCAGCTCGTTTTTTCCAATTATTAATTAGGGAGAATCTTAAATCGACTGATGATCAAACTTTAAATTATTTTACCGATGCCAGATTACAAACAATGATTCTCACTCTTTTCCAAGTTTACTGGGGAATAAGCAATACATCGATTGATCAAGAAGAGTTATTTTCAGCCATTCAAGACGCACTAAAAGTACAGTTTTTGAGCGACGATCTTTGCCTTGATGATATATTCTTTCAAAAAGCAAAGGCGATTATTTACAAACAAAAGGGAATTTCATCTAAAACTCAAAGCAAAGATGATATAATTCAGTTCCCGTATGAAATAGACGATAAAAAGAATGAATTAAAAGCACAAGCACCTGAACCCTTTATCACTGCTTGCCGTATTTATTATGAATCGCATACATGGTTTCTATTAAAAAAGAAGCTCTTAACATTAAAAACAGAACTTAATGCTACACCAATAAAAGGTTTCTATTCTCAGCTAAAAATGGAGTTAAATAAGCGTATAGAGCGAGCAATGCAAGAGCCTACCCGTGAAAAAAGTCTTAGAGAGAAGATATTGGAAGCAGTTCCAAGTACATTAGGATCGATTGTTCTTATAAATGCTCATGTGCAGATGCAATTGTCATTATTAAGTATATACACTAATAATTACTATGAAATACGTGACAAGTTTTTCCTCTCAAAAAAGGAAAAACTAGCAATTAAAGAAATTGAAACATTAAGCTGTAACTCTAGAGAAAATTTAAATGATTGGTTTCAGCATGGTGCACCTGATGCTTCTGAAAGTAAAAGTATTTCAAGTTTACTAGAAGCTGTAGATAAGCCTAATCCCAAATGCAATCAATTAAACAATTGATCTGTTAAAATAACTTAATAACCAAAAGTTCTCTTTATAGTTAATGAGTGAAAACCATCAATTTTGAGTGAGCTTATCAATAATAAAGGACGTGTATATGAAAAAGATTTTAATATCAATTATTAGTATTATTTTTTCATTTGGCATTAATCTAAATGCTAAAGACAACCCACCTATACAGAAAGAGTACCAATCCATTTTAATAGGATTAGAAAGTGAACCAATTGATTTATACGGGCGGGGCAACTATCAAACGGTATCTATTCGACCTCGTGAAATAAAAGCTGGTACTCAAGAACTTGCAAATCAGTTCGGAGCTTACTTTCAAAGCTTTATCTTTACCATAAATCCTAATCACTGCGAAAAGACAGAATTTGAAGAAGGCGTTGTCTGTACCGAGTTGAGTTCTCTAGAGTTGATTTCGAAATTTAAAAATAATAATGAAATTGCATTATTTCTTTTTAATCAGGATTCAAACCATGAGGACGCAGGAAATAAAGTCCCTCGAGATTATTTTCTAACAGATTCACAGACTAAAGACCCAATCCATTTATCAATTGAAATTAAAAGAAGCTCAAATCTTCCTGGCGTCGATAAACAAGAATTATTTTTAGTTGCTAAGGATAAAAAGGGAATAAGAAAGGCTAAACTATCAGCTATTTTAAATCATTTTTAAAAAAAGTATGGACTCACTTTTGGGACTTATGCATAAAGAAAAGAGTATTGCAAAATTGCTGCGATAGATCTCTAAATGAGTCTACATTTTATAGAAGAGGTATTAAATGAAAATAATTTTAGGTTTATTATTAATAATTTGTGGGTCAATAGCTTTTGGATCTGAAACTCTGACATATAGTCCTCCAACATATCATTGCAGTATAGAGCGTAATACTTATCGTGAAGGTATTAATAAACAGAATATAAAGACTATTTTTACTACAGAAAAGATAGAAATAAATCCTGGAAAATTAGTAGAAGTAGATTTGGATGAAAGTAACCAGATCTCTGCAACTTTTCATGTTCTTAATGTGGATAATATTTATAATAATGAAAAGTGGACGATTCAAATTATGGATAAGCAAACCCGAGATATTTTATGGTGTTATCATTTTAATGGTAATTACATTAAACGCCCTTTGTCTATTAAAGATTATGATCAGGTAGGATTTATTAAGATAAGATGCGAAATGCATTCAGAAGGATGGCCAGATCAAATTCAATCTAGGAATGACTGGACGGAAAGAAGTCATAAATGCTTGGGTATTGAAAATTAAAGTTACGCTGATTAAAGTGTCAGAATGATTCTATGCCGAGAGGACTTTAGAAGTCTCCCCTAGGAGTATCATTCCACTTGATTGGGGGAGGTTCCGAAAACTCACTTGCGAGACCACCAGAGCTAAATATTATTTGATTACCGAGAAATGGAATAAAGTAACTGTTATTAAGTATTGTTTTAGATTCCAAATTGATGTTAAACTTTACCAACTTTGTGCAAAAAATCCCATCTAAGTGGAGACAAATAGGTGCAATCAATTTCTGTGACACATTTTGGAACTGCTACAGTGCTGTTAGAAATAGGAGGAACCCGTATTCTTACAGATCCTGTATTTGGAGAAAAAGGTATCTCAGACTCAGTTATGAGAATTCCTGGAACTAAGTATACTAAGCTCACTGATAGTATTGTAAAATACGAAGATGTTTTGCCCTTAGACTACATATTATTAAGCCATGATCAACACATTGATAATCTGGATTCTGAAGGTCGAAAACTCTTTAACCATGTTAAAAAAATTATAACAACTAAAGCGGCAGCCAAAAGAATAAAACATAACACAATCGGACTAACTGATTTTCAGAGCGTAGAGCTGGATTTGAAAAATGGTCAAAAATTAGAGCTTATAGCAACTCCATGCCGCCACGGCCCTCCTTTGAGTTTACCATTTGTTGGTCCCGTAATAGGATTTATTCTTAAATGGAAAGATCAAGCAGATGGCGCCCTCTACATTTCGGGAGATACTGTTTTATTTAATGGGATTAACGAAATCGCACAAAGATATAAAATTAGTTTAGCGCTTCTACATTTTGGTGCGGCTAAAATGAAAATTTCTAACTGTCTTCACTATACTTTTACTGCAAACGAAGGGCTCAAGGCCGCTGAGATTCTAAATCCGAAAACAATCATTCCGATTCATTACGAGGGCTGGTCACATTTTTCTGATTCAAAAAAGGAAGTAATCGATACCTTTAGTAAGAGTCTTTTGGAAAAAAAGCTACTTTGGCTTAAAATGGGCGTTCCACAAGTTGTAAATATTTAGAGTGAGAACCAGAAATTCTGGTAATAATCAGTAAATCTCACTCAATTCAGCAAATTTCTTCAAAACTTTTTTTTAATAAAGATGATGGATTTTCCTAACTATAAATAAAATTTAATTGCAGTTTCTCTATATTACCAAGGAGTTTAATTCTCACAACTGTAGGTAAAAATGCGAAACAACTGCATAGATTCTCTCTAGTAGAAGCCGCAGGGAGACGGTTTTCTTAGCTAATTATCTCCGTTGTCAAGAAAACTACAGGTTATATCACCCTCACCATCAACGTTAACAATGATATCTTCGCTTTCGACACCAGAATTTATCATAAATTCAAAACTCATTTTGTTTCTCGATTCATCTTCAAAAACATTATGAATGTGCTTAAGCTGAACTAGCTGGTCACTCACGAGTTTTGGAAAATTCAGAGTTACCTTCTCATCATCGGACGAAATAAAAGCAAGAAGACTTCCTAAGTTACCTATAGATTCCTTAATCCTCAGTGGGAAGGTAGTTATGTGACCCGCCTCGCTATACAAAGTTGCCCCCGAGCGAGCTATTCTTCCATTATGATAATAAAAACTGTTCCCAGACTTTAGCATACTACCATTTTGATAATAAAGGCTGCCCCCCGATTTAAGAAGACTACCATTGGGGTAATAGATACTACCACCCGATTTAAGAAGACTGCCATTAGGGTAATATATACTATTCCCCGATTTAAGGAGACTACCATTGGAATAATAAAGACTGCCCCCAGACTTAAGGAGATGACCACTGGAATAATAAAGACTATTCCCTGACTTCAGAATACGACCATTACTGTAGTAGATTGATGAAGGACACTCCGCATGAAGAATCAATGCCGAAAATAAAATTGAGATCAAAACTAAAAACCTTGTAAATACACCATTAAATATTTGAAAATACATTTTTCCCCCGTTCTTATTTAACTGACATTGTAAAAAAGCGCATCTGGCGCCATTGGAGGATAGAATAATTAGCATTTTCAATATAAAATGGAATTGATTTGTTAAAAAAAAGTTAACTAAAATGTAAACTAGGGTTATTGCTATCTAAAGTGATTTAATTGAAAGTCGAAGCCTATTCCTTGTCGTCGCTGCACTAGTTGTCTCCATGAGTATCTAAATCTTGAAAAGCTTCGAAGATTGTATCTATCCGCAATTGATCCTCAGGTTGAAGTTCCTTAGTATAAATAGTACTATAGAGGCTACTCGTATAACGGGCTTTTTTGTAATCCAATAATGATTCAAAAAAGTCATTGGCACTAGCAGAATCTGACTTATGCAGGCAAACTGATCTTAAAATAAAATTGTGAAGTAAATGCTTAAGCTCCGACAAGAGCTCTTGCCTGGTGGATTTTTGATTCGTTGGAAAGCCACCCGCTTCTTTATTTAATTTATCGATTAATTGGTTTATCTTCTTTTGATCAAGTTCTAAATCTGATTCTAATAATTGAATCTGTTTTAAAGTGAGGTACTTTGAATCGAGCTCTTCATTCTCAATAAGATCACTTCCTCCAGAAGTAGAAGCTTTCGAGGGTGAAGACTCAGACGACACTGGACACTTAAATAATTCTGGAGTGGATGCAATTGATGTCCCTGCTGCAACATTCTGAAAGTGGCCTGGCAGAAGTTGAACTAATACTATTAAAAAAAATAGTTTCAATCTCATAATGAGGCCTCCTTCATGGGCTTTACATAAACTCCCACAACAACATACTTATGGCGTCTTGTGATGGGAGTTTCTCCATAGTAACTACTAATAAAACCATTGGTTGTCTTCAATGAAATATCACCTAAATTGCATCGATCTTCCTTTTGCGTCGATGCTTTCCCTGGGCGATAAGGGTTTCTATAGTTTTCAAAGTTATTGTTTGGGTTTCGTGTATAATTGCATTGATGAACAATCACCGCCCCCTCAGGCAAAAGACTTTCATCCACTCGACCATCCACACCAATAAAGTTTTTAGCCAGTCCATACTCAGGATCAAGAATATTTATAAAACCACGTTTTTCTAAATCAGGCCCAGCATTACCAGCAGCATAGGAAGAGTAGTCTTTATCAGAATCATCGTGAGTCCAGTCCCCTCGATGACTGAGGGCTAAATCGCCTTTATTTGACCTACCTCTATTGATGTTGCATTGATTTTCAAGCAAAGGAACATTAACGATAGTTTTGACTCCCTTGCTTCGACGTTGAGCGACAGCTTGCGTCTCCGCTTGGTTTCGTTGTTGTATGATGGAGTAGTCTCCACTCAATGCGGCCTTGACGAACTGATAACATTTTCCGTAAGCAGCGGTGTTAACAATTTCACTTATTTGGTTGGGGCTTAAATGATTAAAGCTCTCAAAATTATTTGTTAGTTTTCGCGCTAACTCCATACTCTCTGGTTTAACAATAGCAATGAAGGCTCTCTTAATAGCGCCTTGGGCATTTTCTGAATACCGTTTAATGGCTTCAACTAAAGCTCCACTCTTAGCCATTTCTCGTACTTCCTGTTTAGAGAGTCCCCTGTCATACCCTTGTGGTTCACAAGTAGGGGCGGTACTTCTTTTCCAATCTTGACTACGGCTCAATTGAATCAGCCGATCCAGGGGACCAGTATGGGGAGCGGAAGAACACTCCAAACACTCACCAATAGCATCGGTTCTACTTTGATCCTGTCC
>Ga0154020_10011166_pt1 | contig 10240 bp, 9 predicted proteins | sample Klosneuvirus_201_FD_109709 | JGI IMG/M metagenome (GOLD analysis project Ga0154020, IMG submission 109709) | Active sludge microbial communities from wastewater, Klosterneuburg, Austria - Klosneuvirus_20160825_MG | ecosystem: Engineered > WWTP > Aerobic digester > Activated sludge | place... | reverse complement strand
GTGGAGACGAGGTGGTGGGTGGCGCCGTGGCGCACCATGGCCTCGCGCACCCGCTCCAGCCGCAACGTGCGCGGCTCGCTGGCATGTGGCGGCAGGTGGGCATACACCGCGGCAGCCGGTAGCGCCGGACGCTCGGGCCAGACGTCGGTCAGCAGGTCGACGTCGGTGCGCAGGGTCACGCCGGCGGCGTCGAGCGCCGCTCGCAACTGCTGCGCTGCGGCCAGCCCCAGCACCTGGCCGTCGACCAGGACATGGCCACCGCGCGGAACCTCGGCGGCCAGCCAGCCGATGTGGTGGGTGGAGCCGCCCGTGGGGATCTTCACCAGTTCGATGCCGCTGCCGGTCAACTCGGCCTCGGCCTGATCCCAGTAGCGGCTGTCGGCGAACAATGCCGCCTTGTGGCGCGCCACCACCAGCGTACCCACCGAGCCGGAGAACCCCGACAGCCACTGCCGCCCCTGCCAGTGCTCGGGCAAGTATTCCGACAGGTGCGGATCGGCCGAGGGGACCAGCAGTGCGTGCGCGCCTGCGCGCTCGAGGGCCTCGCGCACGCGCTCGATGCGCTCACGTGCCGGGTTCTGGCGGATGTCCATCGGGTCGTGCTCCGTGTGAGGGCCGGGTGGGCCGGTGTGCGACGCCGCGCCGGGTGGATGCGCGTGCGGGAAGGCGTTTGGATTCTAGGATTGCTATGCTCGGCGCGCTGAATGAGGGCCGGAGTGGGCCTGAAATGGGCTGCGGGTGGACCTCGAGTGGTCCGAGAACGGACGAGCGCTGATGCGACTGCTGCTGGTGGAAGACGATCGCATGATCGGCGACAGCCTGCGCCAGGCCCTGCGCCTGGAAGGGCACGCCGTCGACTGGGTCTACGACCTGGCGGCGGCCCGCGCCAGCGTGGACACCGAGCATTTCGACCTGGTCTTGCTCGACCTCGGCCTGCCGCCCGCGCCGGGCGCGGTCGTGCAGCCCACGGCCGGGCTGGCGCTGCTGCAGGCGCTGCGTGCGCGCTGCGATGCCACACCGGTGATCGTGCTCACCGCCCGCGACGCGCTGGGCGAACGCGTGAGCGGCCTGGACGCCGGCGCCGACGACTACCTCGTGAAGCCCTTCGAGCTGGACGAACTGCTGGCCCGCATGCGCGCCGTGGTGCGGCGCCATGCGGGCCGCGCCGCGCCGGCGCTGGAGCACGCCGGCCTGCGGCTGGACCCGGCCACGCGCGAGGTCACCTGCGAGGGCCGTCCGGTCCTGCTGTCGGCGCGCGAGTTCGCGGTGCTCGAGGCGCTGATGCAGCGCCCCGGTGCGGTGCTGTCGCGCGCCCAGCTCGAAGACCGGCTGTACGGCTGGGGCGGGGCGGTGGAGAGCAACGCGGTCTCGGTCTATGTGCACCAGTTGCGCAAGAAGCTGGGCCCTGGCGTCATCCAGAGCATGCGTGGCGTGGGCTACTTCCTGGCACGATGAATTCCATCCGCACCCGTTTGCTGCTGGCGGTGCTGGCTGCGCTGGTGCTGCTGGTGGCGCTGGTGGGCACCATCAGCTACCGCAGCGTGCTGCGCGAGGCCGCCGCGCTGTTCGACTACCACCTGCGCCAAACCGCGCTGTCGCTGCGCGATCAGGGCGAGATCTCCGACGAAGACGCCGCGGTGCTCAGCGACGAGCAACTCGACATGGTCGTGCAGATCTGGCGCATCGACGGCCACACGGTGTATGCCAACCGCGCGCACCGGGCGCTGCCCAGCCATGCGGTGCTGGGTTATGCGGACATCGACGTGCAGGGCGAGCGCTGGCGCAGCTTCGGTGTGGCCGCCGGTGGGCGCGTGATCCAGGTGGCGCAGCCCATGCGCATCCGCCAGTCGCTGGCCACCGATGCCGCGCTGCGCAGCGTGCTGCCCTTGCTGGGCGCCGCGCCGGTGCTGGGCGCCGCGCTGTGGGCCCTGATCGCCTACACGATGCGGCCACTCGAGCGTGTGGCCGGCGAGTTGCGTGACCGCGATGCCGGCGCGCTGGCACCGCTGGCCGTGCAGGGTCTGCCCGACGAAGTGGCGCCGCTGGTGCAGTCGCTCAATGCGCTGTTGCAGCGCCTGGCACAGGCATTCGAGTTGCAGCGGGGCTTCGTGGCCGACGCGGCCCACGAGCTGCGCTCGCCCCTGACCGCGCTGAAGTTGCAGGCGCAGTTGGTGCGGCGAGCGGGTGACGATGCCGCGCGCGCCCAGGCGCTCGAGGCCCTGGTGGCCGGCGTGGACCGTGCCACGCGCCTGACCGAACAGCTGCTCGCCCTGGCACGCCAGGAGCCCGGCGCGGCGTTGCCGCCGCTGGTGCCCACGCCGCTGGCACCCGTGCTGCGCGAGGCATTGGCAGCAGCGCAACCCTTGGCCGCGGCGCGCGGCAGCACGCTGGCGCTGGACCTGCCCGATGGGCTGCCGCCGGCCCGCGCCGATACTGCCGCGCTTGTCGTGGCGGTGCGCAACCTGCTGGACAACGCGCTGCAATACGGGCCACCGGGCACGCATGTCCAGGTCAGCGTCGAGCCGCAGGGCGACCGGCTCTGGCTGCACGTGGACGACGACGGGCCCGGCATCCCGCCTGCCGAGCGCGAGCGCGTGCAGGAGCGATTCGTGCGCGGCAGCACGGCCAGCGCGGGTGCCGGTGGTCAGGCGCCCCCCACTGGCAGCGGTCTGGGTCTGGCCATCGTGCGCCGCGTGGCGCAGCGCCATGATGCGCCGCTGCGTCTGGACGATGCTCCGCAAGGTGGGTTGCGGGTGTCGATCGGGCTGGGCGTCGCATCCTAATCTTCGCCTCACCGACCGTTAACGGTGTGCTCATCTCGGGCTTGCACCATTCATGCATCGCCGCCGGTGCGCGGCCAGTCATGGAGTGAACCCACGATGCGCACGACACCCCGCCTCATCCAGGCCGCGACAGCGGCCGCACTGCTGGCCGCTGCGTCGGCCCAGGCCTTCGACCTGCCCTGGTCCAAGCGCGAAGCCAAGCCCGCGCCGGTGGCTGTGAGCACGGCAGCGCCGCTGCTGCAGTTGCCGGTCGGCACCGCGCCCAACTACCGCGCCATCGTGCAGCAGTTCGGCCCGGCGGTGGTGGGCGTGAACGTCGAGGGCTCGCGCCGTGCCAGCGTCGAAGGGCCCGAGGCCGAGTTGATGCAGCGCTTCTTCCGTGGCCTGCCGGGCTGGCGCGGCCTGCCCGATGCGCAACCCTTTCGCGGCCAGGGCTCGGGCTTCATCATCGCCGACGATGGTTTGATCCTCACCAACGCCCACGTGGTCAAGGACGCCAAGGAGGTCACCGTTCGGCTGGCCGACCGTCGCGAATTCTCGGCCAAGGTGCTGGGCGCCGACAGCGCCACCGACATTGCGGTGCTGCGCATCCAGGCCAAGGCGCTGCCCACGGTGCGCATCGGCGACCCGAAGCAGCTCATGGTGGGCGACTACGTGCTGGCCATCGGCGCGCCCTACGGCCTGGAACAGACCGCGACTTCGGGCATCGTCAGCGCCAAGGGGCGTTCGCTGCCGGGTGACGCCTTCGTGCCCTTCATCCAGACCGACGCCGCGGTGAACCCGGGCAACTCCGGCGGGCCTTTGTTCGATGCTGCCGGCAACGTGGTGGGCATCAACTCGCAGATCTACTCGCGCACCGGAGGCTTTCAGGGCGTGAGCTTTGCCATTCCTATCGACGTGGCGCTGAAAGTGCGCGACCAGATCGTCGCCACCGGCCGTGCCCAGCATGCGCGACTGGGCGTGCAGGTGCAAGACCTGAACCAGGCGTTGGCCGAGAGCTTCGGTCTGAAGAAGCCCGATGGCGCCGTGGTGGCAGCGGTCGAACCCAAGAGCCCCGCGGCTGCGGCCGGTCTGAAGGCGGGCGACGTGATCCTGGCCATCGACGGGGAGACCATGGCGCAGGCGGGCAACGTGTCCAGCCGCATCGGCCTGTCGCGACCCGGCGACAAGGTGAAGATCAAGGTCTGGCGCGACCAGGCCGAGCGCGAGCTCGAGGCCACGCTGGGCTCGGCCCGGGGTGCCGATGAGCGCGCCACCGAGACCGCCGCTGCGGGCGATCAGGGGCGCCTGGGCCTGAGCCTGCGGCCGTTGACCCGCCAGGAACGCCAGCGCGCCGAGATCGAAAACGGCCTGGTGGTGCAGGGTGTGCAGGGTGCTGCCGCGCGCGCCGGTCTGGAGCCGGGTGACGTGGTGCTGGCCATCAACGGCCGCCCGGTTGACGCGCTGGACGACGTGCGCCGCATCCTCGATGCCAAGCCGCGCAGCGTGGCCCTGCTGGTCTGGCGCGAGGGCAACCGACTGTTTATTCCGGTGCAACTGGGCTAGCAGGCCGACCGCTGGTCTGGTGCCGAACGATGAACAGCATCTCGTTGCGATCGGGCGACAGCGGATGCTGTGCATTGAGCACGGCGTCCAGGTGCAGGTCGTCGCCTCGGCTCATCTCACCGGCGAAGTCGAGTGGGCCGCCGTGGTGCCGGGTTTCGGTCACGATGGCTCAGGTCACCGCGGCTTGTTGCTGGTACCGGGGATCGCGCCACTGGCCGGTTTCGAGCACCTGCCGCAGGTGCTCGACCGCGTCCCACACATCCACGTGGCGGGTATACAGCGGCGTGACACCGAAGCGCAGGATGTCGGGCGCCTGCGCTTCGGCGTCGCCGGCGCGGAAGTCGCCGATCACGCCGCGCGCGACCAGGGCCTGCACGATGGCGTAGCCGCCGTCAGCACGCGTGAGGCAGACCTGGCTGCCGCGCGAGGCGTCGTCGCGCGGACTGACGAGCGCCAGGCCATGACCCGCGCAGCGTTGTTCCACCGCCTCGATGAACAACCGCGTGAGGGCCAGCGACTTGCGGCGCAGCGCGACCATGCCGCCCAACGGCTCGGCGGCCAGCAGCGTCTGCACGCCGCACTCGAGCGCCGCCAGGGCGATGATCGGCGGCGTGCCGCTGAGGTAGCGGGTAATGCCCTTGCCGGCCTCGTAGCCCGGCACGAAGGCGAACGGCCGCGCATGCCCGATCCAACCGGCCAGGGGCTGGGCTTTGCGCGAGGCCAGTTCCGGGCGCACCCAGGCGAAGGCCGGCGCGCCGGGGCCGCCATTGAGGTATTTGTAGCCGCAGCCCACGGCGAAGTCGGCGCCGTCGGCCTGGAGTTGCAGCGGCACCGCGCCGGCCGAGTGCGCCAGGTCCCAGACCGTGAGCGCGCCGGCAGCATGCGCCGCGGCGCTGAGCGCGGCCATGTCGTGGATGCGCCCGGTGCGGTAGTTCACGTGGGTGAGCAGCAGCACCGCGCTGTCCGGGCCCAGGGCGGCGTCGATCTGTTCGGGGGACTCGGCCAGCCGCAGCGTGCACCCGTGCTGTTCGGCCAGCGACTGCGCGATGTACAGGTCGGTCGGGAAGTTGCTGCGCTCGGAAACGATTACCCGCCGCTGCGGGGCGTCGCGGCGCTGCAGCCGCAGCGCCACGTCGAGCACCTTGTACAGGTTCAGCGATGTGGAGTCGGTGGCCACCACCTCGCCGGCGCCCACGCCCAGCAGGCGCGCGATGGCATCACCCACACGTGCCGGCAGCGCCATCCAGCCGGCGGTGTTCCAGCTGCCGATCAGGCCCTGGCCCCACTCCTGCGCCACCACCTGCTGCACACGGGCCGGCGTGGCGCGCGGCAGCACGCCCAGCGAGTTGCCATCGAGGTAGATGAGGCCCTCGGGAATGTCGAACTGCGCCCGCAGCGGTGCCAGCGGGTCGGCCGCATCCAGTGCGCGGGCATGCTCGCGGCTCAGCTCGGGTGTGGTCATGGGTGTTGGGGTTGGATGGGGTTCAAAGCGCACGCAGCACCGCGCGCACCGGCGAGGCGTCGGCCGCGACCAGCTTCAGCGGCAGTGCGATGAGTTCGTAGTCGCCTTCGGGCACCTGGTCGAGCACCAGGTTTTCGAGAACCCGAAGGTTGCGCCGCAGCACCGCGTGGTGGCTGGGCAGGTCCTTGCTGTCGGCGGGGTCGATGCTGGCCGTGTCGATGCCCACCAGGCGCACGCCGCGGTCGGCGAGCGTCTCGATCGTCCGGGGATCGAACGCTGCCAGGTTCGGGTCCCAGCGGTCGGGTGCCTGTGCGTAGGTGCGCACCAGCACCCGCGGGGGCAGCGGCGTGGGGCCGCCGATAGCATGGACCAGGTCGCTCCATTGCAGCAACGGGCCGCGCCCGATGGCGTGTATGACCCGACAGGGGCCGAGGTAGGGATCTAGCGCCAGGGCACCGACGGCCGCGCCATTGGGGTGATAGTGAAGCGGTGCATCGGCATGGGCGCCGGTGTGGGGTGACAGGCGCAGCGTGCTTACGTTCACCGGGCACTGCGGCCCGATCGACCACGACCACTGCTGCTCGTATTCGGCATCCCCGGGGAACACGGGCGTGCCCGGGCCCACGGGGGGCGAGATGTCCCACAGCGGCTTCATCCGGCGATGATAGAAGCGCTCCGAATGGTTGACAAATAAATCAATTAGCGATGCCTATTCCCAGTGGGGGCAAGCCGTACCGGGCCCTGGCGCGGTCGCAGGCTTCGTCGCCCACGCCATGCACCGCTCGCATGGCGAACTCGCGGCAAGGCGAGGGGCGCCATTCGTAGATGCCGCAGCTGGCCCGCACGCCCGGCTGGCCCACGAGCGCCGCGCAACGCGGTGGTGCGTGGTCGGTGCCGCGCAGGCGCGCCAGGCTCGACGTGATGATGATGGCCAGGCCGTCGGGCACGGTGCCGCCGCGGCTGGAGAGTTCCTCGCAGGCGAAGTCGACGCGAAACGCCGCGCAGCACGCGCCGCAGCGCGTGCAGGGGTTGTCGGGGTCTGTCACTGCGCCTCGACGCTAGCGGCGAAGGCGGCCACCCACTCGGGCAGCCCGCCACGGAACCAGTAGACCTTCGAGAAGCCTGCCGAAACTGCGGCCTTGCTGGCCTTGTAGGACTTCCAGCACTCTGCCCCGTTGCACGCGAAGATGGTGGGCTTGGACTTGTCGAGCTTGTTCAGGCCGGAGAAGTCGTCCTTCGATGCTTCGAAGGCAACATCCTTCAGGCTCTTCTCGTGATAGGGCACCCACACCGCCTTGGGAACGTGGCGCGCGTTGTATTCCTTCTCGCTGCGCGTGTCGACCATCACGGCGCCCTGGGCGATGAGCTGTCGCACCTCGGGCGCCGTCACGATGGTGGCGCCTGGCAGCAAGGTCGGCGTGTAGTGTCCGAGATCGGCCACCGTGCGGTATTGGGTGAGGTCGCCTCGCAGCGCCACTGGCTTCAAGCCGGTCGTGCCACCGGCCGTGTTGAACCAGCGGGCCATGCGCTCGCGTACCGGTTGGGGCAGGCTCTTCTTGACGACCACCGACAGGCCACCTGGCACCGGTGCTGACGTGGCCAGCAGCGTGCCGGCCTTTGGGTTGTCCTTGGACCAGGCCAGCCATTCGCTGTGGCGCACCACGGTGGCATCGCTCATGCCCAGCCCAAGTGCCACCAGACCCGCGGCGGGGTAGCGGGCATGCTCGACCTTCATGTCGCGCATCGACAGCCCGGCGGCATTGAGCAGGCCGCGGGCCATGTAGGTATAGATGGAGTCCTGCTGCGGCAGGTACAGGTGGCGGCCCTTGAGGACGGACACCGAGCCGATGCCGGTGCGGGCCACAAGGACGAACTGTTCCTGCTCATCGGTGGAGCCCACGAGTTCGAAGCCACGCGACAGCGCCGATGCCGCCACCTGCGGCGGGGCGATGTAGACGTCATGCTCGCCGGTGCGGGTAGCGCGCATGACGTCGGTGAGGTCTTCGCTGTAAACGACATTCACGCCCTCGCCGGTGGCGCGGCCGAGCTGCGTTTCGACAGCCTCGCGGGATACCCGCAGGGCGTCTCGCTTGGACGTGGGTTCGCCAGCGATCACGGTGATGATGCCGGCATGTGCCGCTGCGCTGGCGAGCCAGGCGGCGCAAGCAATGACCAGACGGACGATGCGTGTGCAGTTCATGGTGCGTGCTTCCAAACTGGTTGGGCGGCCAGGCGCGGCCGTACGCGGTACTGCCACGCGGGGGCGGGTGCGAGCTCCCCACGTGTCTGATTTTCGGTACCGTCAAGGCCAGGATTGAGGAAGAACCTGTACGAGTGTGTAAGCAGTGATTTCCAGCGCTGTGATGCTCATGCTGTTACATCTACCATAGCGCGTCAGACGGATGACCGCGGGCGGCCCGCACGTCTGGTGGTCATGCAATTCAAGTCCCTCGACCATGCGTCGAACGGGTCCTCATTGGCCCATCCCCCAACGACCTACCTGGAGTCGATGCCATGCCCGAGTCCCATCTGTCCCTACCCCGTCGCCTGGTGCTCAAAGGCACAGCCGGCGCCCTGGCAGCCGCTGGCTTGGGCAGCTGGACCGCCGGCGCCCGGGCGCAAGCGGCCGCTGCGGCCAAGCCATTGCCGCCTTACGCCGCGTGGAAGGACGCGCGCAGCATGATCGTCCACAGCTCCAACACGATCGAGACCCGGCGCGGAACCTTCGGACTGGGTGTGGTGACGCCCGCCGATCGGCTGTACATCCGCAACAATCTACCGGCTCCCGATGCGTCGGTGGTGGCTGACCCCGACGCCTGGCGCATCGAGATCGGCGGCGTGGCCACGCCCATGACGCTGAGCGTTGGCCAGCTCAAGTCGATGGGGGTCGAGACGGTGGCCACGGTGCTGCAGTGCTCGGGCAACGGGCGCGGCTTCTTCCCGAGCAAACCCAGTGGTACGCCCTGGAAAGTGGGCGCAGCCGGCTGCGTCGTCTGGACCGGAGTGCCGGTGCGCACCGTGGTTGCGGCGTTGGGCGGGCTGGCCTCAGACGCGCTCTACATGACCGGGACCGGTGGCGAGAAGCTGCCCGACGGTGTCGATCCGAAGTCGGTGGTGGTCGAGCGCTCGCTCCCCTTGGCGGCGATCGACGATGCCTTGCTGGCCTGGGAAATGAACGGCCAGCCGCTGTCGCTGGCCCATGGTGGCCCGCTGCGGCTGGTGGTGCCGGGGTATTCTGGTGTCAACAACATCAAATACGTGCGGCAACTCGCATTCGGCAGTGTGGAGTCCCGGGCGCGCATCATGGCCCATGGCTACCGCATCACGCCGCCGGGCGGCAAGTCCGATCCGTCCCAGCCCTCTGTTCTGGCCATGGAGGTGAAGTCCTGGATCGAGTCGCCCTTGGGCGAGCCCGGACCGGTGCCACGTGGCACCACCCAGATCACCGGCCTGGCCTTCGGCGGTCTGCATGCGGTCGAGCGCGTCGAGGTGTCGATCGATGGTGGCCAGAGCTGGCGCGAGGCGCGCTTCATCGGGCCCAACCTGGGCCGCTATGCCTGGCGACAGTTCGCGCTACAGGTCGATCTGCAGCCCGGCACCTACACGCTGGCCAGCCGGGCCACCGATGCCCGTGGCCAGACGCAGCCGCAGAACCGCGCCGAGAACACCGGCGGCTACAACAACAACAGTTGGGCCGACCACGCCGTCAAGGTGACCGTGGCGTGAGTGCCTTGACCACCGGGCGCACGGACGCCGGTGCGATGGTCCGACTTCTTTCGACCGCGTGCCTGGGGCTCGCGGCGCCGGCTTGGCCGCAGGCGGCGCTACCCGCTGCGGCCACGCTCGAACTGGGGCGAGAGGTGTTCCTGCGCAAGGCGGTGCCGTCCTGCGCGGTCTGCCACACGCTCGAAGCTGCCGGATCGAGCGGCGCCGTGGGCCCTGTGCTCGACGAGTTGCGGCCAGACGCGCAACGCGTGGCCAAGGCCGTGCGTGGCGGCCTCGGAGCGATGCCGCCTTTCCAGGGCGTGCTCAGCGAGGCCGAAATCGAAGCCGTCGCCGCGTACGTGGCCGTCTCGACCACAGCTGCACGCTGAACAGGCCCCCGGCGTTCGCGCACCCGGCAGGGCGCTCAGCCCGGCTCGTCGGCAGGCGGCAGAGGCACTGCAGCACGCACCACCGTCACGCTGCAATCGGACTCGGCCACCACCTGCGATGACACGCTGCCCAGGTAGCGGCGCAGTCCGGACGCGCCGCGTGCGCCCATCACGATGTGGTCGACCTGATTGCGACGCGCGAACTCGACGATGGCCGTCGCGACATCGGGCGCCTCCAGTACATGAAACGTCAGCCGCCCGTCGTCGAGGTTGAGCCCCTTGCTGATCGGCCGCGCCCAGTGCTTCAGGCCCACCAGTTGCTGCACATGGCGGCTGCGGCCATCCTCGTCGACGAG
>Ga0154020_10011165_pt1 | contig 10242 bp, 8 predicted proteins | sample Klosneuvirus_201_FD_109709 | JGI IMG/M metagenome (GOLD analysis project Ga0154020, IMG submission 109709) | Active sludge microbial communities from wastewater, Klosterneuburg, Austria - Klosneuvirus_20160825_MG | ecosystem: Engineered > WWTP > Aerobic digester > Activated sludge | place... | reverse complement strand
TTGCTCGTAGTAGAGGAGGCGCTGGTTCATCTGCACCCACTCGCCTTGCGGTGGACCATAGGCCTCCTCGATCTTGCTCCGCGGATCGAGCGGACCCACGCCCTTCTCTGTCTTTCCGAGCTGACCGTCCTTCTTGAGGGTGGCGGTGATCGCATAGAGCCGCGGGACCGAGGGATCATCGGCACCGGGGAGGAACGCCAACTTGAGCAGCGGCGTATGGAGCTCGATGGCGCCGGTCTGGCTCGGGCGCGAGGCCTCCTTGGGGTCCACGCCGAGCACGAGGGCGGCCTCGGCGAGCGTGGTCTGGTCGATCACCAACGTGGATAGGCCCCGACCCTCGAGGAGCGGCTGTCCCCGCAGCTTCTGCGCTTTGGCCCCCGCGCGGTTGCAGGCCCCCAAGGCCAGCGCGCCGAGGAGGGCCGCGCCGATCAGCGATCTTTGCCGCACAGCCTATCCTCTACCCTTCCCGCGGATTGCGACACAACGAGGCATTGTGCCGGCTCGGACGCCGATCTACGGTCCGCCCGCCATGAGCAACTTCGAGAACCTCCTCGTCGAGTCCCAAGCCGCGGTCACCCGCATCACGATCAACCGTCCCAAGGTGCTCAACGCGCTGAACCGCGCCACCTTGCTCGAGCTGGAGCGGGCCGTGGCCGAGCTCCCCCCGGGCACGCGCGTCCTCGTGATCACGGGGTCCGGCGAGAAGGCCTTCGTCGCCGGCGCCGACATCGCCGAGATGGCGTCCTTGGATCCGGTGGCGGCGGCGAGCTTCGCCCGCCTCGGACATCGCGTGCTCAGCGCCCTCGAGCGCCTGGACGCGGTGGTGATCGCCGAGGTCAATGGCTTCGCCTTGGGCGGGGGCTGCGAGCTGGTCTTGGCCTGTGACTTCGCGGTCGCGGCGGGCAACGCGCGCTTTGGGCAGCCCGAGGTGAAGCTCGGCGTCACGCCCGGCTTCGGGGGAACGACGCGGCTCCTCCGCCGGGTCGGGCTGGCCCGCGCGACGCAGCTGATCGCGACCGGCGAGCCCGTCGACGCCGAGAAGGCCGAGAAGATGGGCCTGGTGAACGAGGTCGTCTCCAAGGAGGCGCTGCGGGGCCGCGTGGATGCGCTGGCCGCGACGATCGTCGAGAACGCGCCGCTAGCGGTTGCGGCGGCGAAGCGCTCCGCGCGGCTGGCCGCGGAGACCGATCTCCAGACGGCGAACGCCTATGAGCAGGAGATCTTCGGGATGTGCTTCGCGACCGCGGACCAGAAGGAAGGCATGAAGGCCTTCATGGAAAAGCGGAAGGCGGGCTGGAGCGGGCGCTAGTACCCTCGGTCGGAGGTCCGTTCCGTGATCCGCGCAGGATCACCTCACAGTGTGCACGCGTTGCGACCGCAGCTGGCGTCAGTCGGGCCCGGACGCGATCGAGGTCCCGCCTTCGGTGGGGGAGCGCGCGGCCTGCGACGCGGAGATCGTCGGGTTCACCTGCATCGACGAGGGCGTCGCCGAGCCCGCCGAGTCCGCCGAGTCCGCCGAGTCCGCCGAGCCCGCCGAGTCCGCCGAGCACGCGCTCCACGTGGGCACGATCCCCACGTGGGCGCAGTCCCCGAGGCCATCGCCGAGCTTCTCCGCACGCAGGGGGCCCGCGGGCTTGTGCGCGCGGTCTCGGCGTACTGCGGCCTCGAGCTCCGGGCGCTGACCAAGGCCACCCGCCAGCGCATCGCCCTGCGCGACCACCACCGCTGCAGCGTCCCTGGCTGCCGCAACTTCCGCTTCGTCGACGTGCACCATCTCCGCCCGCGCGCCCTGGGAGGGAAGCATGACGATGACCAACTCACCTTGCTTTGCTCCCAGCACCACGACGCGATCCACGACGGCCGCCTCGCCGCCGAAGGAAAGCCGAGCACGGGGCTCAGGTTCATCGACGCGCGAGGGGAGATCTATGGGTCGCGGCCCACGTGGGCCACGACGGCGGGCGTTCGGGAGCAGAGCGAAGGGACGCGGTCCACGTGAGCAGCGGCTGAGCGACCTCGCTCGGGCGCACGCGACGAGGGGCGCGCTGCTGGTGTCGGTCGCAACGCTGGTTGGGCGCGGCCCACGTGGGGCACAGCGGTGGGGCGCGGCCCACGTGGGGCACAGCGAAGGTCCACGGTCCGCGGTCGGGCGCGCCTTGGCAGAGCGGGAGGGCACGGCGCGCGCGGCCGGCGTCGCTCGTGGCGCTGGATGTGAAGCGCGAGCCGAGACCGGCGCGAACGCCCGCTCAGTTCTTCGCGTCGTTGTCGCGCTTGGGCTTGGCGACCAGGTCCTCGTAGGCCTTGCGGAGATCGCTGAAGACCTCCTGCGCGGCCTTCTCGATATGCTCGCCGGCCTCGAGGGAAGCGGCCTCGATCTCCTTGGCGGCCTTCTCGACCTCCGGCCACTTGGATTCGAGCTTGGCGATCTCGTCTTTCATATCGGCGCGGGCCAGGTGCGCCTTCACGCGGATCTCGTCGCGCAGGGTCTTGAGGTCATCGAGCTCTTTCGAGAACAGTTCCTTGAGGGTAGGCATATCGTTTCTCCTTCGCACCTTGTGCATAGCGCCCGACGCAGCGCGGTAAAGTCATTCGGTGGGTTTTGTTGTTTCACTGCCGAAGACGCCCTCCCATTTGGCTAAGACCACCGCAGCCAAGCCATTTCCGATGACGTTGATCATGGTCCGGGCCATGTCCATGAGCTCGTCGACCGCCAGGAGCATCGCCACCCCCGCCTCCCCCGGCAGGCCAAAGCTGGCGCAGGTGCCCGCGATGATGACGAGGGTGGCCCGTGGTACCCCGGCGACCCCCTTGGAGGTCAGCATGAAGGTGAACACCATCGCGAGCTGCTGGGTGAGCGGCAGGTCCATGCCCGCCGCCTGGGCGATCGTCATCGAGGCGACCACCAAGTACAGCGTGGAGCCGTCCAGGTTGAAGGAATAGCCGGTCGGGATCACGAAGCTGGCGACCCGCCTGGGGACCCCGAAGGCCACCACATCCTCGAGCAACCGCGGCAGCGCCGCCTCACTGGAGGCGGTGGAGAAGGCGGTGATCGCCGGTTCTCGAATCGCGCGCAGAAAGCCGATCATCTTGATCCCTGCCATCCGGATGATCGGGAGGAAGACGAACAAGAAGAGGATCGCCAGCGCCAGGTACAGCGTGCCGACCAGCTTGGCGTAGTTGCCGACCAGGTGGAGGACCGCGGGCCAGCCTTTGACCATCACGCCGTCGATCGTCTTGCCCGCGGCCATGTGGCTCACGTTGTAGGCCATAGCCCCGAACACCCCGATCGGAGTGAGGCGCATGACCATGTCCGTGTACTTGAACATCACCTGCGCCACCGCCTCGAAGAAGCTCAGCACCACCTTCCCCTGGGCGCTGTTCACGCGGGTCAGCGAGATCCCAAAGAGGGTGGCGAAGATGACGACCGGCAAGATGTCGCCCTCGGCGGCGTGGTGGATCAGGTTCGACGGGAAGAGGTGCAGCGCGATGTCCCAGCCGGACTTCTGCTTGGCCAGCGCGGTATCGGGGTGACTGCCGAGATCGAGGGGCAAGCCGTCGCCGGGGCGAAAAAAGTTCACCACGGCCAGGCCGATGAACAGCGCGATGGTGGTGACCACCTCGAAGTAGATGAGGACCCGCGCGCCCATCCGCCCGACGGCTTTGATATCGCCGGTCTGCGCGATCCCGACCACGATCGTGGAGAAGAGCAGCGGGACGATCAGGCCTTTGATCAGGCTGATGAAGGCCTTCGAGCAGAAGCGGAACGCGTTGTAGGTCTCGGGGTACTGGTCCTGCGGGAAGAACCCGCCGAGGACCACGCCCAGGCCGAGGCCCACGAAGATCCAGAAGGTGCTGCTCTTGTAGAGGGGGCGCCTCGCGGGCGCGGGGGCGGACACGGCGCGGGAGCATACGGGATCTTGGCGCAGGCGACGATCTGCTTGGCAGGCGGGCGCCCCTATGCGCAGATCCGCGGCCCATGGAGTTCCAACTCTCCGAGACCCAAGAGCAGATCCGGGTGATGACACAGGACTTCGCCGCCAAGGAGATCCGTCCCTTGGCCGACGCCCTGGACAAGGAGGCCCGCTTCCCCAAGGAGCTGGTCAAGCGCATGGCCGAGCTCGGCCTCCTCGGCATGATGGTCCCGGAGGAGTGGGGCGGCACCGGCCTCGACACCCTCAGCTACGCGATCGCCATGGAGAACGTCTCCTGGGGCTGCGCCTCGACCGGCGTCACGATGAGCGTGAACAACTCGCTCTACTGTGACCCGATCATGAAGTACGGCACCGACGCCCAGAAGAAGCGCTGGCTCATGCCCTTCGCCAAAGGCGAGAAGCTCGGCTGCTTCGGCCTCACCGAGCCCGACAGCGGCTCCGACGCCGCCAACATGAAGACCCGCGCCGAGCGCCGCGGCGACGGCTACGTGCTCCAGGGCGCCAAGAACTGGATCACCAACGGCCCCGAGTGCGACGCGATCATCCTCTTCGTCTCCACCGACGCCGCTGCGGGCGCCAAGGGGACCAGCGCCTTCATCGTGGACCGCGGCACCAAGGGCTTCATCGTCGGCGGCAAGGACCACAAGCTCGGCATCCGCGGCTCGCCGTCCTGCACGGTGAGCTTCGATGAGTGCGTGATCTCCGCGGAGAACCGCCTGGGCGCCGAGGGCGACGGCTTCAAGATCGCCATGGGCACGCTCGACGGCGGGCGCATCGGCATCGCGGCCCAGGCCCTCGGCATCGGGCGCGCGGCCTTCGAGGTCGCCCTGGCGTGGTCCAAGGAGCGACGGGCCTTCGGCAAGGTGATCAGCGAGCACCAGGCGATCCAGCACAAGCTGGCCGATATGGCGACGCAGCTCGAGGCGGCCCGCCTGCTGACCTGGCGCGCGGCGTATATGAAGGACAAAGGGATGCGCCACTCCCGTGAGTCGGCGATGGCCAAGCTCTACGCCTCCGAGGCGGCCAGCAAGGTGGCCAACCAGGCGCTGCAGATCTTCGGCGGCTACGGCTACTCCACCGAGTACGCGCCCGAGCGGCACTTCCGCGACGCGCGCATCACCGAGATCTACGAGGGCACCTCGGAGATCCAGCGCATCGTGATCGCGGCCAACGTGCTCAAGAGCGGCGCCTTCGGCGGCCTCGGGATCTGAGATGGACTTCGAGCTCAGCGAAGAGCAGGCCCTGATGCGCGACGCGGCGCGGCGCCTCGCCGAGGCCGAGATCCTCCCCCTGGCCGCGCGGGCCGACAAAGAGGGCATCTTCCCATCGGTGCAGCTCCAGAAGCTCGCCGACCAAGGTTTTCTGGCGATGCTGGTCCCGGCCGAGGTCGGCGGGACGGGCGCGGGCGCGGTGGCCTATTCGCTGGCGATGACCGAGGTCTCGCGCTGCTGCGCCTCCACCGCGGTGACGATGGCGGTGACCAATATGGTCGCTGACGCCATCTCGGCCTTCGGCGACGAGGCCCAAAAGAAGCGCTGGATCCCGCGGATCGCCTCGGGTTCGCTCGGGCCGGGCAGCTTCGCCTTGTCGGAGACCTCCTCGGGCTCGGACGCTGCGAGCCTGAAGTCGGTGGCCGTGAAGAAGGGCGATCGCTACGTCCTCAGCGGCAGCAAATGCTGGATCACCAGCGGCGACCGGGCCGGCGTGCTCCTGGTGATGGCCAAGACCGATCCCAGCGCGGGCGCCCGGGGCATCTCCTGCTTCTTGGTCGAGCCCTCGATGAAGGGCTTCTCGGTCGGCGCCCACGAGCGAAAGATGGGCCTGCGCGGCTCGAGCACCGTGACCATCAACCTCGATGAGGTCGAGGTCCCCGAGGAGAACCGCCTCGGACCCGAGGGCGTAGGCTTCAAGATCGCCATGCGCGCGCTCGACGGCGGGCGCATCGGCATCGGCTCGCAGGCGCTGGGCCTCCACCTGGCTTCATTGGAAGCTTCGAGGAAGTACGCGCTCGACCGCACCCAGTTTCAGAAGCCGATCGCCGAGTTTCAGGCGATCCAGTGGAAGCTGGCCGATATGGCGACCGCGGCCGATGCCTCGCGTCTTCTGGTCTTGCGGGCGGCCTGGCTCAAGGACTCGGCGCTGCCCTTCGCCAAAGAGGCCTCCATGGCCAAGGTCTTCGCCACCGAGGCGGCCAACCAGGCGGCGCTAGAGGCCATCCAGATCCACGGGGGCTACGGCTACACCGATGAGTTCCCCGTCGAGCGCTACCTGCGCGACGTGCGGGTCACGACGATCTACGAGGGGACGAGCGAGATTCAGCGGTTCGTGATCGCGCGGCAGCTCTTAGCGGGGTGATGGGCCGGGACCCAGCCCGCAGATTCGATGGCGTTGCTGCTAGGTCGCAGTGGATTGCGGCGCGAGCGCGACGCAGTTTCTGCCATTGCGTTTGGCGATATAGACAGCTTCGTCGGCGGCTTTGATCAGGTCTTCGGGCGCTAGCATCGTGCGCGTTCGCACCGCCGCGCCTACGCTGATACTTCCCTTCCATGGCCCGCCCCCCCCCGCGGCCATGGAGGCGACGTCCGCCCGCACCAGCTCTGCTACTTTGACCACCCCCCCCGGCGACGTCGAAGGGCAAATGATCAGGAACTCGTCGCCCCCCAGCCGGCAGACGAGGTCATCGGTGCGCACCGAATAGCGCAACTGCCGAGCCAACTGACGCAGCACTTCATCGCCAGCGTCGTGACCATATTGATCGTTGATCTGCTTGAAGCCGTCCGCGTCGACCATCATGCAGGCCAGTGACGTGGACTCGCGCAGCGACTCTTCCCAGGCTTGGCTCAAGCGGGCCATGGCATGGCGCCGGTTGGGCAGCCCGGTCAGAGCATCCGTAAGCGCGATCTCCTCGAGCAAGCGGTTGGCGTCAGAAAGCGACTTTGTACGCGCCTCGACCTGGGTCTCCAGCGAGCGGTTGAGTTCAAGCAACTCCCGATTGCGCTCCGATACTTGGTGAAACAAGCCCTGAAGCGCATGAAGCAGGGGTTCGATCACGCCCTCCTTAACCGTCTTCTCGGCGAGGAACGCGGCTTCGGGGGTCGTCCCCGACTCTACGGCGCGGATTTGCCGCGCCATGGATTGATCGGTGCCCAGGATGTGAAACGCCAGCCAGTAGATCAGGAACTTGAGCAGGGGCTCGGCTGCATCCCTGTGCTGCGTCACCTGGGCCCTCATCTGCGTCACTTCGTGCAGAAAGCGAAGGTGCAGCTCGCGATGCTGATCGAGGTAAGGCGCGTAGAGCCCGACCCCCAGCATCTTGGCCTCCTCGTCTTGAAAATGAAACTTCGCGTAGGCGGAGAGCTCGTCCAGCACCGACTCGAGCTCGGCAAAGGGCACGTACGCGATACGCGTCAGCAAGTCGCCGAAGCGGTTGATGAGATCAACGAGCCGCTGGTGTTGACGGTCGACATCCGGGATGCCGGTCTCGAAATGCTCATCCCATTCGAAAGAATTCATGGTCCACGGCCGTCATCTACGCAGCCGAGTAGGTTCCCCGTCAAAGACGGGTGCAGAATAAGTCGGCGTCGAGAATTCGGGTCGCGCTGACTTTGCGCACTCGCTAGCCCCCGTCGACGAACAGCGTCACCGCGCCCGTCGAGGTGGATGCGCCGTCGAGGCCTCCGTCGCTCAGCGGCGGGCCCGCGCGCATGAGCGCGGCGTCGGTCGTGGCGCCGGCGTCGTCGGCGGGCGTGCCGGCGTCGGCGGGATCCTGTGGTTCTGGGCCCGTGACCAAAGTTGGTGACCAGCAGCTGCAGAGGCCGCCGATCGCGACGATGGTGAGCGCGGCGCGAAGCAGCGCACGTGCATCAGCTGATGCTCCCCAGTCCCTGCTCGGGTGATCTGCCGCCGCGGCGGAGCGCCCGGCCGAAGCCTCGGCAATTCCCGCGTTGATCGAGCCTCGGGCCCCTCGGAGCAGCGCGGCCAGGGGGTCGATCAAGGGATGCATGCATGTGCCTACTGCAGCCTACATGCCGTGCTGGAGCCTTCGAGATTGGCTTTTTGCTGTTGGCTCCAGGCTACAGCTTGTCCTCTGGGGCCCAACACATGCGCTTTTGTCCCCGTTTTCAAAGGCTTTTTCGCGCCAGTTGGCCACCCGAGTCCCAGCTTGCGAAATGAAAGCCCCGTCCACACAATCCCGGCCCATGCCCGTCGACGCCGGACTCAAGACGCTCCTCTCCAAGGTGCTCACCGACCATCAGCTCTACACCAACGAGTCCGACCAGATCCTGAAGTACGTCAAGGCCAACGCGGCCAAGCCCGAGCTCGTCGCCCAGGTCGTCGACAAGCTGCGCGAGGCGGTCACGCAGACGGGCACCGACTCCCTCGATCTGGCCAGCTCCGCCAAGCGGAAGCGGCTCACGACCTTGCTCTCGCAGCTCGACAAGGTCTCGGCGCTCCCGCTCGACAAGGAGAAGGCCAAGCGACCGGACGGCACGATCGACTGGATCGCCGCGCTCAAGCTGCAGCAAGGCCCTCCGCCGCCACCGGGGCCGGCCGGGGCGCTGCCGAAGAAGACCTTCTCCGGTGAGTCCCTGGCGATCGCCGCCGACGGAAGCCTGGTCCTCGGCGGCAAGCCGCTGCCCCTCGACCTGGCCAACGCCAACGCCGCGCAGCGGAGCGCGCTCCTCGGCTTGGCCGAGCCGGGGCAGCTCGCCGGGCTCAAGCCCGAGCAGAAAGCCCCGCTGGCCGAGCTCCTGCTGGCCCAGGTCGCCGCCGCCTACCCGCTGTCGATCGACGACACCACGCTGCGAATGAACAAGGGCGCCTCTGCCGCGGCCGCGCTGGCGGCCCTTGGCGAGCTCGGCGCCTCCCTTAGCCCCGCCCAATGCGACAAGCTCCTCGCACTCCTGGCCGAGGCCCCCAATGCGCTGGCCAAAGGCCTGATCACCCGAGCCCTGAACGCCGCCACGCTCACCGCTGAGCAGAAGGCCAAGCTCCCCACGCCTCAGCCCGAGGCCGAGATCGCCCTGGTCACCACCTATACCGGCCTCCTGGCCGAGAAGGAGAAGGTCGACAGCGGCGCGATCAAGGGCGCGGTCTCGGAGACCGCCCTCTCGCTCTTGGCCTTCGCCCGGGACGCAGGCGCCGCGACCAACGCGCTCAACCTGCTCAACCTCTACGCGCCGCTCAACACCGGCGCCGAGGTCTGGGACGCTGAGGAGCGCGCCGCGCTGGCGAAGTTCGCTGACAGCTACGTCAACCGCTTCCCCCAGCTCGACTTCGGCTTCGGCCTGATGGCCGGGGAGGCCGGGATCGATCTGGCCAAGATCAGCAACGCTCGGTTGATGCCCACCCTGACCGCCGACCTGGCCAAGACGCCGCCGCAGTTTGGCGGGGTGCTCTTGGCCCCCGAGCAGACCGCCACGATGCAGAAGCTGCTCGGCGGGATCAAAGATGCCAGCGCTCAAAAGACGATCGCCAGCGCGCTGGCCGAAGCCGCCGACCTCTTCTCGGCGTCTCCCCACGCGCCTTGGACCGATGCGCCCAAGCCCAAGAAGGCCCTCGGCGCGCCGGAGTTCGCCGCCTTCGAGCGGACGGCGCTGCGCTTCCTGGAGGGGAAGGACGGCACCAAGGACGGTATGATCGACGCGGCGGGCCTGCTCGCCGGCGTCAAGGACGAGATCAAGCTCATCCAGGGCGAGCTCACCCCGCGCATCAAGAGCCTGGGCCTCAATCCCCCCACCTTCGATGGGGTCAAACTATCCCCGGAGGCGGCGGCCGAGGTCCGCTCCATCCTCTCGCTCCACACCAAGTCCGAGATGACGCCCGCCAACTTGGGCGGCGCGCTCAAGGTCATCGCCGACGCCAATGGAGGCATCGTCAACGCCAGTGGCTTGGTGCAGCTCAAGAAGCTGATCGCGGACTATCGCGCGAACTTCCCCACCGCTCAGCTCTTCGACTTCAACAAGCTCGGCCGCATGGCCTCCTTCCTGGTGCAGGGCAAGACGATGCCGCTGTCCACCTTGAACGGGCAGGCCGTCCCGCTGGCCGAATACTATGCCCGGGTCGGCAGCGCCGTCTCTGAAGCGATCGATAAGACGAAGCTCGAGTATCCCTGGATGGCCGATCGCTTCGGCTACCGCGCCAAAGAGGCAGCGGAGTTGCTCGACGTGATCGCCCAGCAGACCGCCGAAGGAAAGGGCCCGGTCATCGCGCTCGAGCAGCAGTATCCCGGGAAGAAGGTCACCGTGGAGTGCACCGGGCTCCCTGGTGCGCATGAGCAGTTCATCTTCGCGGTCGAGGGGGTGGGGCGCTT
>Ga0154020_10011164_pt1 | contig 10242 bp, 11 predicted proteins | sample Klosneuvirus_201_FD_109709 | JGI IMG/M metagenome (GOLD analysis project Ga0154020, IMG submission 109709) | Active sludge microbial communities from wastewater, Klosterneuburg, Austria - Klosneuvirus_20160825_MG | ecosystem: Engineered > WWTP > Aerobic digester > Activated sludge | place... | reverse complement strand
CGGCGACGGCCAGCGTCACGGCCTCGAGGATCTGCGTGTAGCCCGTGCAACGGCACAGGTTGCCCGACAGCGCCTCGCGGACCTCCTTCTCGGTGGGATCGGGGCGGCGTGCCAGGAGCGCCCACGCCGAGAGGATCATCCCGCTCTGACAGAAGCCGCACTGGAGCGCACCCGACCGGTCGAAGGCGTCCTGGACCGGATCGGCCCCGCGCCCGCCGGCGGCGACGTGCCGCGGCATCAGGCCCTCGATGGTCGTCACGTCGCGCCCCTCCGCCTCGCGGGCGAGAACGAGGCACGAGATCACCGGCTCGCCGTCGAGGAGGACGGTGCAGGCGCCGCAGTCGCCCTTGTCGCAGCCCTGCTTCGTCCCCGTGAGCCCGAGGCGGTAACGCAGCACCTCCAGGAGCGTCCAGTGATCGGGTGCGTAAACGCGGTGAACGTCTCCGTTCACTTTGATGAGCATCGGTTCATCATTCTCCGGCCGCTTCCGGCCGTCAACAAGGGAAAAAATCGGGGACGCGGCCAGCGCGAAGCCGGGGGTCAAGTCCTCTGTCCTTTCCGCGCCGTACCCGCCCAGAGCCCGACCGCGTCGACGAGCCTCTCGAAGCGGTCGCCCTGGCGGGTGATCAGCGGCTAATCGTCAAGCGAAAACGCGCCAGGCGGCCGGTGGAACAGCCCCGGCCTCTCGGCCGTCTATACCTCCGGACCAGCGGCCCTCGCCCTGCTCGAGACGCTCGTCCACGCCACGTATCCCATACGCCATCACTTCTGCGTGCCCGGGGCTCACGCCAGCACCTCGTGCGCTCGCCGCGTGTGTGCGACGTCCACACCACGCGGGCACGCCGCGCTCTCTGGTCGCGGCACGACGTCAATCAAGAGAAAAACGGGAGGCGCCGTCCGTCGCGAGTTCGCCGGTTCGCGACCCTTTCTCTGTCGCCATCGAGAGCCGCAGAGGATCTCAGCGGTTGTAGAGGACGAGCGCCATCACCGCGAGCCCGACGAAGCTCGCGAGACCGAAGACCGCGTAGACCACCGTGGGGATGACGCGCGCCGCCGTCGTCGACGCGAGGCGGAAGCTCGCGAGGCCGACCACGACCGCGCTCGACGCGAAGAGCAGGAAGATCGTCCCCCAGACGAGCGGGATCACCCAGCCCATTCTCGAGGTGCCGCGCCCCGCGAGACCGGCGCCGACGAGCATCATCACGAACGAGAGGACGCCGGCCGCCAACCAGGTCGAGACCATCACCCCGAGGAGCTTCGCCAGGTTCATCCTTCGCCTCGCAAGCTCGGCTCGTCAAGGTCCGCTCGTCGTCGCCACGGCGCCGCCGAGTGGTTCACCCCGGGTGCTCCGATCCTCTAGGGCTGTTCCGTCGCGACCAGCGCGCAGATCTCCTTGCTGCCGCAGGACACGGACGTGCAGAACGCGCTGTCGAGCGCGATGGTGACGGCACACTTGCCCGATCCGGAGCAGACGCACTTGATGTTGATGCCGTCGGTGGCGATGGGTTTGCTGACGCGCCGGGCGGTGGGAGTTCCGCTCGGGGCGGCTGCAGCGGGCTCCTCCTTGAAGGTCTCGACACGCGTCTCCGACACCTTCCGGAGCTTGAAGCCGGGTTTCAGGACGAGCTTGTCGCCCTGAACGATGGCGCCCTTGAACTCCTTCTTCCCTTCCGCGGTGGCCCTTCCTTCCGCGCTGCCCGTCGACTGCCACAGCGACGCGGTCAGAAACGCGAAAGCAAGAGCCGTGTGCAGAGCGATAGAGACTTTCCCTGTCGGCTGGATTCGCATCGATTCCCCCCTTTCGTGAGTGCGGATTAGATCACGGCGGACCGCCGGAGACGCGACCCCCGACGCGCCGTCCGGAGAGCCTTCACGCCAGCACCTCGTGCGCGCGCCGCATGTGCAGGGCGACGTCCACGCCGTGCGGGCACGCCGCGCTCGCCGGCGCGAAGTCGACCGAGTCGAGGCGCCTCGCGGCGACGGGCAGACGCGAGAAGAGCTCCTTCGCCTTCTCCCTCTCGCCGTAGACGTCGTGATACATGACGTAACGCATCGTGTCGCCGATGCGGACGCCCGTCGTCTCCGCGGCCACGGCGGCCCCGCAGATGTGGTCGCAGCCGTCGCACGCCAGGCCGCGCGTCGCCTGTGCGTACCGGTCGAGCGACTCCTTCTCCGCCTGCGTCAGCGACGTCCGGTCGAGCGCCGCCGCCACGTTCTCGCGCAGCTTCTCGAAGCTGTCCATGTGCGACACCGCGGCGGTGATCCGCTCGTCGGACCAGACCGCCTTCAGCACCGCCTGGTACTTGTTCCACTTCCCCGTCTTCTCGAACTTCGACCAGGCGTCGCGGATGCCGGCCTCGGAGCCCTGCGTCTTCATGGCGATGAGGCCGATCCCCGAGCCGTGCGCCGCGTCGATGGCGGCGTTCAGCTCCTTGTTGCCGTACTGCCGGAAGTTGTACCGGAACATGATCGACTCGACCCACGGCAGCCGCGCCGCCTTCTGGAGAAGCTCGGCCACGTTGCTGCCGTGGCACGAGAAGCCGAAGTGCCGGATCTTCCCTTCCTTCTTCAGCTTCGCGACCGACGCCTCGAGCGCGGCGCTCAGATGGGACCCGTCCGTCAGCATGTGGAGGTAGTACATGTCGACGTGGTCGGTCTGCAGCTTCTGGAGGCTCTTCGCGAGGACCGACTCGAAGCCGGCGACGTCGTGACTGTCGCTCTTCGAGGTGATCCAGACCTTGTCGCGGTTCTTCGCCCTCGTGTGGAACGCGCCGACCGACGTCTCGCACTTCCCGCCGTCGTAGCAGTCCGCCGCGTCGACGTAGTTGACGCCGAACCGGAGGCCCTCGGCGAGGCGCGGGTCGAAGCGGGGATCGAAACCCATGCCGCCGCCCATCAGGAGGATCGGGATCGACTTGCCGGTCTTGCCGAGGACGCGGCGCGGCACCTGCGGCAACGCGGCCGGCTCGGCCGCCGCGGCTTCGCGGCCTGGCAGGCCGAGCCCTGCCGTCAGCACCGTCGACGCCGTGACCGCGCCGAGACCGAAGAGCTCGCGCCGCGTCATCGCCTTCTCGTCTTTCCCGTCTCTCTCGTTCATCCCGTCCCCCTTTCGGCTCACGCCTGTTTCGGTCCCGTCAGGAGGAGCGTCCGCTCGTCGGAGCGCGTCTCCCCCACCGCGGTCACGTAGACGGCCGCGTCGTCCACCACGGGACACTCCCTCTGACAGATGCCGCAGCCGATGCAGAGCTCCGGCCGCATGTACGGTTTGTTCAGCGTGACGGCCTTGCCGTCCCACCGCGTGATCGTCTCGTCGTACGTCCCGATCGCCTTCGGCGTGACGGGACACACTTCCTCGCAGACGACGCACGGCGTCTGCATCGCCCACGGGAGGCACCGCCCCTGGTTGAAGAATGCCGTCCCGATCCGGATCGGCCCCTGCTCCTTGTACTCCGCGAGCCCCAGCTTCTTCGGCAGGGAGATCTTCTGGATCGCGCCCGTCGGGCAGACCTCGCTGCACAGGGTGCAGTTGAGCTGACAGAACCCGACGCTGAAGTCCATCACCGGCGTCCAGAGCCCCTCGAGACCGGCCTCCGCCAGCTTCGCCGGCTGGAGGACGTTCGTGGGACAGACGTTGATGCACTGGTCGCACTTGATGCACCGCTCGAGGAACTCCGGCTCGGCCACCGAGCCCGGCGGGCGGATCGCCTTCGCGTTGAAGCCCCGCTTGTTGACGGCCTTCGAGAACCGGAGGAACGGGTACGCGAGGACGCCCACCGTCGCCGCGAAGAGCCAGCGCCGGCGCGGGACGTCGGGCGACCGGATCTCCACCTGGTGGAGCTTCGAGATCACCTTCCGCCCGAACAGGGTCGCGGTCCCGTCCTTGACGCTCCCGAGGATCCGCTCGGCCACGGTCGGCAGGGGCGCCCGCTTGAAGGAGAGTGCGTCCTCGGGACAGTCGTCGATGCAGTTGAAGCAGACGAAGCACTCGCTCTTCCGGAGCGCGGCCTGCGGGTCCGCCGCGCCTTCACACCCGCGGAGGCAGAGGTTACAGTCGGTGCACTTCGTCAGGTCGCGGTCGATCCGGTAGACGGCGAAGCGCGACAGCCAGCCGAGGAACGCGCCGAGCGGGCAGAGGACGCGGCAGAAGAACCGCGGGATGACGAGGTTCATCCCGACGAGGCCGAGGATGAGGGCGCCGACGAACCAGGCGCCGGCGAAGACGCGCGCGTCCTTCGCGCCCGGCTTGAACGCGAGCGAGGCGAGACCGGCGCCGATGCCGGCGGGCTCCAGCCTGACCCCGAGCTCGGCGAGGCCGGCGTCGAGGGCCGGCGCCGCCACGACGACGACGGTCCGGGTCAGGAGGCAGATCGGGTCGAGGAGGCCGATCTGGAGCGAGCCGAAGAGCGCCATCACGAGGAAGACGACCAGGATGAAGTACTTGAGCTGAAAGAGATTCCGGTAGCGATTCGACTGGAGGATGTCGCGGTTCGCCCGGATGTTGAAGAGCCAGCCGACCGCCTGGTGGAGCGTTCCGTAGGGACAGATCCAGTTGCAGAAGACCCGCCCCAGGAGAAGCGTGGGGGCGAGGATGAAGAGGCCGCGCCAGAGCCAGCGGTAGACCGTGTGGGTGGAGAGGGCCGTGGCGAAGCCGACGAGCGGGTCCATCTCGAGGAAGAGCGATGCCGGATAGCCGCCGAGCCGCGAGAGCCACGTCACCCAGAGGAGGAAGAAGAAGAGGGCGAAGAAAAACCCCTGCGACACGATCCGGATGGTGGTGATCCGGAACGTCCGCGCGTACCACGGCGTGCCGTCCTTGTTCGGCGGCGGCGTCTTCAGCTTCGGCAGAGTGGGGAGGAGGATCGGCTTCATCCGACCTGGCTCTCCTTCATCCGAAGCGTCCGCCACTCCGGCTTGCCGAGCCCTCTTGCGGCGGCCTTCGCGAAGTAGGCCGGGAGCGCCTCCCCTTTCCGCTCGAGGAGCTCGTCCCAGCCGAAGGCGTCGGCCGCGAGCGAGTCCGTCGACGCGACGAGCGTCCGTCCGGCCTTCACGTCCGCGAGGCTGCCCCCCGTCGGACCGCTCCGGTAGAGGACGCGCGTCCCATCGAGGACGACGAACGTCGGGCGGAGCATCAGCGCGAGGTCCGCGATGATCCCGTGGATGTCCTGGTGGAACTGGTTGCGCCGGCCGCCCAGGAGCCCGTACCAGTTCTTCGTCGTCATCGACGCGCGGCAGAGGTTGTGGTCCTTCACCGGCGCGACGCCGATCACCTTCGTCACCCCGACGAACGGCCGCCAGAAGAACGGCCACCTCGCGATGTGCGTGGCGCCCGGTGTCACCAGCGTCTCGAAGTCGGCCGGCACCGGCAGGTGGACGGTGGCCCCCGCGTCGAGCGACGCGCGCCGCACGCCGCTCCTCACGAAGCAGCTCTCGGGCGACTCGATCGGGTTGTCGGCCACCCGCACGTCCGAGGCGCCCGCGGCGCGGACCAGGTGGACGAGCGCCGTCACCACGTCGGGGTTCGTCGTGGCGCCGAGGGGCGCCGCCCTCTCGAAGGCGACGTTCGGCTTGATCAGGACGACGTCGCCGCGCCCGACGAAGCGGGAGATCCCGCCGATGGCGTCGACCGCGGCGCGGAGCATCGCGTCGACGTTCTCGCCGCGCGCCACGCCGAGGTCGGCCGCGAGGGGTGCGGCCGCGACCGCGTAGCCGTGCTCCGGAAGGCGAAGCGCGCGCCGCCGCGGCTTCCCCCGTTCGCCGTCCGGGTCCCTAAGGGAGAGCGGCCACTCCTTCGGCGCGAGCGCGGCCCAGCCGGCCCCGAGGGAGAGCCCCGCGACGGTCGCGGCCTGCTTCAGGAAGCGGCGCCGATCGTCGTTCACGGAGCGCGCCCTCCCGAAGCGCTCGGGTCCTTTTCGGGAGCGGACTCGATCGCTTGCTCCGACGCGGGGCCTCCCGAGGCCGACGCCCGCTTCACGGCCTCCGGCGAGAGCGCCGCGACCGCCTTCAGCAGCTGGGCGAGCTTCTCCTCGGCTGGCCCCACGGCCGGAGCTCCGCGCACCCCGACCACCAGCGTCCCCTGCGCGACGGCCCGCGCGAAGCTCCCGAGGTACCGGTCCTTGATCCACGTCGCCTGTCCCACCCCGGCCTTCTCGCCGTAGTCGAGGAACCCCTTCTCGAACCTCTCCGCCAGCGCCTTCGCCGCGGCGGCGTCGGCGGCGGGCATCACGAAGAGCTCGGTGTCGCCGTCCGGCAGGAGCGCGGCGTGGACACCCTTCGCAAAGCCGAACGAGAAGGCGTTCTCCTCGTGGAACGAGATCCTGTCGGGAGCGATCCCGACGCTTCCGAAGAGCTCCTCACCGAACGGCTTCTCGCCGGCGGGCAAGCTCGTCGCGAACCGCGCCCGGAGCGCCTCGAGCACCGCCTTCACCTCGGGGCCCTCGTCGGACCCGATGGCCCTCACGTAGAGGTTGCCGCGCGCCAGGAAGAGCGCGTTTCGCGCCACGTACGACGCCGTGCCGGCGTTCCTCAACGCGGTGATTTCGGGCGGCTTCTCCCCGGTGAAGACGGCGCCGGCGTTCCCGGGCGAGCCGAGGTCGTAGAGCTCGACGTCGACGAGCGTCGAGGGGGCCCCGGTCTTCGACAGGGTGACGGAGGTGAGGCTCCGGAACCCGCGCGACAGGAAGTAGTCGGCGCGGCCGTTTATCTTCTCGTAGAGGTTCGAGGCGTCGAAGCGCGCGAGCGCGTCTTCCTCGAAGCCGGTCGGGGCGAGGCCGGTCGGCAGGGCGCCCCTCTCCGCAGCCGGCCGTCCGGTGCCGAGGAGGGATTTCGAGTCGCCGAAGAGCTCCGGGTCGGGATGGGCCCCGCGCCAGCCGACCCAGACGGCAAGAGCGACGAGCAGGGCGACGATGCCGGAGCCGAGGCGGACCTCCGTCAGGGAATACCTCTTCCGGTAGTGCCGGAACGGTCGAGGGTTCAGAACCCTCTTCTCCTCGGCGGAGAGCCCAGACGTACGTCACCTCCTGGACCTCGGGACCGCCTCGCGGCGTCTAGACAAAGTCTACTCTCGGGGCATCACCCTCCTGGTACGAGCCTCGAGGGTATTTGGGTTACGCCGGAGGGGATTCCAGCCTCGCGCGAACGATCCGCCCGCGGCCCGCGGCCTTCGCGACATAGACGGCCTCGTCGGCGCGCCGAAGCAGCGACTCGCCGCTCTCCAGCTCCTTGCCCACGAACGCAAGGCCGACGCTGGCCCCGAATCCGACGCTCTCGGCGTAGTCGAGCGTCTTCTCCCGGAGATTCTCCAGCGCCCGCGAAACGACCGCGTCGGCGGCGGAATCGGGCAGGTACGGGAGGAGGATCGCGAACTCGTCCCCTCCGATGCGCGCGACGAGGTCTCCGGCGCGGACGGAGGCGGAGAGGATCGCTCCCGTCCGCCGGAGCAGCTCGTCGCCCGCGGCGTGCCCGAAGCGATCGTTGACCGCTTTGAACCGATCGAGGTCGACATACGCGAGAGCGAGGGGCGTTCCGGCGCGGCGGGCGCGGGCCTGCTCCCGCTCGAGCTCCTCGAGAAACGCCCGGGCGTTTGCGAGGCCCGTCAGCGGATCCGTCCGGGCGAGAGCGCTTTCCCGAAGGACCAGATCGTTGAGCCGCTCGTTCATCGTGGCCAGAGCACGCTGGTCTTCCTTGAGGCTCGCGACGAGCTGCGCCAGCGAGAGGTAGATGACGGCGCGGGTCATGCCGTTCCAGAGGGAGATGCCGACGTTGAAGGTACCGAGTCTCGCGCCGAAGTCCGCAGCAAACCACGAAGCGCTCGCCGCCGCCGCCACCAGGAGGGCAGGGCGGCGTCCCACCCATCGCGCCGTCGCGACCGTCGGCACCAGATAGAAGAGGGAAAAGCCGAGGTCGGACCCCGTGCGGAAGTCGAGCCACCCGAGGATCCCGATGACGACGAGTGCCAGCGCCACGAGGAGTTTCGGACGCACCGCGCCGACCGTTCGTGTCTGAAGCTCCCCGCTCGTCCACGACACCAACCTGGGTTCAGACCCTCTCCGGTATGCAACCGTTGGCGGCGGACCGGCGGACACGGCGGACCCTCCTTCGGTGCAAGCGACTTCGGGGTTCGGGTAGCCCCTCTGATTCTAGGCTCACGCCGTCCCCAGAGGTTCACCCACCCATCTTGGGGCAGCTGCTCTCGTCGCGGCCAGACTCGACCGATCCGGTAACGGCTTCGTCCGCGCGCCCCCGCGCGATAGGATCTGTCCTGACAGGATCGAGACAGAGGCGCGATGAGCCACGCCCAGAGGGCCCGGACACACCAGCGGTACGAGGTTCACGACCTGCACGGGAGCCTGCTGTTCCGGATCGACGTCATGGTCCTCAACCTCAGCCTCTCGGGTATGGCCGTCGAGGCCACGCAACCGATCAAGCTCGGAAGGGTCTACTCCGTGACGCTCGGCAACGGCCCCGATTCCGTCGACGTCGACGGCGTCGTGAAGTGGTGCCACCTCGTGAAGACCGGGACGGGACCGAGGGGCGAGCCCGTGAACGTCTACCACGTCGGCATCACGTTCGACGGAACGCTCAACGACAAGGCCTCCCGGCTCCTCTCGTTCATGCAGGGACACATCGTCCTCGCGCCCCAGCACCGCATCATGGGCCGGTTCAAGCTGAAGGCCGGCTCGCCGGTGGCGCTGTCCACCCGGTACGAGTTCGAGGTCCTGAAGCTGAGCCTGTCCGGGATGCTCGTGGAGACCCAGCTCCTGCCCGACGTCGACGCGAACTTCGAGATGGAGCTGACGATTGCCGGAGAGCCGCTCGACGTCGCCGGCCGGATCGCGAACGTGAAGCGGGTGGGGGGATCGGATGCCGATCCCGCGTCGCAGCTCGGGGTGCAGTTCCTGGACCTCGACGAGGAGCGCGGAAGGGTGCTCCGGGAGTTCATCGCGAGCGAGCTCGAATAGCCGCGAAGAGCATGTCCTTCACACGCGGGTCCATCGATCGCGAGGCGTTCTAGGCGAATGTCAGGAACTGACCGTCGCGTGATCGGTTCAATGCCAGTCTTCTGTCTTCAGGCCGGGGACCCGGGTGAACTCGCCGAGGTTGTGCGTGACGACGGTCATGTCCCGCGCCAGCGCGATCGACGCGATCAGGAGGTCGCGCTCGCCGATCGGGCGACCGACGCGCTCGAGATCGAAGCGGACGCGCGCATAGGTGTCTGCCGCCTCCCGATCGAAGGGAAGCACGTCGAAAGGCTCGAGGAAGCCGTCGACCTCGCGCCGCACGGCTGACCGGCGCGCACTCTTGTGTGCGCCGGACCACAGCTCGGCGAGCGTGATGATCGTGATCACGATCTCGCCCGGCAGATGGTCCCGCATCCGTTCGACGACCCGCCCCTGAAGTTTGAGAGCGTAGATGCACGTGTTCGTGTCGAGGACGTACCTCACGGCTCGTCCAGGTCGATGGGCGTGCCGCCTGGAGACTGCGGTTCGATCAGGTCGAGCTCCAACGAGGCCTTTCCCCAGCGTCGCCAGTACCCGTTCGGCCAGGCCCGCGGTCTGAGTGGCTCCAGGATGACCGCCTCACCCTCGCGGCGGATCGACACCTCCTCCCCTTCGAACCGGAACTCCTTCGGGAGCCGGACGGCCTGGCTCCTTCCGTTTCGGAACAACCTGGCAGTCGCCATCTGCACCTCCGTGGTCTAGACCAGTATATACCACGCGTTGCCGGCGACGACCTTCCCGTCTGGAATCCCCGAAGCGAACCGTCTGCCTGATCGCCGACAACAGGATCGCGGAGGGGGAGAGCTACGTCGCCAGAGGCGTCGCAAGGGCTGACGTAGGTGCGTTCCGTCGGCTCCACTCGGCACGGGCGTATCGTGCGCGGGATTCCCCGAGGAGGTCCGCATGACTCTCTGTCCCGTCGCCCTGGCCGTCGGATGCAAGAAGTGCCCGGCGTTCTCGTTCTGTCCGCTGAAGACCGTCATCGGGAATGCCCCGAAACCGGATTCCCCTCGCCCGAAGCCAAAGGGCCGCGGCAAGCCGGCCTAGCGGGTCTCCCCTATTTGGGGGAGGAATCCGGCACGCGCCAGAGCCACTCTTGTGGGTGCAGCAAGGTGTTCAGACAACATGACGTTCCGTCGGAGGTGCTCCATGACGTTCCCGGCATCGAGGTTCGCGGTTCCCGTCCTCGCCAGCCTCTTCCTCACGGCCCCGCTCCTGGCCCGCAGCCGTCCGCTCACCGTCGCGG
>Ga0154020_10011163_pt1 | contig 10243 bp, 9 predicted proteins | sample Klosneuvirus_201_FD_109709 | JGI IMG/M metagenome (GOLD analysis project Ga0154020, IMG submission 109709) | Active sludge microbial communities from wastewater, Klosterneuburg, Austria - Klosneuvirus_20160825_MG | ecosystem: Engineered > WWTP > Aerobic digester > Activated sludge | place... | reverse complement strand
GGCCAACCGGTTTACTGGATCCGCCGATAGAGGTACGCCCCTCAGTAAACCAGATCGATGACCTGTTGGACGAAATTGATAAGCGGATAAAAAAAGGCGATCGTGTCCTGGTTACCACCTTAACCAAACGCATGGCCGAAGAAATGGACAAGTACCTGCACCGCATCAACATTAAAAGCAAATACATTCACAGTGAGGTGGATACACTGGAAAGAATTGAGATACTCCGCGAACTGCGGCTGGGGATCATTGATGTGCTGGTGGGTGTGAATTTATTAAGGGAAGGGCTGGACCTTCCGGAAGTATCGCTGGTTGCCATCCTGGATGCAGATAAGGAAGGTTTTTTACGCAATGAGAAAAGTTTAACCCAAACAGCCGGCCGAGCTGCCCGGAATGTGGATGGACTGGTGATCTTTTATGCCGATAAGATGACCGACAGTATGCAACGTACCATTGATGAGACCATCCGCCGCCGGGAAAAACAGGTAGCCTACAATATTGAACATCATATCACCCCAACCACCATTAAAAAAAGTACTGAACAGATCTTTGCCCAGGGCTCCGTGCTGGATGTTAAGGGATATGACCCATCGAACCCCTGGTCCATTGCTCCTGATGAAGAACTGGTAACGGTTGCAGCAGAGGACCAGGCCGTATATTCAACCATTCCCCAACTGGAGAAAGCCATTGCAAAAACTAAAAAAGATATGAACAGAGCCGCTAAGGACCTTGATTTTATGGAAGCTGCACGGCTGCGGGATGAAATGTTCAGGATGCAGAAAGACTTGTCGGAGATGAAAAAATAATTTACTATCTTAACCCTCCGTTAGCAATAAAACCTATTTATTATGACAACAATAGCACTCTACAATTTAAAAGGCGGCGTGGGTAAAACAGCCAGTTGTGTAAATTTTGCCTACCTGGCGGCTGCCGACGGCTATAAAACATTGTTATGGGATATTGACCCCCAGGGCAGTTCTTCCTTTTATTATAAGGTAAAACCCAAAACCCATCCCGGCATAAAGAAACTGATTACCAAAGATGCTCACCTGGAGAATGCCATCATGAGCACCGATTTTGAATTACTGGATGTGATCCCTGCCGATAATGATACGAGGAGCTTTGATATCATGCTGGAAGAGATGAAAGGCAACAAGAACCGGTTAAAATATGTTTTAAAACAGCTTGAAAAAGACTATGATTTTGTGTTTATTGATTGTCATCCCGGGTTCAGCGCTTTGAGTGAGAATATTTTTAATGCGGCAGATATTGTACTGATGCCGGTTATTCCTTCAACATTGTCTATCCGTACCTATAACATGGTTAAGGATTATTTCAAGGAAAAGGACCTGGACATCAGTAAAATGATGTGTTTTTTCACCATGACCGACCTGCGTAAGAACATGCACAAAGAGATCATGGATGAATTGTATAAAGACAAGCGTTTCTTCCAGAATTATATCCCCTACCTGAGCGATGTTGAAAAAATGGGTATCCATAAAGCGCCCATCATGGAATTTGCCAACAGCAGTTATGCGGCAAGCTGTTACCGGGAACTATGGACAGAGATCAAAGAAGGCGTACTGGAATAAACCGGTTTCAATAAATTGCTTAATTTTGCCGCTTATGAAAAGAGAATTAAACAGCTGGTACAGCCCTGCACTTCAGAAAGAAATGCCCATCGTTACTTATGGTGACTACGGTAAAGCCATATTATTTGTTCCCACTGCAGCAGCAGATTACCTGGAGTACGAAAGGTTTCAAATGATGGAAACCCTGGCCCCGTATATCAACAGCGGCAAGATCAAGGTCTTTTCGATCAACAGCATCAATAATGAAAGCTGGCTCAATAAAGAAATACAGGGCGAACACAAAGCCATACGGCATAACCAGTTTAATGACTATGTCTTTAACGAGGTTGTGCCTTTCATAAAAAGCAGCACATCCCACGAAACAGACATCATCACCTGTGGCGCCTCATTTGGGGCTTTGCACAGTATGAACCTGTTTTTAAAGCGCCCCGATCTCATCAACGGGGTAATTGCCATGAGCGGGGTATATAACCTGTCGGAATATACTGATGGCTTTTTTGATGAACAGGTATACCTGAATTCTCCGATGCATTATATCCAGAATCTTGAAGATCACAACGTATTGGAACAGATCCGGAAAAGCACCAATGTACACATCCTTACCGGAAGCGGCGCCTATGAAGACCCAAATGCTTCAAAATCCTTTGCGGGCCTGCTTTACAGTAAAGGGATCAATTACGAACTGGATGTATGGGGCGAAGAATGGAAACATGACTGGCCAACCTGGAGGGCCATGTTACCGGTCTATATGGAAACCCGGTTCTGATTTTAATCCCCAAATACACAATATACTTGGCTTTTTTCTGTTATATAGCTAACCAGAAAATCCTATACAGTGAAAAGCCCCCTGCTTATTTTTGCACTAAAGTGCTCAGCAATACTATATTTTACAACCTGTACCGGTATCAATGAATTTACTACTGCGGTTTCTGCAACGCCTAATGTAACAAAGGGTGTATGGAAAGTAAGCCTTTGTAAAGATGCCAATACTGACCTTTCCACAGAACTTTCAGAATATTCCTTATTATTTAAACCGGATGGGACCATTGTTGTTAAAGGCAATGAAGCAGAAACAACCGGCAATTGGTCGGAAGATGAAATTTCAAATAAAATGAAGATCACGCTGGAGACCAGTGATCCCTGTTTAAAAAAACTGAATAATAACTGGACGGTATCCAAAGTTTCAAAAACAAGTATAACACTTCAAAATAATAATACTGCTGACAGCCGGTTACTATTAGCCAGCTTATGATCAATAACCGTTTCATTTGTTCTGAGTTCACATTAACAAAAAAGCCGTTCCGGTACCGGGGTGGCTTTTTTGATTGAATTAACCTGTTGATTGGCATCAACAATTGTTTTACTTTTATGGCATGCCAAAAAAATTATTTTTATTAGATGCCTTTGCACTGGTCTTCCGTGCCTATTATGCACTTATCCGCAATCCCCGTATTACCAGCAAGGGGCGTAATACCAACGCACAGTTTGGATTTACCAACACCATCATCGAGCTGATCAAAAATCAAAATCCAACGCATATGGCTGTGTGTTTTGATACGCATGCGCCAACAGAACGCCACACCGACTTTGCCGATTACAAAGCCAACCGGCAGGAAACACCCGAAGATATTTTATCAGCTGTACCGGATATCAAAAGAATAATTGAAGGACTCAATATACCGGTTATCGCCATTGATGGGTATGAGGCGGATGATGTGATCGGCGCATTGGCCAAGATGGCTGAAAAAGAAGGTTATGAAGTGTATATGGTTACACCGGATAAAGATTACGGCCAACTGGTATCTGAAAATATTAAAATTTACAAACCCCCTTACCAGGGTGGCAAATTTGAAATACTGGGCCCTAAAGAAGTTTGTGAAAAATGGGATATTGAAAAAGTAGAGCAGGTCATAGATATTTTGGGCATGATGGGAGATGCGGTTGATAATATTCCCGGCATAAAAGGTGTTGGTGAAAAAACAGCAGCCAAATTATTAAAAGAATATGGTAGCCTGGAAAACGTTTTGGCTAATGCCGAAAATATAAAAGGGTCTATTGGAGAAAAAGTAAGGGCAGGAAAAGAAGTGGCCCTGATGAGCAAAAAACTGGCCACCATCATCACCAATGTGCCGGTTGAATTTCATGAAGAGAATTTTTTGATCAAGGAAATGAACAAACCTGCCTTAAAAGAAATTTTTGAGGAGCTGGAATTTAAAACACTGGGCAAAAGGATATTGGGCGATGAAATTGATGGTGCCCCGGAAGCATGGAATGGCAGTGAAGAGGCTAAGCCTAAAAAAGCAGTTACTGCTCAAATGGATCTCTTTGGAAATATTATTGAACAGCCCGAAACCCTCCCGATAGCTATCGGGAGCGGTTCAGATGAAATGCCGACGGGGGCCGATAAAAACATCAACAACACGCCGCATGATTATTCCCTGGTACAAACGGATGCTGAAATAAACGACCTGGTAAAATATTTATCGGCTTTTAATGAAATTTGTTTTGATACCGAAACTACCGGCATTGATGCCAACGAAGCAGAAATTGTAGGCATTAGTTTTTCTGTAAAACCAGGAGAAGGGTTCTATGTTTTTTGTCCGGAAGACCAGGCTGAAACATCCAGGAGGCTGCAGTTTTTTAAACCGCTTTTCAATGACGCATCCAAAACCTGGGTTGGGCATAATATTAAATACGACATGCTGATACTGAAATGGCAGGGAATTGAAATTGCAGGAAATACTTTTGACAGCATGCTTGCCCATTATGTAATTGAGCCCGATGGTAAAAACGGTATGGATGCATTGAGCGAAAAATTCCTGGGTTACGAGCCGGTACATATTGAAGAACTGATCGGCAAAAAAGGGAAAGGCCAGGGAACAATGAGAGATGTAGAGCCTGAAAAAATAAAAGAATATGCTGCGGAAGATGCCGATATCACATTACAGTTAAAGACGGTGCTCTTACCGAAGTTGAAAGAAAGGGAAGTTGAAAAAGTATTTTATGAAGTGGAAAACCCGTTGGTAAAAGTGCTTACTGCCATGGAATTTGAAGGGATACGGATCGATGAAGGATTCCTGAATGATTATTCAAAAGAACTGGAGAAAGAAGCGAAAGCTGCAGAAGAAAGTGTGTATGCCCAGGCCGGCGTACGATTTAATTTAGCCTCGCCCAAACAACTGGGAGAAGTGTTGTTTGATAAAATGCAGATAGACCCCAAGGCAAAAAAAACCAAGACGGGTCAGTACGCAACCGGTGAAGATGTTTTATTAAAGCTGGCGAGTAAAAATAAAATTGTAGATGATATTCTTGTCTTCCGGGAGTTTACCAAACTCAAATCAACCTATGTTGATGCGCTGCCGCTGATGATCAATATAAAAACAGGACGGGTGCATACATCCTATGCACAGGCAGTGGCAGTAACGGGCAGGCTCAGCAGCAATAACCCCAACCTGCAGAATATTCCCATCCGCACCGAAAGGGGAAGGGAGATCCGCAAGGCATTTATTCCAAGGGATAAGGACCATGTTTTAATTTCTGCCGATTACTCACAAATAGAATTACGCATTGTTGCTGCCATCAGCGGAGATGAAAATATGTGTGAAGCGTTTAAGACCGGCAAGGATATTCACAATGCCACTGCTGCCAAAGTTTTTAATGTAGATGAAAAAGAGGTGACCAAGGAAATGCGTTACAAAGCCAAGAGTGTAAACTTTGGGATCATTTACGGGCAAGGCGCCTTTGGCCTGGCTGAGAACCTCGGCATCAGCCGTACCGAAGCCAAAGAGATCATCGATAATTATAAAAAGCAATTTCCCAACATACAAAAGTATATGGATGACACCATTCATTTTGCACAGGAGCATGGTTATGTACAAACCCTGATGGGCCGTAAGCGCTGGCTCAGGGATATCAACAGTGCCAACTTTACCGTTCGTGCATTTGCAGAACGCAATGCCATCAACTCACCGATACAGGGCAGCGCCGCCGATATGATAAAACTGGCGATGATCAAAATTCACCGCGAATTCAATAAACACAATTTCAAATCAAAGATGTTACTGCAGGTGCATGATGAATTGGTTTTTGATGCACACCGTTCAGAAGTGGAAAAAATAAAACCCATTATTCTGGATTGCATGCAACATGCATTGGCCTTACCCAATGATGTACCCACAGATGCAGAGCTTGGTGTGGGGGAGAACTGGCTGGAGGCGCATTAAACGGTGCCCAATAGGGTGACTCACCCTATCTTTGCCTGATGAAACCAACCCTCATTTACTGTTACGATGCCTACTGCGGCTGGTGCTATGGCTTCAGCCCTGTCATTAAAAAAATTGCAGCAGATTATAAAGATAAACTGGATATAGAAGTACTGAGTGGCGGGATGATGATCGGCGATCAGGTAATGCCGATTGAAAAAATTGGGCCTTACATCCAAACTTCTTATAAAAGAGTGGAAGAACTATCCGGTATCAAATTTGGCGAAGATTTTTTATGGCATATCAATAACCCCGATAAAAGCGATTGGGTGATGAACTCTGAAAAACCTGCCATTGCACTCTGTATTGTAAAGGAATATTATCCGGAACGACAGCTTGAGTTTGCCACTGACCTGCAGTATGCATTAAATTACGAAGGCCGCGACCTGGATGATGATGAAGCCTACCGGCACCTGCTGGATAAATACAATATACAGCCCGAAGCATTTTACAATAAACTGAATGCTGATGAATATAAAGAAATGGCGCACTACGAATTTGCGGTAATGAAACAGTTACAGGTTAATGGTTACCCCACCGTTTTTGTACAAACCGGTGAATTAAAATTTGTGATGGCAGCCAGGGGATATACAGACTATGAAACCCTGAAAAACAGGATCGATCATATTATAGAGGAGGCCGGCCTGAACGAAGCGGCTGAATAATACTTTATCATTTTATATTACACTTTATACTTTTCTGTTTCCTTTTCATGTATATTTTTTGTATATTTCAATAAACAAATATTATTATGAGAAATACCAGCTTAATTTTTTGCGCTGTTGTTTTGTTAATGACCGCCTGCAATGACAACAGCAAAAATGCAACGGCAACAACCGATTCAACTGCAACAGCAGTTACAGCAACCAAAACCGATGCAGCACCCGCAGCCATGCCTGATTCTGCAGCCATGGTGAAAGCCTGGGAGGATTTTAAAACACCCGGCGACATGCACAAATGGATGGCAAAAACCAATGGCTCCTGGGAAGGTGAAGTAACGCAGTGGATGGACCCGAATGCACCCCCCGCAAAATCAAAGGCCACCATCACCCAGTCTTCCGCATTGGGAGGCAGGTATGTTATCAGTAAGTATTCAGGGTCTATGATGGGAATGCCCATGGAAGGTATCAGTACTTTGGGCTATGATAATGCAAAGAAATTATTTGTAAACACCTGGGTCGATAATTTAGGAACGGGCATTGTTCAAATGAGCGGAACCTATGATGAAGCAACCAAAACGCTAAACCTGAAAGGATTTCAAACCGATCCCATGACCGGGAAAGAAAGTGATATCCGGGAAGAACTGACAACGATCGATAACGACTCTTACACCATGATCATGTATGGTGCAGGTATGGACGGGAAAGAAATGAAATTCATGGAAGGCCTTTTTAAGCGAAAGAAATAACCCTGCAAAAAATTTAAATGCCCTGGTTGTTCCAGGGCATTTTTAATGCGCCTTTTTATTATCTTTCCTGTTAAAAAATAATATGCACGCAGGCAAACAATATTCATTTAAAGAAGTCATTCTCTGGACAAGAAAAGATATTTATTTTTTGCTCCTTGTTTCTGCCATTCCGGTTTGCTGTTACGAATTGCTTGACCTGAAATGGCTGGCCATTCCCTGGTTGCCGATAGCATTGCTGGGTACAGCCGTTGCTTTTGTAGTTGGATTTAAGAATAATGCCAGTTACGACAGGATGTGGGAAGCCCGGAAGATCTGGGGAGGAATTGTGAATGCAAGCCGCGGCTGGGGAATGCTGGTTAAAGATTTTGTAAGTACAAAACACGCAGTATCTGTCGTTAGTAATGATGAATTAAAAAACATTCACCGCCAGTTGATATACCGGCATTTTGCATGGCTCACCGCATTGCGTTACCAGTTAAGGGAGCCAAGAACCTGGGAAGCGATCTATCAAAAACACAATGCCGAATACAAAGAAAAATTTTTTACGGTTGATGAACATACAAATAAAATGGCCGATGCCCTTGTGCCATATCTTAGTGATGATGAATACAAAACGGCATTGTCCAAATCCAATAAGGCTGCGCAAATCATTGCAATGCAGTCAACCCACCTGAGGGAATTGCTGGATAAAGGCCTGGTAGAGGATTTCCGGCATATGGAACTGGAAAAGGTTTTGGTTGAATTGATGAACCAGCAGGGTGCCAGCGAAAGAATAAAAAACTTCCCTTACCCCAGGCAGTTTGCCACATTAAACAAATGGTTTATCAGGATATTTGTAGTTTTACTCCCGTTTGGAATGTTACAGGAATTTGAAAAATTTGGTGAACACCTGGTCTGGCTGTCAATACCATTCAGCACCCTGTCAAGCTGGGTATTTACAACCATGGAAAGGATCGGTGAAAGCAGTGAAAGCCCTTTTGAAGGAAGTGCCAATGATGTACCCATAACGGCGATGAGCCGTACCATTGAAATTGACCTGTGTGAAATGATCGGAGAAACAGAAATACCTGAACCATTAAAACCGGTAAATAATATTTTAACCTGATTTAAACAATAATACAACCCGGTAAATTACTATGGATAAGATCAAAAAGATTTTTGCGGATAACAAACTATGGGTTGCCGAAAAACTGTCGGTAAACCCGGCATATTTTGAAGACCTGGGCAAGGGGCAAAGCCCTGAGTTTTTATACATTGGCTGCAGCGACAGCCGCGTTACTGCCGAAGAACTGATGGGTGTGCAACCCGGTGAAGTTTTTATTCACCGGAATATTGCCAACATGGTCATCAGTATCGACCTGAATGTGATGAGTGTATTGAATTATGCAGTAAGGCACTTAAAGGTTAATCATATCATTGTTTGCGGACACTATGCCTGCGGTGGTGTAAAAGCAGCCATGCAAAGTGCCGACCTGGGCATATTAAATCCCTGGCTGAGAAATATCAGGGATGTTTACAGGTTACATAAAGAAGAATTGAATGCCATTGCTGAAGAAGAAAAAAGATACGACCGTTTGATAGAATTAAATGTGCAGGAACAATGTGTTAACCTGATAAAAACCGCGGCCGTTCAACAGGCTCACCGCGAAAGAGGCCTGATGGTTCATGGCTGGGTATTTGATGTACATACCGGAAAGCTGATCAACCTGGAAATTGATTTCCCGAAAATACTTAATGATATCATGGAGATCTATAAACTGGACTGATACAAGTGTCTAGTTTCTTTTCCTTGCCGGTGAATAAAAAACCGGTTTAACGATTTTAAAAAAAACATTCTTTCTAAAATCGTTTGGTTTGATTTCATTGAGCAAAACCGGCCCGGCTGGCCTGAGTGCTTCTAACAACGGGGCAAAATTTTCTTCACTTTTTGCATGCTGCACCGAATCTTCATACACCGTGATCAGTATCAAGTCGAAATTATTCAGTGAGTCGGGTCTTGCTTCAACCAGTTCGTAGGATTTGATTATTTTATTTTTTACAGCGGCATCCCTGTACAGTTTCCAGTTGTTTTCATAATAATACATAGCTTCTGCTTTTTTACCGGTTGTTATTTTTACAAAATCCATTATAATAACTTCTTTGTTTTTTTGCGCAAAGCTGGTAAGTGAAATCATACTGATACAGCAAAAAACAAGTACAAAACGTGTCATTAACAATAAGGTTTTTGTAAATTATTTTTTTAAATTCCTCTCATACATTTCTATCCATTTCTCCACGGTTATCTTACTGATCAGTTCACCAATTAACTGATAGGGAATTTGCTCAGGTTTCTTAAACCGCATACAGCTTTTGCCCATATCCAGTTTTCCCAAACCGGTTTTTGCGTATTCATCCATAAACCATTTCAGCAGTTTTGGATCGGCATAAATACCCATGTGATAAAAGTTAATGCTGTTCTTTTGTGAAGCTATACCCGCAAAAGGCAATGGGTCTTTAGGGTTGCAATGATAGCCTGCCGGGTAAACAGAATGCGGTACATAATATCCCATATTGCCATAACCCATCCCTTCTTTAAATCCCTTAGGCAGATTTTTTGAAATTACTTTACGCAGCTTGTTCATGGCTTCCTGCCTGTCGGGTGGAACTTCTGATAAGTACTGGTCAACAGTTGTTGCTTTTGATTGCATAGTAAAAAATTAAAAATTTAAAATACGAAAAAACTCCGGCCATGGCCCCATCTCGGTTTTGTACTGCTTGGCCATTACCCTGGTTATTTGTGCCATATGGGTAAGGTCGTGTGCCACCCATGTAGCCAGTAAATGCCGCAATGTAACCTCGCCCAAAACCGGGTGCATTCCTTTTCTGTCAAGGTCGGCACCGGTTAAATTCAATGACCTTAACCAAACCATATTTTCTTTCCTGAGAGCAGCAAATTCATCCAGCAACTGTTGCATTGATCTTCCTTTACTCTCTTCATACAT
>Ga0154020_10011159_pt1 | contig 10246 bp, 7 predicted proteins | sample Klosneuvirus_201_FD_109709 | JGI IMG/M metagenome (GOLD analysis project Ga0154020, IMG submission 109709) | Active sludge microbial communities from wastewater, Klosterneuburg, Austria - Klosneuvirus_20160825_MG | ecosystem: Engineered > WWTP > Aerobic digester > Activated sludge | place... | reverse complement strand
TCGGGAATCGCTTCATTCAGAACGATGTTGCGAAGATCCAGTGTCACCATCGGCCGGTCAAATTTCTGTGCGGGATCTGATGCCCGTTTGCGGTATTCGATGCGGCGTGGCAGCAGTGTTTTCGCGTCGATATAAAATACGACGTATTCGGGGATGTGTGGACGAGGATCGACGATCGCGTCCGCAGGCAGTTGAAAGATCTCTTTTCGCGTTTTCGCGTTCCAGCGTCCGCGAACAACATAAAGATCGGAGTCGCCGACTTTCTTTGTCTGAACGGGAGCAAATTCCATCAGCGACTCAATCCGCGCGATCAGGCCTCGTATGCCTCCGACACCCAGATCCATCGCGACATGATTTTCATCGTAACCAGCAACCTGAGTCGCGGCTGCCATGATGTCTCGCAGGTTGCGGCGACTGACCCGTGCGGCAGGACCGTTCTTCCAGAGCGTGAAAAGCACCGTACCGTCACTTACCTGGGTCAATTCTCCGCGGGCAGTCGCGGGATCCAGCGTGGCTGGCTCGGCATCAATCGGGCTGCCCTTCAATTCACTCTTGACCGCTGGCTGACTGGGAAAGATCTGGAACATGAGATGAACTCGGTTTCCGGATGCTTCGGCATACGTGCCAGCAGCATGGAGCGTCATCCCTGCCATGATCACCGTTTCGTGAAGGTCGCACTTCAGCGATTCCAGGCTCTGCAACTTGCCGCGAGTCTGATTCAGCAGGTCAGTCGCGGTTGGGACTGGATCCGTATTCGTTGCTGGAACAGTGTCGTTTGTCTTCGTCTCTGCTGCCTTTTCCTTGTCAGAGGCTGCGGTCTCTGCCGCGCCCGGCTTTTCGTCAGCAGATTCCGCCGGAACCTGCTGCAGCGCAATCGCCACCAGAGTTGCGAGACTCGTGAGAAATGCGAGACCGGGAAAAGCAGCGAAAGAATAAGGTTTGTGATTCATGTTCTGATTTTGCTGAATTTGCCAAAGATTCGAGCTGTGGCGACCCGAAGAAATAGAGGAAGGACCGACGGATCGTTTGGGCATCTGTGGTCGTTGTGAACTCGAATGGTGTGAAGCTGAAGGCAGCTGCGTCAATCGAAACCAGAGTTTTGCTCAAAAATCCGACGCACGCCGATCGGTTCGAGCGTGCCAAAGCAGTGTACCGTTGCCCTCTGGTTGGGGTCGATGGCAAAGTGCGGACAGTCGGGCACAGTGAGTTTCCTGTTGAAGATACGGTCATCTGCGGGTTGCTGTTGGATCTAAGACTCAGCATCTCAAGGAAGGGGTAGCGATGAGATATTACTTTCTGGCCCTTGGCGCTCTTGTAGTAGTGTGTATGGGCTGCGCCAGCGGCGTCGGCAGCAACGGCGGGGCAGGAGGGCACGGGCTGCTCCGGCCCAACGAATACGTTGCCCCGCCAGCTGCCATGATGCAGCGTCCGGGGCCGATGGTCGATGGTCCGGGACCGGGCGTCCTGGGAATGCTGGCTCAGCCCGGCGGTCCTGGCATGATGGGACCAAGTGGTCCGCCGATGTCGACTCAGGTCAAGTTCATTGGTCAGGACGGCATGTCGGTCGGCTGGGTTTCCGGCGGAGCACTTGCCCGCAACCAGCGATTCGTGCCTGGTCGTGCAGACTTCCCTCAGTCAGCCATTTACCAGCTGGTGTTCTCGAATATTCCAGGCGACGGCTGGGAAGGGCAGAGCCTCTATCCTTCGCTGGAAGTGCGTTCGGCTCATCCAAACACGTTTGCCTACCTGCAGCACAACACTGTGCCGGTTGAGATCACCGATGAAGACCTGGAACACATTCGCAGCAACAACATGGTGACGAAGGTCATCTATCTGCCGGATCCCGAGTTCCAGGCTCGCGCCATCGCGGGTGTTGAGACTCTGGTCTCGACAACACTTGATGTCGGTGTCGATCCAATCGAGCAGGCGGAACGCATGGGAACGATCATGGTCGTGCTGCGAGTCGGCAACAAAGAGTTCAATATGGACGGCGATGTGATCGCGGCAGCCGATGGATCCATTCAGACGGTCGGATATCAGATTGCTGACGGAGACGCGGGCCAGTACCTGCCACCTTCACCAGTCATCATGATCCCCTCCGACATCCAGGGTGTTCCTGGTGCAATGATCGCTGCCGGTGGAGGATATCCTGGTCAGCCAGTGCCGGTCTCCGGCATGGGGCCAACGCCCGTCTGGGGAATGCCGATCACGGCGACTCCGATTGGATTGCCTGGACCTCCGCATTTGCCGCTTGGTGGACCGGCTGGACTGAAGTCTCACACGATTCGTAACCTGAGCAATAATCGGATGCCGGATCCTGTGGATCACATGCTGATCGACGTCAAACATAATCCTGGCTACAGCGTTCCAGAACCTGTGCGTCACATTCAGTACACGGAGAGTCATCCAGTACACGCTCCTGGCGAAGTCGCGACACCACAGTCGCAGGCCGCTGGTGTGTACGGGTTTTGATGACCTGTGATCTTTGACTGCGGGGGGCGATTCGAAGCATTTGCTTCGATCGCCCTTGCTTCGTATGCGATGCTGAAACCTTTTCAACGTCGGAATTTTTCATGAGCAAAATCATTTCCGGTTCACTGCTGCGATGGATGCGGGGTTTGATGGCGATTGCCATCGCCGCTGGACTGGCATCGACGGCACTTGGCCAGCAGGGCGAATTCTTCCAGCCACTGAATGAGAAGATGATTCCTGGATTCGCCGCTGACACGCTTGCGCGGGCACGGCAGTATGATCCGTCATGGTTGCAGCCGGTTCGTGTGGAACTGCCGACCGACGGAACCGTGTCAGTCTATTCCGCGACACCGGAACCGGCGGCCACGATTGCCACTCCAGCACAGTTTTGTGTGAATGCGGGTCACATCTATCGCCTGCGGATTGCCGACATGCCGGAATTTCCGAACGTGGAAGTCTATCCTTCCATCGAGATTCTGGACCGCATGCACCCGCCTGAAGGTCGAGCTCCGGACTACCCCATTCCAGTCGTCCTGACGGAAGCAGACATTCGGGAAGCCATTGAGGGCCACATGGTGACTCGCGTGGTCTACCTCGAACTACCCCAGCTGGCGGCCACATTTGATCCATTGCGTCGCGAAATTCCGCAGTCCGTCGATCCGACTGACAATGCTCTGCAGGAAGCGGGTCGCCTCGGACGTCCGATGATCATCGTGCGGATCGGCGGTCGCATTCCAACCGGAGCTGACATGCCCTGGATGTATTACGGATCTGGTGGAGCGTTTGATCTGGGTGAATCTGTTCAGGTTGACACGGGCGTTGTCAAACTCTCCGACAAGGTCCGACAAAAATCATCGATCGTTCGCCGTTGATCAACAACAATCCGTCTCCACGTCGGTTTCAGCAAGTGGCCGGGAGTGCCAACGTGACAAGCAGAAAGTCTCGAACGATGTCCCTGAAATCACGAGCCATGCGACTTCTGATTCCCAGTCTTGCCGGGATCAGCCTGCTGCTCAACTCGGGCTGCGGAATTCTTTCGCGTACTCGCGTTCAGGAAGATCATGTTTTTTCTTCGGCGCTTCCACAGGAGTCCGAAATCTCCGCAGGGCGTCACGGGGCGACCGCAGAAGCGCATTATCCAGACGGCGTTCCTTCGGACGAAGTCGCGCCGCATCAGCAAGTGCAGGCGCAATATCAACAAGCACAGGCGCAGTATCGTGAAATGCCGGGAACCGCTGATGGCGCAGCCGCAGGTATCGTGCGAATGAATGCCGCCGTTACGCGAAAAAATACCGTTATTGCCAACGCGGGAACCGATGACGCCGGATTCCTGGCCACAGCCAGTCAGATCCAGCTCGCGAGTTATCAGACCGAAGAGTTCACACCGACTGGCCATCGACACAGCCCGACGTTCATCCCGGCGGAACCCCGGCGACAAGTCGATGCATGCGACGAATTATCAAATCGAATGGAGACGATTGCCGCTTCTCCGGATGCCGATCTGTATCCTGACGAATACATTTTTGACGGCGGAGACCGTAACGCTCCGGCTGGCTACGTCGCCGGACAGCGCAGCGGATTCGATACCGAAGACACTGTCGCAAAGTATACAGATCACACCGGCAGCGCTCGCACGTCGCCGTCGAATCGCGTCGCGGTGTACGCTCCCCGATTCGGATCAGTGCGGACGGTCCAGGGCCTGCAGGCGGGCACGAAAGTTGACAAAGCCGCCGGAGCCCGCGACAGCCAGGGCGTGGGCAACGTCAAGTCAGGCAATGCAGCTCAGGAAAATGTGCATGACACGATTCTGTCCGGACTCGAATCACGCAGCCGAGTTGACGGAATGGAAGGCTCGACACCGCCAATGCAGGCGCAACGCGCAGATGCGCCCGTACAGAATCGCAAAGTGGCAGAGGGGCATGAAGGGCGACACTACGCGGGCTCCAATTCGATGCAGCGTCATGAAGGCTTCGTAATGCAGCAGCAGATTCAGAACGCCGTTGCCTGGACTCGGGACCAGTATCCCGTGCTGACCGCGTCAACAACCAATGCGTCGCTGATCAAAGCGACGTTTAAGGTGCAGCAGCAGGTCGGAGTGGAAGATGAGCGGCAGACGAAGGGGAACATCCACGTTGTGAAACTTGCCGATCATGAAATGGCTCAGTCCGGCGACACGATCACCTTCACGATCCGGTTTGAAAACACGGGCGACTTTGATGTCTACGACGTCAGTATTGTCGATAACCTGACACCGCGTTTGGAATATGTTCCAGGAACGGCACAGATCGATGGAGAACATCCCGGCGAGGTCATTGTCGAAGACAACGGCGAAGGCACTTCGATTCTGACGTTCAATCTCGACCGTGAACTCAAAGGCCACGATCGCGGCGAGATCACGTTCGAAGCGAGGGTGCGATAATCGTCCACGAACATCGTTCCGGCTGCAAAGAAGTAAGACGCAGAGCCAACAGGAGCCGGCTTAGGATCGCTCAAAGAATTACAGTCGTAATTGAATCATCCACAGTGTGTGTCACTCAAATTCGATGCGGCCCAGTATGCAGCGTTTGAGTGCAATTCCGTTTGCGCTCCGGCCCAACGGGCCAGCCATAAGTCAGCCCAGGGCAACGCCCTGGGTTTGGTGGTTTCAAGCACGAAAAGCCCCAACGGGGCGGACCTAAACAGATTCGGGCTGGCACTGTTAAAATTAGTGCCGCCCCGTTGGGGCTGGAAATCATTGTGTAGAATTATTTCCCAGGGCGTTGCCCTGGGCTGACATAGAGTCGGCCCGTTGGGCCTGGAAACCGGATGCCAAGTCCAGCTGATCGGACCATTATTTATCGAGCGATCCTTGGGCGAGCGGCAGTAAAGGAATTACCAATTCCCAAAGCTGCGGCCGGACAACCATTTGCCATCGATCATGCTGAAGGATGCAGATCTGGGACAGATCTGCCTACGTTGTAGTCCGACTTGTCCCAAGTCGGATTGCTTCGGTAGGGCGACATCTTTGTGGTAGCTCGCACCCGACGACGTCGCCCGCGAAGGCTGAATCCACAGTCAGGACCATGTTCTTTCTGCCGTTTCAACCGAAGATGCCGGGACTCGCCGTTTTGCAGATGGCAAACATTGTCGAAAAAAGTCGGGGCAGGCTGTGCTTCACTTTTGGAGGGCGAACCTGCTATACCACACTGTAACAGCATTCAGACCCACGAAACTTACGAACACATTTGACGGACGCGAACGACACGCTCGATGGATACAAAAATCCTGACCTATCACGAAGATTTTTTGGAACTTTGCGAACATATTCGCCAATCCGGAATCGTCGCCTTTGATTCCGAATTCGTTTCGGATGCCACCTACAGACCGGAACTTGGTCTGCTCCAGTTTGCAACCCCGGAGCGCTGCATTGCGGTTGATCCACTGGCCGTCACCACCCTCAGTTCATGGTGGGACATCATGGCGGATGACACGACGACTGTCATTGTGCATGGTGGCCAGGCGGAAATTCGATTCTGCATTCAGCAATGTGGACAGATCCCAAGGAAACTTGTCGATGTGCAGATCGCTGAGGGTCTGCGTGGGCGCAGCTATCCGTTGTCGTATTCCGCGATCGTGGAACGTGTTCTTGGCACTCGTGTGGCGAACAGTCAGACGCGGACGGACTGGCTGCGACGGCCATTATCCCCAGAACAGATTCAGTACGCGCTGGATGACGCCGCCTATGTGCCGGAGATCTGGGAACGCCAGAGCAAATGGCTGGAGTCCAAAGGACGCCTTGCATGGGCTGATGCGGAATTCGACCGCATGTGTCAGGATATCTTCGAGGAAGAACGCACGCCGCCTTCCGAAAGAGTGACCGGGATTCACAAACTGCCGCGCCGGGAATTACTCGTCGCGCAAAGACTGGCAAAGTGGCGCGAGGAAGAAGCGGCGTATCGCAATCGACCACCTCGCAGAATTCTTCGCGATGATCTGCTGATTGACCTTGCGAAGCGACGCCCCAAGACTGTGCAGCAGGCTCTTGCAACGCGAGATCTGAATCGCCCGGAATACAAAAAACGACTGGAAGTCATCGTCGCCGTGATTGATGAAGCCTGTTCAGTATCAGACGATCAGCTTCCACCGCGAATGCGAACGCGGGATGATTTTTCTTCGGATGAACAGGTGATCGCGCGGTTGCTGGGGCTCGCTCTGGGGAACGTCTGCGCGGAACTGGAGATTGCTCAGTCGCTGGTTGGAACCAATCGTGATTTGACGGAATTGGTGCGTTCTGTTCGCAACGGGGAAATGTCGCCCGTTCCTCGTCTAATGGATGGTTGGCGCGGGGAGGCATTTGGTGATTTGCTGCGCAACGTCCTGGACGGACGAGTCCGGTTCCGCGTCGCTCCGGCTCACTCGGCGACGCCGTTGATTTTTGAAGCTCAGGAGTAGCGAGGATTAAGATGTCCGCGACACACGAACCTGATACCTCCACACGCCGTTGGAAACAGGCGGACTTTGCTGACATTCTGCCCGTGTCGTGTCCCTGCGGGATGGCAAAACGGGCGTTTTCGGATGTGACTGAATTTCCAGGAACGATCCATATCACGGAAATCTCTGAGAACGCTCGGTTGCACTATCACAAGACGCTGACCGAGACCTACGTCTTTCTCAATTGCGAAGCCGACGCGAAGATGGAGCTTGATGGCGAAGTGATTCCGGTCAAGGAGCGGCAGTGCATCGTCATTCCACCCGGCGTCCGCCATCGCGCTCTTGGGCGCATGACAGTCTTGATCATCGTGCTGCCAAAGTTCGATTCCGCCGATGAGTGGTTTGATTGAAATTCGGGGCGTTTGGGCGATTCATGCGTCTATGTGCTTCACGTGGTGTGGATTGATGTCCTTGTTCCGAGGCTCCAGCCTCGGAACACACTGCCCCCGAGGCTCCTGCCTCGCGAGCTTGTCGCCGGAGGCAGGAAAGGATTTACCATTTGGCGAGTCATCGGGTCGAGCGGCCCCGTGCGACTGAACCACGCCAAAGGAAGCAGATCTGAGGACAGATCTGCCTACGTAGTCCGACCTCTCTCAGGTCGGATTCCCTGGGCGACGCGATATTCCCGATAATCCTGTTTCTTCCGCTCGCCTAACGGTCAGATCTGCTTTCGATCGAATAGGAATCAGTACTGCGTTTCGCTCCAGAAATAGTTCCGACGGAACCGTTGGGACAACTGTTCTACTCTTGAGGACCGCGAAACGATAACGTTCGCAGTCCTTTTCAAGTTCGTAGAGTGAGTCTCATGCAAGTCACGATTACCGCTGTCGGACCAGATCATAAGGGTTTGGCTGATCCGATCATTCATTACGTCACCGGTGCGGGTGCCAACATCCATGAAATCCAGATGTATGACCGCGATTCGGAGCAGCTCTTCGCCATGCTGATGCGGATCGACTGGCCGACGACGGGAGTCCCGGTCGGCACGTTGAGGAAACATCTGCTGGAAATCGGTGAGTTGCGAGGTCTGGAGATTCGGGTGTGGTCCCGAGATGAGCATGCCCGTCCACCGCGACTGGCGATTTGCACGACGTATCGCACGGAGCCGCCCCTGGCCATTCTGCGGGCGATTCGTGATTGCCGACTCAAAGCGGACGCCGCAGTGATGATTGGCAACCGAAACACGTGCCGCAGTGTTGCTGATCAGTTTGGCGTACCGTTCGAAAACATTGGCGATGGCGCGGGGAATCCGGACTATTCAAAGCTGATCAAAGTTGTTGACGGGCAGCAAATCGACTACGTCGTCCTGGCACGCTACATGCGGGTTTTGCCAGCCGAGGTGTGCTGGAAATTTGCCGGCGGGCGGATCATCAATCTCCATCATGGACTCCTGCCGCCGTTTCCTGGATTCCGACCGTATGAAGACGCCTTTCAGCACCACATGCTGTGTTTTGGAGCAACAGTCCACTTTATCGTGCCTGAACTGGACGCCGGAAATCAGATCATCTATCAAAGCGCCTTCAGCGTGCTGCCAGGAACCCCGCTGACGGATATCAAGCGCGTGGGGGAATCCGACCACGAACCGAACTGTATCGTTGAGGGAATTCGGCGGGTTGTGGACCGGGAAGTCGAGCTGCATTTTCATCGCGTCGTGCGAAAACCGGCCTAAAACGCTCCGTCCTTACCAATTTCTGACAATCCACGAGATTTCCGGAACCTCCGGACTTGGCCGGTCGTCCCACAGAAGTATCCCCCGCGTTCGCCGCTGCGCCAGCAGCCGACCGAATTTATCCAAACAACGTTGAACCACGATGAATCCCGCCCGCGATCCCAATTCCGCGCCTCTCGATACTGAAAGCCTGCATTTTCTGCTTTCCAGGCAGTTTGACGGCGATTTGACCGAGGCCGAAGCTTCAGAGCTTGCCGCTTCGCCGGAAACTTCTGCCGGACAGATATTTTATGCGGCCATTTCGGATGTACGCGACCGAATGAAGGCCATTCCCGTGCGGCCCGTGGCGGCGTCTTTCGCGGACTCTGTGCTGGGGGAGATTGGTAGCCAGGCCAAAGCAGTTCAGGTGCCCCCGATTGGCATTGCTTCCGAAATGCGGCGTGGATGGATCGCTCGAAGTATTGTTGCGGTCTCCGTAGCGGCCTGTGTATTGATCGTGTTCGTTGCCCTGAAGCCGCACTCTCCGGGGCAGCAAGCGATATCGACGCATCGTCCAGCGCCTGACACAGCGATGCCAATCCCGATATCACGTGCCGACGCAGAATCAGAATCCGCAGCGTCGATGGCAGACGCTGACGTCGCAAAGGTTCAGGAATCAACGGAACAGCAGGCGGAGTTGCAACCGTTCCTCGACAGCGATGACTGGCAAATTGTCGTCGTGAAGGTCAATTCCAAAGACCGCGAAACGGTCATGAGAGACATCGAAGCCCTGGTTGCCAGGCAGGGGATGAATCTGCGATCGGTTGTTGACAGCGACAATTACGACTCACGATTCGGCGTCTTGCTGACGTCTGTCGGAATCGATGAAAAGGAATTTGTGGAAAGTGTTCTGTCGGAAGGGGAAACTCGAACTGCAGATTGGGATGCGGATTCCGTGGCCACATCAAGCCGCGAGGACCTGATTGCCCGCATGCAGGAATCCATGAAGACTCCCACGCATTCGGAACTGCACTTTGGTCAGATCTACCTCGCGTTACCGAAAGTAGCGGCGGTCGTGGAAGAAGCTCTTCTGGCAAAGGCGGACAGCGCACGGGAAAGACAAGTCGCCGGTGGTGCGTCCGTTGCTCTGGCCGATGAAGCTAAGGATTCTGCCCGGCGAAACTTCTCGCAATCATCGAAAATTTCGACCTCGCCCGCCGAGGCTGGCAAATCGTTGGGGTTCCGACAGAATACAGGGCATCGAAAACCTGCTCTGGTGGTCTTTGAATTCACAGAAGCGGCGACTCCCGGGGCCGTTGACGGACCCATTTGACCGCGATCTGAGTAGGTTGGACATTCCTGTCCGACTTGCACATGACGGACAGGAATGTCGGCGTGGTTCAAAGCAGGCTGTTTTTTGGTGACAGATTGCGTACCGGTATCGCAGGGCCTATGGGCAGTTTGCAAGATCACCGCAAAATGCAGCGGGCGGATGCTTAGTTGTCTGATGCCGAGGCAAACGGCGAGTAGCCGAGCAGGCTCAACCAATGCGCGTGTCGCTCGCCCGTCAAGAGTTCACGAGGACTCTTCCCCACACGCGAGGCCACCGCGCTTCGCGCGTAGCGATGATGGTTCAAATAGAACTGCAACAACTCC
>Ga0154020_10011158_pt1 | contig 10247 bp, 8 predicted proteins | sample Klosneuvirus_201_FD_109709 | JGI IMG/M metagenome (GOLD analysis project Ga0154020, IMG submission 109709) | Active sludge microbial communities from wastewater, Klosterneuburg, Austria - Klosneuvirus_20160825_MG | ecosystem: Engineered > WWTP > Aerobic digester > Activated sludge | place... | reverse complement strand
GGCGAGGACGATCTTCGGGTCGAGCGTGAAGGTGTTGCGCGACCAGTCGGCACTTGCACCGAGGCGGGCGTGCTGTTCCTGGATGCGGCTGCGGTATTTGCGGACCCACATCCATACGCGCGCGACGAAGGCCTCGCGGCCCATGTCGTGGCGAGTCAGGCCCTCTTTGGCGATTTCACGTTCGAGGACGTTCTGGGTGGCGATGCCGGCGTGGTCTTCGCCGGGGAGCCAGAGGGTGGGGTCGCCCTGCATGCGGTGCCAGCGGACGAGCGCGTCCGTGATCGCGTCTTCGAGGCCATGCCCGAGGTGCAGCTCACCGGTGACGTTCGGCGGCGGCATGATGATGGTGTAGGGCGGGCGATCCAGGTCGATGCGCGGTTTGAAATGACCTGCCGACTCCCACATCTCGTAGATGCGGCCTTCTACGCTGGCCGGCTCGTAGGCGGGAGGTAGAGCCGAGCCGGGTGTCTGGGTGGTCATGGTGGGTGCGCCTCAAGGAAAAGGGGTGGGAAACGGCGAAGCGCCGTGCCTTGCCAGTGTACCAAGGCCCACCCCACAGGCACCCGGGGGCCGGTTGCCGGTCGCCCGTGCGTTGCTCGATTGGGTCAGCCGGCCCCCCGATGTGGGGTCTTCCCGCCATGTCGGCCCTGCGGCTCCGGGGGGCAGGATAGGCTCCACTGGAGGTGGCGATATGAGCCGAAGACGGACATGGCTGCTACCCGCCGCAGCTATCGGCCTGCTTGGGTTTACCGCGGTGAGTGGAGCCTGCGGCGACGACGACGATGGCGCACCGGCCGAAGTCCAGCTCACCATGGCCGATAACGGCGCCACCGTCGCCGTGGCGAAGCACGGCGCGGTTGTTGTTGCGCTTTCATCGAATGCATCGACGGGCTATTCGTGGTCGGTGGTGGCCGAAGAACCAGCGCATCTCGAGCTGGAAGGCGAGCCCCGGTACGTGCCACCTGGCTCCACCGCGCCGGCAGTTGGCGCTGCCGGTACGCAGGTGTTCACCTTCAGGGCCATCGCGACTGGTAGCGCGAAACTCTCCATGGCCTACGCCCGTACGTTTGAGCCGGGTGGCGCGCCTGCGGAGACCTTCGAGGTCACCGTCACGGTGGAGTAGTCAGCTTGCAAGCTGGAGGCGGCGTTGTCCCGGCATGGCCGAAACGGCGACGGCACGCACGGCGGGTGCCGCCGGCTGCCATCGATCGATGTGGACAGAGGGGCCGATACGCCCGAGCGCGACGGTGATGGCGATCGCGCCCGCGAGGCCCGCCTGCCCGGCGGCGGCCTGGATGCGGGCGGCAGCGCCTGCGGTGTTGTGCTGGGGGTAGGGGAGGTCGAGCGTGAGCGCCTCGGTGCGGCCCGGGCGTTCCACGGTGAGCCGCACCCGGCGATAGCTCAGGGCGTAGGCATCGAGTGCGGGCTGGAGATGCTGGAAGAGGGTGGCGAGCTTCCTCGCGGCCAGGGATGCATCCGCGGGATTCTCCCAGGCAGCCCGCGCCGCCAGATCGGGAGGAAGCGCTGGCAGCGGCGCAACCGCGCCATCGGCGGGGCAGATAGCCGGGTAGCGGCGGGCGCTGCGCGCGGCGGTGAGGGCCGCCTCCGGTGTGCCGGCGACACCGGCGCGAACATCGAGGCCGGACCACGCGCGCACCAGGCGGGAAAGGGCCGTGGCGGCGTGCTGTTCGCTGGCAAACTGGCGTTCGAGGCCGGCGAGAGAGATGCAGATCGCGTCGCGCGACAGAAGCGCGACATCAGTTGTCGCGCGCGTACGGAGAATGGAGGCCACGCGTTCGAGCGTCTCGATGCAGCTGTTCGCGTTGTCGGGGAGGAACACAAGGGATGCTGCTCTCGCCCTCGCCTGCCCGGTGGTCATGCCTGGTTCGATGCCGGCGGCCGTGGCACAGGTCGAAGGAACGGTGACCAGCGCGCCTTCGCCATCGCCGGCAACGAGAGCGATGGGAGACCGGGCCACTTCCGTGCCGTTGGCGCGGACAAGCTGGATGCCGAGGCGGGGGAAGAAGAGGCAGAGCAGTCGCATGGCAGAGGCTCCTTTCGGAATGAAGACAAAGTAGAACAGATGTTCTGATTTGTCAATCACTCGCCCGGGCGTACCCTAACGCTCTGATCACCATGCGGGGCTGCGTTGCGGCGGAGACGGGGCCCGAAAGACGGACGGCGACGATGACACATCTTCCCTGGTTGAAGGAACTCGATGCCAGCAGCCGCGATCGGTTTGGCGGCAAGGCGGCAAGTCTCGGCGTCTTGATGGGCGCCTCATTCGATGTGCCACCGGGGTTTGTGATCCCGGTTGAGGTGACCGCGAAGCTGGAGGGGCGGCCAAAATCGTGGCCGAAGGGCGTCCGCCGCGACCTGCTCGACAGGCTCGGCGAACTGGACCCGGCCCGCGAGGGTGTGGCCGTGCGCTCATCGGCGGCGGATGAGGATAGCGAGACGGCCTCGTTCGCCGGTCAGTACGAAACGGTGCTGGGAGTGACCGGGCAGGATGCATTTCTTGGCGCAATCGAGCGCTGCCTGGCATCGCTGAACACGGAAGAGGCACGCGCCTACCGCGCACGCGCCGGGAAGCCGGAAGATGCCGCGATGGCGCTGGTGGTGCAGAAAATGGTGCCGGCGCAGGCCGCGGGAGTGGCCTTCAGCATCGATCCGGTGACCGGCGATGAATCACGCGTGGTGGTTGAGGCGGTTGCCGGGCTGGGCGATGCGCTGGTGAGCGGGCAGGCCGAGGGGCAGCGGTTTGTGGTCGATCGCGAGTCGCTGCAGGTGACCGAACGTCCCTCCGGAGCGGCGGCGCTTTCGGATACGGAGGTGCTGGCGATAACGCGCGCGGCGATCCGGGCGGCTGACCTGTATGGGTCGGCGCAGGATATCGAATTTGCCGTGGATGCGAACCGCAGGCTCTGGCTGCTGCAATCGCGGCCGGTGACGGTGGCAGGACGGTCTGGCGAGCCCGGCGGCGGCTGGCTGAACGAGTTCGACTCAGAGACGAGCGAGGCGGATCTCTGGACGAGCGCGAACGTCCAGGAGATCCTGCCCGGCCTGCTGACGCCGATGACTATCACGACGATGGCGGAGACGCTGCCGCTTTCGTATGCGCAGGACTACCACGATCTGGGGCTGCTCGATCGCGATGAGGATCCCCAGTTCATGGGGACGTTCTACAACCGGGCATTCCTGAACATGGAGGCGACCCGCCTGGTTGGTTCCCGCGTGATTGGCGTTCGCGATAACGCACTGGAAAAGCGCTACCTGGGCGGGGAGATCGAGGAAGGCTGGAAGAACGACATCCCGCGGATGAAGACCCTGAAGCTGCAGGCGCGCAGTGCCCCGCGGATGGTCAAGATGTTCCTGAAGATGGAGCGCCACGCCGCGAGGGCGGTGCAGGCGACTGAGACGATGGAGCGCCGGGTTCGTGCGCTGAATGCCGCCGAGCTGAGCAATTTGGAGATGGAAGAGTGGAGGCAGCGGCTGCTCCGGTTCGGGGCGAAGGCTTCGCGCATTCACCTGCGGGTGACGGGTGTGGCCGGGGCAGGGTTCGATGGCATCGTCGCGATTGTGCGGCCGGTGCTTGGCGAAGAGACCGAAGCGCTCACGCCCACGCTCTTCAGCGGGATGCAGGGAGTGGAAAGCGCGCAGATCGGCATCGACCTGTGGGATCTATCGCGCGTATGCCTTGCAGAGGGCCTTGCTGATCGAGTGCGCGAGCCGGGCTTCGACCCGGTCGCCCCCGGGCTCCCGGGGGAGTGGCTGAGGTGTTTCGATGCGTTCATCGAGCGCCATGGGCACCGCGGAGTGAATGAGCTCGAGGCCTCGGCGAAGACGTGGCGCTGGGACCATCGCCCGGTTGTGCAGATGGTCGCTTCGTACCTGGATATCGCGGAGGACCACGCGCCGCGCGCAGTGCTCGCCCGGCAGGAGGCCGAGCGGCTGCGCCTGACCGGGGAGATCGATGCAAAACTCGGCTTCGCCCGGCGCCGCGCGTTCCGGGCCCTGCTGCCAAAAGCCCAGCGATGGGTGGCGCTGCGCGAAACGACCAAGTCGGTCATTGTCAAAGCATCGCGCCTTGCCGATTTCCACATGCCGGAGATCCAGCGCAGGTTCGTGGAGGCCGGGATCATCGAGAAGCCCGAGGACATCTTCTTCCTCTCATCAGGCGAGATGGGCGGGGTGCTCCGGGGCGAGGTCAGCGTGAGCCTGGCGGAGGCCGTCGTGCGGCGGCGGCGGGAGTACGAGCGCAACCGTTACGTGGTACTGCCCGAACGCTTCCGGGGCCGGCCCGCGCCCCTGCCTCCGGAGGAAGTAGCGCACGCCGGCGACACGCTCACGGGCACCCCCGTGAGCCCCGGGATTGTGACCGGCCGCGCGCGCGTGATCATCGACCCATCGACGGATGGCCCGCTCGAGCCCGGGGAGATCCTGGTCGCGCCGGTCACCGATGCTGGCTGGACGCCGCTCTTCGCGCTGGCTGCCGGCCTGGTGGTCGATCTCGGGAGCGCGCTGAGCCACGGGAGCACCGTCGCGCGGGAATATGGGCTCCCGGCAGTGGTGAACGTGCGCTCGGGCACGCGGCGGATCCAGACGGGTGATGTTGTCACGGTCAATGGAAACGCTGGAACGGTGACGATCCTGCAGGAGCCCGGATAACGGGGTACGCCTGAATCGGCGCGTTCCTGTAGAGTCGGGGGCACATACCGCGGCGGGCCTCCCCCCGCGAATCCGTCGCTCCCGGGAGCAAGCTGCATGGATTTCCGGTTCACTGCCGAACAGGAAGCGTTTCGCGCCGAGGTGCGCTCGTTCATCCGGACTGAGTTTCCCAAAGTGCGCGATGGCGAATCGTTTACGAAGAAGCTGGCCGCAAAGGGCTGGCTGACCATGTCGTGGCCGGCTGAATATGGCGGCCAGGGCGCCCAGCACATGCGGCAGCTCGTCTACAACGAGGAGATGGCCTACCACCGTGCGCCCGGCCAGACGATGGGCGCCGACCGGGTTGGGCCCACCATCATCCTGTTCGGGACAGAAGAGCAGAAAGCCCGCTTCCTTCCCCGCATCGTTCGCGATGAGGTGACGTGGTGCCAGGGCTTTTCCGAGCCGGGTTCGGGCTCCGACCTTGCCTCGCTCCAGACGCGCGCGGTGCGCGACGGCGATTCATGGGTGATCAACGGTCAGAAGATCTGGACTTCGAACGCCCAGCACGCTGACTACATCATCCTGCTCGCGCGGACCGACCCGGATGCGCCGAAGCACCGGGGAATCACCTACTTCCTTGTCGATATGAAGTCGCCCGGGATCACGGTGCGGCCGCTCATGCAGATGACGGGCCAGGCGGGCTTCAACGAAGTGTTCTTCGATGATGTGCGCGTGCCGTCGGATTCGGCGGTGGGTGAGGTCAATCGCGGCTGGTACGTCTCGACGGCGACGCTCGACTTCGAGCGCTCGGGCATCGGGCGCGTCATTGGCGGGCTGCGGACGTTCGAGGAAGTGGTGGAGTACGCGAAGCGCACGCCGGCGCGCGAGACGCGCGACAGCACGCTCTACGAGGTTTCGTCTATCCGCCACGCGCTGGCCGATGTCGCGTTGAGCTTCAACGTTGGGCGGCTGATGTCGTACCGGGTGGCATGGATGCAGAGCAAGGGGCTGGTGCCCAACTACGAGGCTTCGATGGCCAAGACGCTGGGGACCGAGTTGCACCAGCGCATGGGCCGCGTGGCGTATTCGACGCTGGGCCTGCGCGGGCAGGTATTCCAGGGGGAGTGGGCGCCCATGCACGGCCAGGTGCCGCAGACGGTGCTTTCGAGCGTCTCGTTGACCATCGCCGCGGGAACTTCGGAGATCAACCGCAACATCATTGCCACGCGCGGTCTCGGCTTGCCGAGGGGATAGGGTTGGGACCAATGGAGGGCGTGCTCAAGGGCGTTCGGGTGCTGGATTTCAGCGAGTACATCGCCGGGCCGTTTGCGGGCGAGCTCCTGGCCGACCTCGGCGCCGACGTGATCAAGGTCGAGCCGCCGATGGGGGATTTCTGGCGGCACACCACGCCCGTTGCCCCGGGAGAGAGCCGCGGCTTCATGGGGGTGAACAAGGGCAAGCGGGGCATCTCGCTCGATCTCAAGCATCCCTCCGCGCGGGCGATTCTCGAGCGGGCGGTGCGTTCGGCGGATGTCGTGCTGACGAATTACCGGCCGGGCGTGGCCGCGCGGCTGGGTGTGGATTACGAGGCGCTGGCGGCCATCAACCCGCGAATCATCTACTGCGAAAACACGGCCTTCGGTACCCGCGGGCCCTACAGCGAACGGGCGGGGTTCGACCTGGTTTCGCAGGCGATGACCGGGATCATGGCGTTCGAAGGAGCTGGCGGGCTGCCGCATCCGATCATCACGACCTCGCCGACGGACCTGGCGGCGGGGATGTTCATGGCCTATGCGGTCGCGGCCGCGCTCTACCAGCGGGAGCTCACCGGCAGGGGCCAGCGCATCGAAACGAGCCTGTTTGCGGCAGGGCTGGCCATCCAGTACCGGCCGATGTTCTCGATCGAGCGGCTCGACCGAACCCCCCGTGAGCGGCTGCTCGCCACCGTGGCCCGCGCCCGGGCTGCTGGCAGGCGCGTTGATGAAGTGCTGGGCGAGCAGAGTTCCCGCACCGATGTCGTGATGCGCCGGAACAACCCGTACTACCGGGTGTTCGAGACGAAGGATTCGTACATCGCTCTCGCCTGCCTGAACAACCGGCTGCGCCGGGCAGCGGCGCGGGTGCTGGAGGTTGAAGACCCGCGCGTCGAAGGTGACGAGTTCGATGTCGACCTGCTGGGGCCGGATGAGAGCCTGGTCCTGCGCGAGTTGATCTCGGCCACGTTCACAAACCGGACGACCGATGAGTGGGTGGAACTCTTCGATGCGGCGGGCGTGCCGTGCGGTCCGGTGCGGCTCACGGCGGAACTCTTCGATGACCCCCAGGTGGTCGCGGACGAGCTCCTCGTGGAGCTCGATCACCCGGTGATGGGGACGGTGAAGATGGCGAACAGCCCTCTCAAGATGAGCGGTGGCGAGACGGGATCCCGGCGGGCTTCCCCGGCGCTGGGGCAGCACACCAGGGAAGTATTGGGCGAGCTGGGTTTTTCGGCCGAAGAGATCGCCGGTTTCGAAGCGGAGCGTGCGGTCCGCACGTGGAAGGGCGACTGATCCGCGCGGGCTACTGCACGCCGAGGAGTTCGACTTCGAAGTACAGGTCGGTGTTCGCCGGAATGGGGCCCTGGCCGCGTGTCCCGTAGGCGAGTGCCGATGGAATGAGGAGGTTGCGCTTGCCGCCGACCTTCATGGTGGCCACGCCTTCATCCCAGCCTTTGATCACCTGCCCGACGCCGATGACGAAGGCGAACGGCTGACCGCGGCTGACCGAGCTATCGAACACTTTGCCATCGAGGAACTTGCCCGTGTAGTGGACGGTCACGCGCTGGCCCTTCTGGGGCGTGGCGCCGGTGCCCGCAACGACATCCTCGTACTGGAGTCCGCTTGGCGTGGTGGTCGGGTTGGTCAGTGTCATGGTCGCCCCTTTGGTAGCTGATGCAGATGGGGAGGATGTGCTCCCCGGAGTGGTTGCGGTGGTGGAGGATGGGCTGGTGGTGTTTGCCCCTGCCGTGGGCGCCGGGGAATCATCGGGGCCGTCGCCGCAAGAGGCCGCGGCGGGCAGGAGGGCGGTTGCCAGGAGCAGAGTGGCGAGGTTCTTCCGGAACATATGGTTCAGGGTAGAGGGAGAAGGGAGAAGGGAGAAGGGAGAAGGGAGAAGGGAGAAGGGAGGCTGCATGCTGAGGTGTCCCGGAATTCTCCTTCCCCCTGGCCGGGTCCTTGGGGCCGGGTCGCCGTTACGGGCGGATTGCCGGGTCGTCCCAGCCGGTGGGGGCATCCGGCGCCCACGAGATGCCGAGCAGCGAGTCGCCTGTGGAACGGTCGACCGGTTCGAAGAGCTTCCATTCCTCGGGTGTGCAGTCGAGTTCGATCACGGGGTAGCCGATGGGGACGCCACTCCCCTTGCAGACGAAGGTCGCGGGGTCGAAGGGGGAGCCGTAGGCCGCGGCAATGGCCGAGCCGACGGCCTGCTGCCATGGAGTCGGGAGGACGCCGCGACGGGGCACCACGGTTGGGTTTGCGCTCATGCTGCGGAAGCTGGCAGGGTGCGCCATCCTCCCGGCGGCGAGGGAGCGCTCTCCGGTGATGATCGCTCCCTCGGCCAGGGCCATGCGCTCGAGGCGCCCAAACAGGCCCTGGCGGCGATAGGACGCGCTCACGCAGCAGAGTCCGGCGAGCCGCACCGCCGTCCCCGGGAGTCGCGGAAGGTCCATCACGCGGGATTCGCCCAGCGCGAAGCCTGCCGGGGTGCCATCACTGGCGGCGGCCAGCGCGAGGTAGCGCAGGCGGCCGAGCGACTTCTCGAGGTAGCCGAAGTTGGCCTCGCGGTAGTTCCCGGCGAAAAGCATTTGGACTCGCGCGAGGTCCGATTCGGTAAGACTGGCCGTTTCGAAGACCCGGTAGGTGAATGGCTCGGTGGGCTGCCCGGACAAAGTGGTTACCTCCCGCTGATGTGGACGATCTGGCCGTCCCGGAGCACGTAACGCACGCGTTCGAGGTCGGCCAGGTTTGTGGTGGGGTCGCCTTCGACGACGAGGAGGTCGGCCATCGCCCCGGGGCGAATGACGCCCAGGTCCTTCAGGCCAAGCAGTTCGGCAGAGCGGCTGGTCGCGAGTTTGAGCGTTTCGACCGGCGAGGTTCCGGCGAGTTCGGCGAAGACATCGAGTGCGGCGCCGAGGGCCTCGTGCGGGACGCCGGGAATGCCGCAATCGGTCGACATGAGCAGGCGGCAGCCTCGTGCGGCCTGCTCGCGGAGGATGGCTGCGCGAGCTTCGCGGCGGCCGTCATCGGGCCAGTTCCGGTAACCGACGGAGACGGTCGGCGAAATGATCGTGCCGGCATCGGCAATCCGCTGGATGAGGGCGGGGTCGTGCTCGTAGCCGCCGGGCGTGGTGAAGGAGCAGTGCTCAATCGCATCGACGCCAGCTTTGAGGGCGATGCGGATGCCTTCGATGCCGTGTGCGTGGGCGGCTACGGGGCGGCGGAGCCTTCGCGCCTCTTCCACACAGGCGCGCAGCTCAGCGAGGGTGAACTGGGGGGCGAACGTGTTTGTGCGCGGTGTCATGTTGCCGCCGGTAGCCATCACCTTGATCCAGTCGACCCCTGCCTTGACGTGCTCGCGCACGGCCTTCCGGATACCGGCCTCGCCATCGCATTCACCGCCCATGAACCAGCAGTGGCCGCCGGTCGTGGTGATAGGCGCACCCGAAATGAGCAGCCGGGGACCTTCCAGCAGGTGCGCCCGGGTCGCGTCGCGGAGCTCGATTGAAGCCGCTGTCGGCGCTCCGAGGTCGCGGACCGTGGTGATGCCCGCTTCGAGCATCTTGCGGGCGTTTCCGGCCATGCGCAGGAGCATGGTGCCCGGTGTTTCGCCATCAAAGGTGGCGCGCCAGCCCGGGGTGGCATCGAAGCAGAGATGGCCGTGGCCTTCGATCAGGCCGGGGATGACGGTGTAGCCGGAGACATCGAGCGCTGTGACCCCGCCGAGGCCGGCGCCGACCGCCTCAACCTGCCCCCCGGAGAGCACGACGTTCGCTTCGGTGGAGGCGGGCGCGAGGCCATCCCAGAGACGTCCGCCGCGCAGGATGAGTGTGCTCATTCGGGTGGATTCTACGCAAACGTGGCAGGATCGGGCGATGGACTCCTGGTTCGATACGCATGCGCACCTGGACCGCTATGGCGCGGCGGAGCGGGAGGAGATTCTGACCCGTGCACGGGAGGCGGGCGTGGAGGTACTGGGAGTTGCAGTGGACGCTGCATCCGCCGGGGCGATGGCCGGCATGGGGGGCATCGCCGGGCGAACGGTGGGGCTGCACCCGTTGCAGGCGGCCGCGTGGCACCCCGGGGTGTTCTCCCGGCTGATTGCGGCGCCGGGAGTGCTCGCAATCGGCGAGTGCGGTTTCGATGACGCGGGGCCGGACCCCGGCCTGCAGGAGGCGGCGTTCCGCGGGCAGTGCGCACTCGCGCGGGAACATGGGCTGCCGCTGGTGCTCCACATCGCTGGCCGACGGGCGTGGGAGATGTTGGAGGTCCGAAGGGATGACCTGGCCGGGCTGGCGGTGGTGCGCCACTACTTCACGGGAGACCGCGCGCAGGCGGAATGGC
>Ga0154020_10011156_pt1 | contig 10248 bp, 5 predicted proteins | sample Klosneuvirus_201_FD_109709 | JGI IMG/M metagenome (GOLD analysis project Ga0154020, IMG submission 109709) | Active sludge microbial communities from wastewater, Klosterneuburg, Austria - Klosneuvirus_20160825_MG | ecosystem: Engineered > WWTP > Aerobic digester > Activated sludge | place... | reverse complement strand
TTCATCTTCTTTACCGGCGGGACCGGGATCGGGCGCAAGGTGGCCGAGGCCGCCGCCCATCAGCTGATCCCGTGCGTGCTCGAGCTGGGCGGCAAGAGCCCGGTCATCGTGGCCGCCGACGCCGACATCGAATTGACCGCCAAACGGGTTGCCTGGGGAAAGTTCATCAATGCCGGGCAGACCTGCATCGCCCCGGACTACGCCCTGGTCGAGCGCAGCGTCATGCCGGCCTTTGTGGCGGCGCTCAAGCGCCACGTCAGCGCGTTCTACGGCGAGGATCCGCGGCGCAGCCCGGACTACGGCCGGATCATCAATGCCCGCCATCTCGACCGGTTGAGCGGGTATCTCAGCGACGGGCGGGTCGTCCATGGCGGGCAGTTCGAGCCCGCCGAGCGCTACCTGGCCCCGACGCTGATTGAAGAGGCGCCGTTGGACAGCGCGCTGATGCGCGAGGAGATCTTCGGGCCGATTTTGCCGATTTTGCCAGTCGACGACATTGATGAAGCGATTCGCTTCGTCAATGCCCGCCCCAAGCCGCTGGCGCTGTATGTCTTCTCACGCAGCCGCGCGCAGCAGGACAAGGTGTTGTCCCAGGCCCAATCTGGGGGCGCGTGCGTCAACGACACGCTCTTTCAGATCTCCTCGCCGTTTATGCCCTTTGGCGGAGTCGGCCCGAGTGGCTATGGCGGCTATCACGGCCGGCATGGCTTTGACGCCTTCTCGCATCCGCGCAGCGTCGTGCGCAAGGGTTTCGGCTTCGACTTTTGGTTCCGCTTTGCGCCGATGCGGGCGAGCTATCTGCGTATCCTGCGTTGGGTGCTGCGCTAAATCGGTTTTGACGAACCCTCGCGGGTCTTCAAGACCCGCGAGGTTTTTTTCGGCTGCTCAACCCGCGATCAGCGATATCAGCGCCGCCAGGCCAAAGCCGACGATGAGCAGCCCCGAGGCGATGTTGATTGCCCGCATGACGCCAGGCGACAGGCGATGGCGGACGCCGCCAAGCACAACTGTTAAGAGCATCCACCAGGCGAGCGAGCCGGCAAAGACGCCGGCGACGATGATCAGGGCGCCCGCCCAGCCGCTGGCGGCTCCGATCCCCAAACCGGCAAACACACCCAGAAACGAGATGATGGTCGCCGGGTTGGTCAGGGTGAGCGCCACGCTTGAGGCATAGGCGCCCAGCAGACTCCGGCGCGACTCGGGCGCGGCTTCGTCCGCGGCCGGCCTGGCCACAAGGGTCCGTACGCCGAGGTAGATCAGAAAGACGCCCCCGATCAGGCGGGTCCAGAAGCTGATCCCGACCAGGGCGGTTGTGAGGGCCGTCAGCCCGAAGGCGGCGATGGCGCCGTAGAGGGCGTCGGCAGTCGCCGCGCCCAGTCCGGTTACGAATCCGGCCAGGCGGCCCTGGGTCAGCGTGCGCCGGATGCACAGCGCGCCGATCGGCCCGACCGGCGCGGCGATGGAAAACCCCAGCGCCAGGGCGCGCAGGAAGAGCAACGGATCCATGGGCGGGCATTTTATCTTTGATACCGTGGGGCGAGATCGCACTCCCCGCGCGAAGCGCGGGGAGTGCGATCTCGCCCCACATATTCAGCACGACGCTCCATCAGCAAAAATACGCCGAGGGCGCGAGCACGGCGTCGCCAGTGACCACTTCCGCTGGGGCCGGGCGCGGGGAGACCCACGGGTGGGCGGCCTCTCCGCCGCCGGCCCGAATCCGCTCGGCCAGCGCGCGTGTTTCGGGATCGGGCTCGACCCCAAGCTCGGCCCACAGGACATCCCGGCAGGCCGCATATTGGGCCAGCGCGGCCTGCCGCTCGCCCGCCAGAGTGAGCAGGCGCATCAGCCGGCGATGCGTCGTCTCACGCAGCGAATCCATCCGCAACAGGCGCGTGGCGATGTCAATCCCGGCCCGGTAGTGGCCATCACGCTCGGCGGCTCCCGCCAGCGCGTCGAGGGTTTCCACCATCAGGCGCTGCAAACGCTCGCGTTCGAGCAGCAACCACTCCTCGAAACGCCGGCCGTCGGGCAGGCTGAAACCGGCCAGAAAGTCGCCCCGATACAACCCCGCCGCGCGAAACAGCAGTTGGCGGTCGGGGTTGCGCGGATCGCGCCGCGCCGCGCGGGCGGTTGACTCGAAATCAGCCGCATCAAAGGTGAACGTGCTGGCGTAATTGAAGGTGATCGAATGCCGGTCGACCTCGATGAAGGGGCCAAGGCTCCGGCGCAGGCTGTTCACGACCACTCGAAAATTGCCGGACGCCTGGGTCTGAGGGTGCTCGTCCCACAACAGCCCGGCCAGCGCCTCGCGCGATTGCGGCTGGCGGGCGCAGGCCAGATAGACGAGCAGGGCCTCGGTCCGGCGCGACACCAGGCCCGTGACGGGACGGCCACTCAGACTGAGCGAAAGACCGCCCAGGGCGCTGATGACGAGACCGGGGGCTGAAGGTGACGCGCCGCCCATGGCTGAAACGTGAACGATGTCTGAACGATGCGCCTCTATTCTAGACCTGACGATCGTTTCGCCGTAACGGGTAGGGCGATGCACAAGGCCAATTGTTACGCCTCTTATTTGCTTCGACTGTGGCGCGACACGGACAGCGGACCGTGGCGGGCGACGCTGGTTGGCCAATCCGGCCGGGTCCATAGCTTCGCCGACCCGATCCGGCTGTTTGCGTTTCTGCAGACGCAGATGGAGACAATGCCGGCCGGCGAAGCGCCCGCGCGGACCGACGAAAACCCCGCCCATGTTGAGGCTGGTTCTGAGGCGATCCGCCGGCCCGGCGAAACGGTCAACGCCTGAGCGTGAGCGGGCTCGCTCGCGCTGGATTGGAGGACGTTATGAAACGCAGTCTCGTGATCTCACTGGCAACTGCCGCCGTTCTATACGGGGTTTTCCTGGCGACCACACCCGGGCGGGCCGAGCCGGCCGCGATGAGCGTCGCGCCCCTCACGGGATTGAGCGCCCTTCCTGAGATCGTCGACGACTGCAGCCTCGATGCGCCGGCCGCGGCTGAGGCCAGCGCGTTGAAAGCCGTCCTCCCGGCGGCCAAAGACAGCTATGTGCGCCAGACTGCGCCAGGCAGCAACTTCGGCAACGCGACGCTCTTGAAGAGTGGGCGCAGCCTTTCGCCGGCCGACGAGTACCACACCCTCATTCAGTTTGACCTGTCCGGATTGCCCGCCAACGCCGTCATCGTGACCGCCACGCTTGAGCTGTATTCGCCGCTCACCACTACAGGCCATCGGGTCCACGCCGTGCTGGGCGCGTGGGATGAACTGACGGTGACGTGGTCAAGCGCGCCGGCCTACACCTCGACCTACATTGCCAGCGCCAACTCCGGCCCCGGCTTCAAACGCTGGAACGTCACCGCGATTGCGCAGCAGTGGAAGACCGGGACGCTGGCGAACCGAGGGTTGATGATCCAGCAGGGCGGCACCGTCTTTGGCATCGCCGACTTCGTGTCGCAGGAGGGTTTTCCAAATACCCCGCGCCTGACAATTGAGTATGTCACCCAGGGCTCGCCGGCCATCCTGCCGGTCCAGGCCGACACCTGGATCAACCAGGCTCTGCCCTCGACGAATTACGGAAACGAGACAACCGTGTCGATCGGGCGGGTCTCGACAAACGCCCGGAATGGTCTGCTCAAATTTGATCTGTCCAGCCTGCCTGGCAGTACCGTCGTCATCTCGGCCGCGCTCGAGATGTACTATGACGTCAACTTGTCCTTGCCCGAAGGCGCCCGTGGCGTGGCCGACGTGTGGACCGACGCCGTGCTCTCGCCCTGGAGCGAGATGACTGTGACCTGGAACACCCGCCCGGTCACCCAAGCGGTGGGTGATCCAGCCAGCGGCATCACTCCCGGCTGGAACCGCTGGGATGTATCCAATCTTGTCCGCCATTGGGTCTCGGGGACGATCCTTAACAATGGCCTGCAACTGCGCCTTGACCCTGGCGCCACGCCCGCCGCGCATGATCTCGTCGCCCAGCCCGACGCCTACGCCGCCAGGCTGGTGGTGGCCTATCACACCTGCAACCGGCCCCTGACCGGAATCGGCATCAATGGCGCCACCCAGGGTCTGACCGGAACAACCTATACCTTCGCCGCCGTTCCTGCCCCGACCTCGCCGACCACACCCGTCACCTACACCTGGAAGGTCAGCGATCGCATCTGCGGCGTCCACCCCTTCCCGCCCTGCGACACCGGGACACGGGCGGACTACAGCTTCACCGCCATTGGGGTCAAGACGGTCACCCTTGTCGCGAAGAACTGCGGCGGGACCTTCACGACCACCCACCAGATCAACATCGTCACCCCGACGATCACCTGTCCCGCGCCGATCGTCAACCTGGGCGTCGTTGGACCCTCCAAAGGCCTTACCGGCACGACCTACGCCTTCACGGCCACGGCCAGTCCCGGCAATGCCACAACCCCGATCACCTTCACCTGGCGAGCCACCGACAAGGCGGCGGTGACGACGACCGGATCGCTGACCCAGACCGGCCGAACCTGGAGCTGGAGCGCCCTTGGCTCAAAGCTCATCACCGTCACCGCCGAGAACTGCGGCGGCATTGCCGAATACGTGCTTGCGATCGACATCGTCCCCGCCAGCCAAATGGCCGACCTGGTCGTCACCAGCGGCTGGTACGACGCGCCAGCGCAGAAGGTCGGCTACATCCTGCGCAACATCGGCGGCGAGGCCATCGAGCCAAGCCCGAACTTTGCCGTCAATTTGTATCGCAACGAAGCGCTGATGGCGCAGGGGTTATTCAGCGACACCCTGATCCCCGGCGCCATCCGGAGCGGGACCGTTGACTTCCACTGGCAATGCGTCGGAATCACCGGAACGGTCCGGCTGATGGCCGATGGCGATCTCGCGATCGGCGAAGGCAACGAGGGCAACAACAACTGGTCGGAAGTGTGGCCTTGCGACCTGGACTACCCGAGCGTCACGGACGGGCCGGTCGTCGTGGCGACCTATGAGCACTCCGCCACCCTGCGCTTCATCACCAACGAACAGACCCAACGCACAATCCGCTACGGGATGAATAGCGGCGTCTATCCGAATGCAGTGTCAGACTCGACCCCGCGCTTCAGCCACATCGTCACGATCACCGGTCTTGCGGCGGAGCGGGTCTACCACTACGCCATCGTCATCACCGACACGCGCGGGAACGTCGGCAATACCAGGGACTATCTGTTCGAGACCAAGGCGGCCTGCAGCGATTCGCCGGTTCTGTCCAACCTGAGCCTGACGCCCTGGACGCATCCCTTCTACGAGTTCTACGCCGTCAGCGCCTCGGTCGCCGACCCGGCCTGCGTCGATTCGGTCGCCTTCACCCTCGACGGCACGCCGATCGGGACCGACTACACGCCCGTCGCGGGCGCGTCGAGCTATTCGATCACCTTCTCGCCGCGCGACGCCGGGTTCACCCGGGCGGGTTTCTTCAAATCACTGAACCTGAAAGCCACAGCGACAAGCAAGAAGGGCGTCGTGACGACCCAAACCCAGGTCGTCGCGCCTGATCCGCGCCCGACCCCGGGCGACATCGAGATACTTGAGCCTGAAGCCGATTACACCGTCTACGTTGCCGGAGCGACGGCGCCTCCAGGCACGCAGCTCCCGATCGTTGTGCGCGCCTCGGAGTTCGAGTGGGCGTGCGCGTGGTCGGGCTTCTCGGACGGACTGCCGCCCGAATTGAGCGCGCTGAATTGCCGGGATGTGGACAAGGCGCCCGACAACCTGACCTTCCAACTCAGCGGCGGCGTGGCCGCTTCCCGCTATCCGGCCGGGCACGAATACACCTACACCCTCGACCTCGGCAGCAAGGCCACCGGCGACTACACCCTGACCGCGTGCGTGCGCAAGGCGATCACGGATCTGGACTGCGCGGCGCTCCCCATCCACATCGTCCAGGGTTCGCCCGAGCTCAATGTGTTGCGCAAAGTCACCCGCGCGGGCAGTTCCTTCGATGTCGAGTTGATCGTGCGCAACCTCGGCCCGATCGACGCGAAGGTTGACCGGATCGACGACAATCTGCGTGGCTTCCAATCCTCGGATCGCTCGATTGCGGCGTGGACCTACCCCCGCAGCGCCTATCAACCGGCTACGAAGCGGACCACTGTCATCCTTGCGCTGACCGGTTTCGAGGGCGCCCCGGTCACGATCGCTGCCGGCGGGATCTACACGGCGGCCTATCGGATCGCGCCGATCCTGTTTGAGGCCGCGCCGGCCTATGCGATTGGGGGCGATCCGCTCTCGGTCTGCTATACGCCGGATGAGCCCGGCGCGAGCCGGTCCTGCAAGAGCTTTGCCCGGGCGGCGACCAACGTCCGCGACGCGTCCTCGGGCGCAAGCGAGCTGGTCGGACAGGCGGTGGCCAACGCCTTCGCCGCCAGCGACTATGTCCTGGTGACCAACCCGGGCCGTTTGAATAACTTCTATGACGACCTGGAGGTGCCGCCGGTCCTCGAGACGATGGCCCGTCTGGCCACGCTGAAAAATGGCGTGCTGGGCTTCCTCAGCAGCTATGACGGCCACGTCCTTGACGACCTGGTGGAGAAGGATGGGGCGTGGAAGCAGGCCCTCCATCCCAACTTCTTCGTCAAGAACAAGGGCTTCATGTTGCTCGTCGGCGAGAACGAGATCATCCAGGCCTTCCGCATGGGCAGCAGCCACTTCACCACGTATCCGGGGATCCCCGACGTGGTGGACAACAGCGACCTGCCGTATGCCAACACCGCTGGCGAGACCGCCCGGCCGGAGATCGTGCTCGGGCGCATCGTCGGCGACGACCCGGCCACCCTGCGACAGGGCATGCTTGGCAGCATTGGGGTCGCAGAAAACTGGTGGAACGCCGAGTTCGACCGCTCGCACGCGCTCCTGGTAAGCGGGCGTGGCGAGGGCGTGACCAGCAACTTCATCCCGACCGTCAACATCATCGAGGAGGAGTTGGTTGCTGACGGCGTGTCGGTCGCCGCCATTCACGAATACGATGTGAACGACGGCAACTACTGGGGACCGTTCGCGGCCCTCACCCCCGACCGGGATGTGCTGTTCTACCGCGATCATGGCAACACCGACTGGTGGGGCGATACCCTGGCCAGCAGTTGGGTCGAGGACATCGACTCCGGCCACACCCGGCCGGTGGCTTTTGCGGCCGCCTGTCTGGCCGGCAACTACGCCGGCGACAACGACGACAACATGCCCGAGGCCTGGATGCGCAAGGAGGCCGGCGTCTACATCGGCTCGACCGAGCTGTCCGAGCGCAGCACCAACGACTACGCCAGCAAGTACTTCTTCCGGAATTGGAATGCCGACGAGTCGGCGGGGGTGGCCCTCAACAACGCCAAGATCGCGGCCTGGGACGATGACGGGAGCTATGACAATGGCAAGCTGTGGGCGTTTGAGTATCAGCTTTACGGCGACCCGAAATTTGGCGCGCTTGTTGGCGCGCTTGGACCACAGACCGGCAAACAGGCCCTCCAACCTCTGACGCCGTCCGCGACGGTGCAGGTTCACATCCCCGACTACGTCATCGAGAGCCGCGATGGCTACGACTTCGTGACGCTGCCTGGCGGGCTGTTGCGGCTGGAGCCGGGCCGGTTTGAGATCCCGTACTGGGAAGTCCGGGTGGACTATCCACAGGGCACCCGGGTGGGCGAGGTCGCGCTCAGCGCGCTGTCCTCGCCGGTCGTCACCACCGGGCTGCACCTGATGACGGTCACCCATCAGACCGACTGCATCGGCTGCCCGGTCCTGCCCGCGCCGCCGCTGCTCGATACGGCCGGCTGGGCGCCGCCGCTCGACCCGAAATACGCCTGGGAGGCCGAGACCAACGGCGACGGCAGCACAACGTTGATTCTCAAGGTGTTCCCCTTCTTCTATAACGTGCTGTCGACCGACGCGCAGTTCTACCCCGATTTCACCTTTGAGGTCGAGACCTATCCGGCCCCGCTGAGCATCATCTCGTTCAAGACCGACAAGGACACGCTGCCGCTCAATGGCGATGTGACACTCAGCCTGGCCCTGGCCAACACCGGCGCGCCGACCGACACGGTTGTCAGCGCGGCGTTGCGCCAGATCGGCAACAACGATCTTGTGGCTGGGCTGCCCCTGAAGGCGGTGCATGGCCTGAGCGGCACGGCTTCGCTTGATCTGGTGTGGAACAGCGCCGGTGTGCCGGCGGGCAACTACCAACTGGTCGTCGACCTGCTGGACAGCGAGGGCACGGTCCAGGACAGCGCCGCGAGCGAGTTGACGGTGGGCGTGCTGCAGGGCGAGCTGGCCTCCCTGACCGCGGCGCGAACGTCGTTCAAGCCGGGCCAGTATGTGACGATCACGCTGGTGTTCAGCAATACCGGCGACGTGCCCATCCAAGGTTTGACCTGGATCAAGATCTACCCGGCCGACAGCATGACGCCGGTGCAGGCCTTTGGTCAGCCATTCAGCCCACTGGGCGTGCTTCCTGGCCAGGCCTTTGCCATCTCGACAGTCTGGAACACGACCGGCCTGAGTACCGGGGCCTACCGGATCCTGGGCTACGCCCAATACGCGAACCTGGTCTCTGATGCGAAGGAGATTGTGGTTGTCGCGCCGGCGGGGGTGTTTATGCCGAGCGTTCGGCGTTGATAACGTTGATAACGTTGATAACGTTGGTAACGTTGGTAACGTTATCAACGTTAAAAACGTTATCAACGTTACCAACGTCAGACGATCGCGACTGCCGCGAGGGCGAATATCACGGCGAGCACCAGGGCGAAATCGACCGCGCTGGGGAAGGGTCGATACGACTGCATCTTGTTCATGCAAAGACAATACGGGGAGGCTCGCCCGCTGAACTATCAGCGATGGGTGGAGTTCTCTCACGTCAACACGCTACGAAAGAATCATCGCCACTCCAAAGTCGCGCCTGACACACGGGTGAATCTGGATGGGCGCCAGCGGTGCGCCGCAGAGAATTGACCAGGGCCCTGAGCTTGTCGAAGGGCCCGGAAAGGTCAGACGGCCGCCAGACTACTCCGACGACGGCGGGCCCTTCGACAAGCTCAGGGCCCTTTCGTAACGCCCAAAGAACTCACCGGGTTGACAGTCCGCACGCAATCGCTACGATGGGCGCCAAGCCATGAGCATTCCCACCCCGCCTCCCGACCTCGACCCCGCCATCACCACCCGCGGCCGCCTCATTCACGGGCCGACCTTGCCCGGGCAGGGCATCCGCACCCCCCGCCAGACCCCGCTGTCGCCAGCCGAGATCGATGAGACCGTCGCCATCATCGCCCGCGGCCGGCTCGAGCATCGGACGGTCGAGCTGCCCGAGCGGCTCAAGACACGAAATTGGGACTCGGTCCTGGCCGTGATGGCAAGCCTGAACGCTCGTCTCGCCTGGCCCTCGGCGGGCTGGAAGATTGGGGCGGCCGCGGAGGAGATCCGCAAGGCCGAAGGCGTGCCTGAGCCGGCCCCCGGGCGGCTGAGCAAGAAGGGGGTGTATGCCAGCCCTGCCCACCTGCCGTCCAACCTCTTCATCCGGTATCGCTGCTCGGAGTGCGAATTTGCCTTCCGGCTGGCCCGCGACCTGCCGCCTCGGCCGGAGGCCTACAGCGAAGATGAGGTCGCCGACGCGGTCGAGGCGCTCTACCCGGCCGTCGAGATCGGCGACACGGTTTTTGAGGATTGGTATGGGGCCAGCGGCTACCAGGGTTCATCGATGGACAACGGCGGCGCGGCCGCCTTCGTCCACGGCGCGCCGGTCCATGACTGGCGGCGGATGGACCTGCCCAACGCCCGGATCGACCTGTCGATGAACGGGCAGTATGTCAAATCAGGCTACGGCCGCGCGGCGATGGGCAACCCGCTCACCTCGCTGACCTGGATGGCGAATTGGCTGCGCATCCGCAACGACGCCCTGCATGCCGGCGAATTCGTCAGCACCGGCACCTGCACCGGGCACTTCTTCGCCGCCCCCGGCGACCGGTTGGATGTCGATTTTGGCCCGATCGGAGCCGTCGTAGTTGAGTATCTTTGAGCGTTAACAGAAGAAGGGAAGAAGGAAGGTAAAGGAAGGGGCTTCGAGTAAGCGACCTTCCTTCCCCTTCCTTCTTCCCTTCTTCTGTTAACTACCTACGCAAACTGAGGAAGGTAGCGCGCCTGCGCGACGAGTAAGTCATCCAGCGTGTGCTCGGCCTGGGCGTAGGAATGAATCACCGGGTCGAGCAGCAGCGCTTGCAGGGCGAGCGTGCGGCTGCC
>Ga0154020_10011155_pt1 | contig 10249 bp, 4 predicted proteins | sample Klosneuvirus_201_FD_109709 | JGI IMG/M metagenome (GOLD analysis project Ga0154020, IMG submission 109709) | Active sludge microbial communities from wastewater, Klosterneuburg, Austria - Klosneuvirus_20160825_MG | ecosystem: Engineered > WWTP > Aerobic digester > Activated sludge | place... | reverse complement strand
CATGTTTGATCCAATCGTTCAATTGGCTCTCGTACTTAGCGTTTTCTTTTTCTAGGGTTTCCATGAATGGGGATTAAAATTTGCGCAAAAGTATCAAATTCGTGTAATTGTTTGGGTTCAGGGCGCTTGAATTTTTAAATATTATACACTATTAACAAGATCTAAAATTCATTGCGCAACTATCCGTGGTTTTGCGCGAGGGCCCCGAAGGCTTTCTGGGGAAGTGGAAAGCCCGGAGCCGCGAGTGCGGCTTTGGCCGAACCTCGTGGCGAGGACTTGAAACGTAAAGCCCGACCCCTGAAGTAGAGAGGCCAGCATGCTCCGGCAGTGCCTCTCACTTCAGGGGACACGCCCAAATGAAAAAAGACCCACACATACCAATTAACAAACTCTAACCAATGCCATTAAATAATTCCTGATACTTTAGCTGTACAATTATGCGCGATTTTATCTGGACCCTCATCATCATTTGGACCATCTACCAATTGAGCTCCTTTTTTCGGAACAGGAAAAAAACAACGAACGCTGTCCCTTCCCAAAGATTTTCTTCCCACCAAAATTCTGCAGATGAAACTGCAAAAATCCGCATGCGCAAAGCGGGTGACCAGGAGGGGGAATACGTAGATTTTGAAGAAATTAAATAATTTGCGCTCCTGTTCAGGCTTTTTGTGAAGCCATGTTTTGCACAAACTCATCAAACAAATACCGTGAATCGTAAGGACCGGGATTGGATTCAGGATGGTATTGCACCGAAAAGGCTTTGGTGTTTTTTAAACGTATGCCTTCTATGGTTTTGTCGTTCAAGTTCAGGTGAGTGATTTCAATGTTCTTGTTTTTTGCAATCTCTTCGGCGTTTACAGTAAACCCGTGATTTTGCGAAGTGATCTCGCTTTTGCCGCTGATTTCGTTTTTTACAGGATGGTTGATGCCCCTGTGCCCGGCGTGCATTTTGTAAGTGCTTATGCCTTGTGACTGGGCGAGCAATTGGTGCCCCAAACAAATGCCAAACACGGCTTTTCCAGTATCCACCACCTGTTTTACAAGCGCGCTCTCCTCAGGCATAGCGCCGGGGTCGCCTGGACCATTGGTAAGCATAAACCCATCGGGTTGAAACTCCAATAGTTCTTTTAAAGCGGTTTTTTGAGGGAACACTTTAAGGTAACAGCCGCGTTCAATCAGGCAGCGTAAAATATTGGTTTTGGCGCCAAAATCGAGCACCGCTACTTTATATTTTGATGCAGGGCTGCCAAGGGTATAGGCCTTTGTGGTGCTTACTTTGGACGAGAGTTCGAGTCCGGCCATGGAAGGCACCTTAAGCAATTGTTTTTTAAGTTGGTCCACATCGGTGGTTTCTGAAGAAATGATGCAGTTCATGGCGCCTTTGTCGCGAATGTAGCGCACAATGGCCCGGGTATCCAGCTCACAAATGGCCACAATGCCCGATTCTTCAAAATATTGTTGCAGGCTTTTCTGTGCGCGTTTTCTTGAAAAATTCTGGTTGAATTTTTTACAGATGAGGCCTGAGATTTTGATGGAGTTGCTCTCCACTTCACTTTCTTCAATCCCGTAGTTGCCGATGTGAGGATTGGTCATCACCACAATTTGTCCGAAATACGAGGGATCGGTAAAAATTTCCTGGTAACCGGTCATGCCGGTGTTAAAACAAATTTCTCCGGTGGTGGTGCCTATTTTTCCGGCGGCCTTGCCCTCAAATACCTTTCCGTCTTCGAGTACTAAAATGGCTTTGGGCAGGGAGCTGTATTTTAATTGCATAAGGGAGTTTTTGCTGTCAATTAAAGCGCGAAAGTAAGGGAAATTCAGGGCATTTTTTTTGATTTGTTGAATTCTAATGAAAATTCAATTGCGACGCTTCAGAAGGAAAAAATTGATTTTGCCGGAATAAAGGACTTTATTACATTTACCAGTTATTAAAACCCGATTATCGATGAGGGAATATTGCATGAGTATGCCCTCAATTAACTTAATTTAGCTGAACAATACTTTTACTATGAAACGACTCTCAGTCTACTTTTTACTGTTCTTTCTTACAATCTCTGTTCAACAGGTAAAGTCACAGGCTTTTAACGCTTCAGTGACCCCTGCGGCCATGTGCTATAACCCGGCTCCCGGTTCAAATACCACCATTGCGGTTATTACTGCTACACAGGCTGGCGCGGCGTTTTACCTTTGGAGTGTTGTAGCACCAAATGCCACTCCTTCTTGTGCTGCCACCTTCACAACCATTGGACCACCTACAAATACCGCAATAAATATCACCTTCCCATGTTGTGGGGAATATACAGTAAATGTTTATGCGTTTACGGCAGGTAGTCTTCAAATCAATAATATCAGCGCTTCTCCCAACCCTACGGTTTTCTGCCCAACTGGTGCAACCATTGTCCCATCCACAGCCGGCACCATTGTTTGTTCAGGCATACCCATGACTTTAACCGGGAACGGGGCCAGCACCTTTACCTGGATTTCATCAGCTGGTGGCGGCGGGACGACCACTGTTGGTTTAAATCCTTTGACCATTACCCCAACTGCAAACGCTACTTATACCCTTACCGGGTTTAACCCCAACGGATGTTTGGTTTCCAACACCATTGCGCTTGCGGTTCAATCGGCCACGTTTGCGGCCGGGCCGGTCAGTCAATCCATTTGTGTGAACTCACCCTTGTGTTTCACCACCTCCGCTGCGGCTCAGGTTGGGGGCAATGTAACCCCGGGTACTGTAACTACAAGTATACAATGGTTTAATCCAAGCGGCCTTGCTGTTGCTCAATGTACCTCACCAGCCGCACAGGGCACCTACACGGCTATTTTAACCCATACCGGAGCTGCAGGAACCTGTACGCTTGAACAAACGGCTCAGGTTTTTACAACTTCAACCATACCCGTTACCTTAATAGCCTCCAGCGCTTCCATTTGTCCGAATGGAACGGTTCAACTGACTTCTATTTCTGCGCAAACCTCCGCGGTGAGTGGCCACGTATGGACCCAAAGTTTTGGAGGTCCTATAGCAAGTACCGGAAACCCAATAGTACGAACTATTCCTACTCTCCCCCGCACCTTTACGGTTACCCCTAACTACTTCGGATGCACAGGTAGTGCCACAATAACCATTGGTTTATTAACCTTAACACCTACCCTAACACCCAGTTCTTTCTCTGTTTGTCCGAATACACCATTAACCTTAACGGCTACCGGTGGTGTAAACTACACGTTTACGGCTATCCCATCCCTCAGTGCTAATGTAATTATCTCAACAGCCCCGGGGGTTACAACAGTTGCCCATACACCAACTGTTGGTTTTGGTCAGTTTCCTTGGCAATACGCAGTTAGCGCCTTCAGTGCAGGTTGTGTGGGTAGTTCTACTATCGCCATAAATATCCGTACCATCAACCCAATCTTCACCTCTTCGGCACTTAATAACTCAGTTTGTCCGAATACCAATTTTACACTCAGCTCTACGGGTGGGGCCGGCACCAATTACACGTTTACGGCACCGCCAAACACAGTTGTGCAAACCGGACCTACAAACACAATTGTGCAGTCTTTAGCCGGTTTACCAAACACGTTCACGGTTGCTGTTGATAGTGCCGGTTGTAGTGGGGTAGCCACTTTAACAATGAATTTATTAAACCTGAATCCAATCGTTTCTTTATCCACGCCGTCGGTTTGTGAGGGAACAGCTTTTTCCTTTACATCAACAGGAGGTGCAGGAACAACCTATACGTTTTTTGCACCTACATTTACCTCACCTGTCAGTTCAACTATAGTTCCCAAGGGTTCCCCTACTGAATCCTTCGCAACGCACGTACCAATATTTAACCCTACACTCACCACCACCTATACGGTACAGGTGGATAGTGCAGGCTGCGTGGGCAATAACACATTTTCAATCGGTATCCTAAACCTTTCACCAAACCTGGGTTTATTTATTATTGATGCTAATGGTCCGGTAGCTTCTGCCTGCCCCAACAGCCCGCTTACTCTTACTGCAACTGCAGGTCTTAATCCTTCAAACTTCAGCTATACCTTTACGGCGCCACCACCCTTAAGTTTTACCAATACAGGCAATGTGCCCAATTTAGCGGTAAATGCACCTGGTGCCTCCTCACTTTTTCCTGCTACCTACACCGTTGCTGTAGATAGCGCAGGCTGTGTTGGTACCCGAACTGTAAATCTTGCCTTACGTGTATTGAGCCGTGGCATTATTGCAGGCTCAGCTTCAGTTTGCGCAGGCACAAGCGTTATCGTTTGTGCAATGCCCGGCACCAGTTTAACCACCTATCAGTTTGTGGGCATAAGCCCAACACAAACCGTTATTCAGCCGGCCCTGCCTTCCACCAACCCTTGTTTTACTTTTAACCCGGTTGACCCAACAATATACTCTGTGCTCGCTGACAGCGCCGGTTGTACCAATCTTGCTGCGCCAATTCAATCCGTACTGGTCGGCATCACCACTTCACTAAGTATTGGGGCATTAGCTTCACCAAGCATCATTTGTTCAGGACTGCCTTCTACACTTAGCGTTCAAGGCAGCACAGCGTATACTTATACATGGACAGCTCCTTCGGGAACAAATGTAGTTCCAATAGGCAATGGCACGACTACCGTTGTGAATCCGGTCACAACTACCAATTACACAGTGAACGCGCTGGATGCGTCAGGTTGTATTGGAATACAAACCGTAGCTTTGGTTGTTGACCCTACCGCCAGTTTAAGTATGGCGATTTCAGCGCCTTTCAATACTGTATGCATTGCTAACCCTGCTTTAAACTTACCGCAGCAATCCAATACACTCACTGCAAGTGGGGCCGTCAATTATTCCTGGAGTCCGCCACTCTTTTTAAGCAGCACCACTACGTCAATTACGATTACCACACCAACAACTACTATTATTTACACCGTTACGGGCAATAATAATATGGGGTGTAACGGCGCGGCGCATTTTACCATGTCCGTTAACCAGTATCCGCTTGTTAACATAACACCAATGCCTCAGCAAAATGTGTGCGATGGATTTACATCTACACTGACAGCCAACGGCGCTCAAACTTACACCTGGACCGGCAACACTTTTACTACACCAATTGTACAGCAAGCAATTTCTGTTGGTCCGGGAACCTACACTGTGCTTGGGTCTAACGGAGGCTCGTGTTTAAATTTCTCTGCCATAACTGTTGGTACATTGGCGCCTCTGACCATTAACCTTACACATGCGAACAATACCAGCACCACCTGTATTACAAACAACTTTCCTAAGTTAGCCAAACCTGTGACCCTAAACGCTACCGGCGCAGCCAATTATGTCTGGTTACCATATGACCCTGCTACCATGACGTATTCCATTGGTCCTCAAACTTTGGTAAGGCCTCACACCACCACTTGTTATACGGTTACCGGTAACACCTCGGTGTGTTCAGGCTCTGCTGTAATATGTGTTACTGTTGTTCCGCAGTTCACCATTGGTGCGATACCCCCTTTGCCTGCTATGTGTTTGGGCGATTCCTTAAAATTAAGCGTGGTGAATATAGGGCCTGGTGCCGTAGGTTCTCCTGCTGCTTTTACCTACAGTTGGACAGAAGCGCAAAATGCTCCACCAATAAGTATGAGTTCCTATCTGACACCAACCACTATGGTGTTCCCTCAAAACACAACTACATACTCAGTTGATGTAACCGATACCAGAACCTGCGTATCCTTACCGCGTTTGATTACGGTAACGGTATTGCCGGCACCAATGACCGATATTTTACTGCCTATCATCAATAACGTACCAACCAATACGGTTTGTTTTGTAGGACCTTCTCCAGGCCCACCCGATGTGGTGCTGAATTTAACGGCAAGTAATGTGAATAGTGGTTTACCTTTTGGTATACAACCTACATACACCTGGACCTCGCCAAATGGTTCTATTTTAACCCCTCCTAATCAGGCTCAGATCACGATCAGTGCACCTAACCGTACACCGTCAATAATTGTTTATACCGTTATGTCAGGATATAATGGCATTAATGGTTGCCGTGCATATGATACTGTTAGTGTAAGAGTGGTTGACTGCAGGCCGATTACCATTGTGTCTTACACAACAGCCAATGACAATGATACCATATGCGCAAGGCAGTGTATTACGTTTATGAATTTAACCGATACGCTTGCCGGAAGTCCGCAAACTTTTACCTGGACATTCCAGGGTGGTGCCCCGGCAACTTCCACGCTTGCCAATCCAACCATATGTTATAACCTCCCGGGTGAATACGATGTTATTTTAACAGTAAAAAATCCATACCCTATAAATGCCAATGGCAGTTCAGGAATAAAGGGGATTTCCAAGTACATTAAAGTGGTAGATATTCCAAATGTTACCATAGCCCCACCGGGTCAGCTGAGCAGTACGCAGTACATTAATTTTGGCGGAAGCGCTGTACTTACAGGAACCGGAGCCTATAGTTACATCTGGGATCCGCCTTACAACATTTCCTCGCTAACAAATCCGAATGTTACTGTAAGTCCTATTCAAACTACACAATACGTTCTTTGGGGCTACAACAGCAAACAATGTTTCTCCAGCGACACAGTGAACGTTATCGTTATCAAAGATTGCGGAGAGATGTTTGTGCCGAATGCCTTCTCACCGAATGGCGATAATCACAACGACGAGCTGAAAGTTCAGGGTATATGCCTTGAGACTATGACGTTTATGGTGTTTAACCGATGGGGAGAAAAAATATTTGAAACCACCGATCAACGTTTGGGCTGGGATGGAACGTACAAGGACAAAGAAGTTGAATCGGGTGTTTACGTCTACCGTCTGGAGGGTAAGACCTTCGATGGAAAAGGATTTAGTTCAAAAGGTAATGTCACGCTTTTAAGGTAATTCTATGCAAACAACAAAAAAGATAGCGTACACCGCACTGTTAGCGATTGCACTGATTCAGATTGGCAAATCGCAGGATGTGCATTTCTCGCAATACGCCGAAACGCCGAGTTCAATTAATCCTGCCCTGGCCGGAGTAACTTACAACACCCGGGTGATTGGTAATTACAGATCACAATGGTCGTCTTTAGGAACAGAATACCGAACCATAGGACTGGCCTTTGATCAAACCATTAAGTTTAAAAAACTTAGAAATAACTATTTTGCTGTTGCAATAAACGTTTTTCAAGATCAGGCCGGTGATGCCAAACTTACCAGCCTGAACCCAAACCTGGGATTAAGTTTCCATCAGAAAATAAACCGGCAGATGAAACTCTCTGCAGGATTACAGTCCGGTTTATTTTACCGCACCATAGATGTTAGCAAACTGAAGTGGGGTGAACAATACAATGGCATCTCTTACGATGCCAGCATGCCAACCGGTGAACCCAACATTCCAAGAGGATCGATTACCTCCTTTGATATTGGTGGCGGACTTAACCTTAACTATGTGCGCAGCGATAAGTTTTTGAGTGCCAAAAATGCAGTGCGTTTTGATATGGGGGTTTCAGCCTATCACTTCAATGTTGGGAAAAGTTCATTTATTACAGCTGACGAAAATCTGAACACGCGTTTCTGTGCTTACTTTAATGGTGACTTTAATATTCCCGGCACCCGCAATGCCATTATGCCTAGCATACTATACATGTATCAGAACCCGAGTCAGGAATTTGTACTTGGCGCCATGTTTAAATTCATCATCGGAGATCCATCTACGTATACAGGAAATAAAAAGCCATTTGCACTTTCGGTTGGAGGGTATTACCGGTACAATGATGCCATTGTGCCTGCTTTACTCATGCAATTGGATAAGTACGCACTTGGTATCTCATACGACATAAACATTTCCGCCCTTACCCCTGCTACTAACAGGAATGGGGGATTTGAGCTGATGCTGAGGTACAACCTTTATCCCGGTTACGGCATAAACATGGGACGCTCAGATTCAAAACCATCCTATTGATAACTAATAAAGCGCCTGAACCGGCGCTTTTTTTATGAATAAACGCTGAACTGCAATGTATGCCAAATGATTGTTTTGAATTCAAAAAATTTAAAATAAGGCAGGACAAATGTGCCATGAAAGTGGGCACCGATGCGGTGCTGTTGGGTGCCTGGGTTATTCCCAACGGAAGCTCAAGCATATTGGATATTGGTACCGGAACAGGCATCATTGCCCTGATGTTAGCCCAAAAATCAAACGCCACGATTGTGGCCATCGATATTGACAAGGATAGCACTGAACAGGCCAGATTGAATGTTGCCGAAAGTACATATGCCTCACAGATAAAAGTAGAACACATTTCCTTCCAGGACCTTACATTAAACAGCACACAAAAATTCGATCTGATTGTAAGCAACCCTCCCTTTTTTGTGGATTCATTAAAAAGCACAAACGATGGCCGTACGATGGCAAGACACAACGATCTTCTATCATTTGAAGACCTGCTGAAAGGGGTAAAAAAATTATTGAACGACAGAGGCAAATTTTGTTTGATTCTACCTAAAAATGAGGCTCAGGTGTTCAGAGATCTTGCCACAAGCAAAGGTTTGTACCTTTCAAAACTCATGCGTATTCGTACGCGTCCCGAAAAAGATTCAGAGAAACGCCACCTCATGCAATTTGAATTTAAGGAAACCGAATTTTCTGAATCCACTTTAGTAATCGAAGCTGACAGCCATCGCAATTACACTGAGGAATACAAAAAATTCACTCAGGATTATTACATGAAGTTTTAAAACGGGGTTGCAACATTCCCTATCATTTTTTCCGGATGTGTCGTCGGAACTGTTAAAATATACCCTCCCGCTTCAGATTTAACACATGCTACATTGACTTCACTAACTGAATTGTTTAAATTTGATTACATCGGTTTTCGCATGCGAATCTATCCTAAACACTTGCTGATTTTATTTGTTATGTTTTGTGATTTTGTTCATTCACAGAATCAGGCAAGAAATTGGTACTTTGGGAATAATGCGGGCCTGAACTTTTCCACCAGTCCTCCCACAGTACTTAATAACGGTGCCATGTCCACCACGTTTGGTTGTTCCTCTATTTCTTCGCCCGCAGGCAATCTTTTATTTTATTCCGATGGGGTAACGGTTTGGGACCAAACCCACGCCATTCTGGCCAATGGTACCGGACTTACAGGCTCCAATTCGGCGCAATCCTGTGTAATTGTAAAACAACCCGCAAGCGCCAATTTGTATTATATTTTTACTGTTCAGGGTGCCGGAGGTCCAGCAGGATTAAATTATTCCATTGTCGACATGAGCCTTGCGGGAGGCAGTGGCTCAGTAACAGTTAAGAACGCCACCTTGTTACCGGTTGCATTGGAAGAAAAGATCACGGCAGTAAAACATTGCAACCAAACCGACATTTGGGTGATGGTGAAAGAAATGTCAAACACCATTTATAAGGCGTACCTCCTTACTGCTGCCGGAGTAAGTTCAATTGCTGTATCCAGTTCAGCAGGCACCAGCCGCACAGGACCAAGCGAAAGAGGCAGCTTGAAGTTTTCTCCCAACGGCAAAAAATTGGCCGATGTATGGGCCAGCACTGGGGGAACGCCCGGAGTGCAATCCTGTAGCTTTCAAGTGATGGATTTTAATAACAACACGGGTGTAATTTCTAACCACAATTGTGTAGGAGCCTTTGTAGGAGCGTTTTCCAATGCATGGGCTTATGGCACTGAATTTTCGCCAAATGGAAAAGTGCTTTATTACATATACCATGGATATCTTTATCAATGGAACCAATGCCTTGTTCCCATGAATGCCAATGGTGGACTCGGGCACGAGGAGAATCTGATTCTTACCTATAACCGAGCCAGTATGCAACTGGCACCCGACGGTAAAATATACATTGCCAAAGCAGGGTCGAATACCCTTGACGTGATTAATAATCCAAACCTGAGTGGGCCGGCCTGTGGCTACAGTTTAAATGCCTTATCCGTTGGTAACGGAACTGTTCAGTATGGTTTGCCAACTTTTCTAACTTCCTATTTTGAACAAATGCCTGGTCCCTTCACGCATAGTTCCAATATAAATCCAGGCTGTATGCTGGTGGCATTTTATTCGCCAACCGTGTGTGCCTTTACCGGCTATACCATTTCTTCCACACAATGGAATTTTGGAGATCCGGGTTCTGGTGCAGCCAACACATCGGCTCTCGCCAATCCCACACATTCTTTTTCTGCTCCAGGTACTTATACTGTTCAATTGATCAACAGCTACATCTGCAATAAAAACGATACCCTT
>Ga0154020_10011154_pt1 | contig 10249 bp, 5 predicted proteins | sample Klosneuvirus_201_FD_109709 | JGI IMG/M metagenome (GOLD analysis project Ga0154020, IMG submission 109709) | Active sludge microbial communities from wastewater, Klosterneuburg, Austria - Klosneuvirus_20160825_MG | ecosystem: Engineered > WWTP > Aerobic digester > Activated sludge | place... | reverse complement strand
CGGGGGCCAGCGCTACGGTGAATTGCAGGCCGGCCGGCGTCAGCACGCGCGCCGCCTGCCATTCGATGGCGGCGGGCAGGCCGAGGTTCAGTGCCGCCGGGCGCAGTTCCGCCGCGATCGACTTGACGCTGCGGTAGGCCTCGCCGATGATGGATTCGATCGCGGCGAGCGCGCCGCGCGTTGCCTGGTCATCGCCGACCCGGCCTTCCAGCCACTGCAATTGCATGCGCGCGCTGGTCAGCAACTGACCGAGCTCGTCGTGGAATTCGCGCGCCAGGCGCCGGTATTCCTGCTCACGCTCGTTCTCGCGGTAGGTCGCGAGCCGGCGCAACTCCTCGCGCGACGCTTCCAGCGCCTGTTGCGTGCTCATCAGCGGCGTGACGTCCACCACCACGCCCGTCAGCAGCCGCTCGCCGCCGGGACCGATGTCCGCCGCGCCGCGCATCTGCAGCCAGCGCGGTCCGGACCCGTCACCCTGCGCCACGCTGCGTCCCAGCCATTCCAGTTGCGGCGGACAGTTCGCGCCGGAGTTCAGCCACTGCAATCCGGCGCGATCTTCCCCGGCGACGGCACCGAGCAGGCATTTCGGATCGGACAGCAGTTGTTGTGCCGTGACCGGCAGCAGGTACTCGATGCCGTCACTCACCGCCTCGAAACCATGGCCGGGCCGGAAGCTGAAGAGCGCGATCGGCAGCTGGTTCGACAATTGCGCCAGCCGGTTCTGCGTGGCGCGCAACTCGACTTCGGCAGCACGTCGGCGCTCGAGCAGGCGGCGCCGGTTCAGCCCGGACCAGATTGCAATTCCGACCATCGCCGCGAACACCAGCGCCAGCAGCATCCCCGTCGTCAGGGTCAGCTGCCGCGACGTGCCGGCATGGGTCAGTTCGGTTGCGGCATAGGCCAGGCTCATGGTTAGCGGGATCGCGGCAAAGGACCGGCCGATTATAGACACCGCCGGATCGACCGGCTCCGGCGTTGCCGTAGGCATGACTTTTCGCCTATCGCACGCCCGGAGTGACGAAAGTCACGATTTTTCGCGTCGGGGTAGGGTTTACCCTATGACAAATCCGCTTTCGCCGATGTTGCAGAAACAAGACTGCGGGAATCATGGCAACAGTTGCATGAAGCATCGGAGGGATACAATGCCCGCGGGGGCGACGACGGCGAAGACGGCGAACACACGATGCAATTGCAGTGTTCGTTTCGCAGTCCGGATCGTTGGCTCGCATCTTTATGGCGTTGTCTTCTACAACTGGGGTTGCCAATGAAAACGAAAACAGAAAACGGATTCTCCCTGATCGAGCTGTTGATAGTACTGGCGATCATTGGCGTGCTTGCCGCTATCGCCGTGCCCAACTACAACGAATACATCACGCGCGGCAAGATTACCGAGGGGGTCGCCAGCCTGTCCGATGCCCGCGTGCGTATGGAGCAGTATTTCCAGGACAACCGCTTCTACAACACCGACGGTAGCGCCGCGACCGCCTGCGCGGCCAGCGTCACCGTTCCGGCGACGACCAATTTCACCTACGCGTGCCTGGCGTCCGCCAATGGCCAGGCGTACGTCTGGACGGCAACCGGCACCGGATCGATGACGGGCTTCAGCTACACCATCAACCAGGTAAACGCCCGCACCAGCACCATCGCCGCTGGCGCGGCCTGGCCGGCGGCGGCGGCGAACTGCTGGATGACCCGGCAGGGCGGCGGTTGCTGATCCCATGAACACGTCGCGGCGCGGTTTTTCCCTGATCGAGCTGGTGATCGCGGTTGCGATCATGGGAGTCCTGCTGGCGCTCGCGGCGCCGAGTTTTTCGACCTACCTGCGCAACGTCAAGCTGCGTTCCGCGGCGGAGGCGTTCGTGGCGGGCGTCCAGTTGGCGCGGTCCGAGGCGGTACGCATGAACACCAACGTCGAATTCCTGCTCACCGCCGACGATCCACTGGCCGCCAACGTCACCACCGCAACCGCTGCCGCAACCGGGGCCAATTGGATGGTACGCACGGCGGACCGCGCGACGTTCGTCGACGGCAAGTTCGGCATCGAAGGTTCGGGCCAGAGAAGCGCCGCCGACATTTCGGTAAGAATCAACGACGCGACGCCGCCCGCCGATACGGATCCCGACCCGCCGCCGGCGGCCCCCGTATCCAGCATCGTATTCACCGGGCTGGGCAGGACCACCCTGGCGGCGGCGGCCGTGTTCAAGTTCAACGATCGGGTTTCCGGACGGTGCCTGACGGACCCCGGTCCGCCGGCGGGCATCGTCCGCTGCCTGCGCGTGATAGTGGCCGTCGGCGGGCAGACCCGGCTCTGCGACCCGTCCATCAGTGCCGCCGCCACCGCGGCCGGCGATACGAGGGGATGCTGATGAGCTCCAGGCGCAAGCAGCGCGGCTCGTTCATGCTCGAGGCCCTGATCGGCATCGTGATCTTCTTTCTCGGCGTGCTGACCATGATCGCGCTGCAGGCCAGTTCGATCGCGATCCAGACGGATTCGCAGTATCGCGCCGAGGTGAGCAACCTGGTCGACCAGATGCTCGGCCAGATCAACCTGAATTCGCGGGACAATGTCGGCCTGGTCAACGCCGTTACGCTGGCCAGCTTCAGCCACCAACCCGCCGGCGGCGTCGGCAGCTGCCGGCTCGCGGATACCGACCCGCTGGCCGCCAGCGACTGCTGCAACTTCACCGGCCTGGCCTCGGCCAACGCGCTGGTAACCGACTGGGTCGCCGCCGTCTCCACGGATGCCGCCACCCGCATTCCCGGTTCGACCGCGGCGCGGCAGCAGATCGTGGTCAATGCCGGAGCCTCGAACCAGGTGACCATCACCGTCTGCTGGCAGGGCCCGAAAGACACCCGGCCGCGCTTCCATCGCGTCATCGGCTACGTGAACTGACCATGAACCGCACCCGACATCCCCCGCGTCACGGCGGTTTCACCATCGTCGAAGTCCTGGTCGGCGTGGCCATCGCCCTGATCGGCATGGTTTTCATGTTCCAGGCCATGGGCGTCTGGGAAGCCCGCAAACGTACCACCTCCGCCGGCAGCGACGCGCAGGTCACGGGCAGCATCGCCATGTTTACCCTGGAACGCGACCTCAAGCTGGCCGGCTACGGTTTCGGCAACTCCACGGCGATGGGCTGCACGGTTTCCGCCTATGACAGCAGTAGAGCCGCACCCGGACTGTTCAATTTCCCCATGGTTCCGGTGTCGATTACTTTCGGTGTCGGCGGCGCCCCCGATACCCTGACCGTGCTCTATGGCTCGGGCACCACCATGTCGTCGGCCCAGACCTTCAGCAATCTGACGCCCTTGACGATGAGGATGAACACCCGTACCGGGATGCGCAGAGGCGATCTGATGATCGCAGCCGATGGCGGCAATGCCGTATGCGGGCTGTTCGAAGTCGTCGGCAACGCCAATGCCGATGCCCTGAGCATCGATTTCGGCGCCGGCGCCTATACCAACTACACCGACAATGCGAACGTAACCGGATCCGTTGCCGCGGTAGCCCTTTCGGCCAGCGAGCTCGAGTCGCTGCAGGGCAAATTCCTCAACAATTCGGGGGTGGCTCGCTACAACAACAATACGGCGCATGGCGTCGGCATCGTCGGTGCCGCGTTCAACCTGGGTACCGCGCCAAGGCTCAATGTGTGGCAGATCACCAATCGCCGCTTTCTGACGGTATCCAATACCCTGGACAACCAGGCCACGCCCACCGAGGTGGCGGAAGGGATCGTCAATCTGCAGGCGGAGTATGGGGTCGATACCAATGCCGACGGCGTCGTCGAATGGACGGCGGCCGCGCCGGTAGTATGGACGCAGCTGCGCTCCATCCGCGTCGGTTTGCTGGCGCGCAGCCAGCAGTTCGAGAAGAACAACGTATTGGCTGACGGCACCGAAGTTCCGGTCACGCCCAATGCGCCGGCCTGGGCCGGCGGGGCGTTCACCATGACCAATCTCGACGGCACCGCCGACACCAATCCGGGCACGCCGAACGACTGGCGCCGCTATCGCTACCGCGTCTATGAAACCGTGATTCCGCTGCGCAACATGCTCTGGGGGCTGGATTGATGCGCCCGACCAAACCCGATGCGTCGCCGACCCGCAGCCAGCGCGGCGTGGTGCTGCTGCTGGCCCTGATCATGCTCGTGGCGATGACCCTGGCCGGCATTGTCATGTATCGCCAGATCGGCACCGGCCTGATCATCGCGCGCAACCTCACCTTCAAGCGCACGGCGGCGGTGGCCTCCGACCTCGGCATCGAAACCGCCCGCACCTGGCTGATCGGACGGACCGCGGCGCAACTCGAACAGGGCAGTGCCGCCGACGGATACTACCCGGGCTGGTGCAATACCGTGCTCGACGCAGGCGGGCAGCCGGACGCCAACAATGACGGACAAGCGGACGACTGCGGCGATTCCCCGCCCCCTTCGGAATTCGATCCCCTGACCTACAACTGGGCCAATTCCGTGCAGGCCACCGCCAACGACGGCGTCGGCAACGAAGTCCGCTATGTCATCCACCGCCTGTGCGAAACACCCGGCGCGATGAATTCGTCGGGCCAGCAATGCGTCACCATCGGTTCGGCGTCCGCGGGCTCCGCCAGGACATCCGCGGTCTATGGCACCCAGGCCTTGTCGAATACCTCGCAACCCTATTTCCGCATCACTGCTCGGACCCAGGGGCCCACCAACACGGTGGTCTTTACCCAAACCATACTGTATTGAACTGGAGAACCGCCATGTTCATATCCCAAGCCAGGCACATTTTCCGGCTTTTCCTGCCGGCCCTCGTCGCACTGCTGTCGTGTGGCCAGAGCTTCGGCGCGGCGACCGATCTCGCCGACAACCCGCTGTCCAGCGCCACCACCGCGACCGTCAAGCCCAACATCTTTTTCATCCTCGACGATTCCGGCTCGATGAACTGGAAGTTCATGCCGGATGCGATGGCCACCAGGGAGTATCGCATCGGATTTCGCAACAACCAGTGCAACCTGGTCTATTACAACCCCAACAGCCGCTATGTGATCCCCAAGACCAGCGTCGGCGGTGACGTCAATGCCGGCGCTCAGACCACATTCACCGCCGCCTACGACGATGGCTTCGGCGCCTACAAGGGCCTGGAAACCCGGGCCTCCTATGATTCGGGGGCGACCTGGACGGCCTGGAGCAGTGCGGCGAGCTGCACTGTGGACACCAGCGGCACCAGCCGGCGGGACTGCCGCCTCGTCCTGCTGGGGAGCGCGGGTACGACCACCGATTTGAGCACCAATTTCCGTGCGTTTGTCGACGGCACGATAGACAGTAACAGTCAAACGGACCAGATCGATACCGCGCAGCCGGCGTATTACTGGAAGTATGCCGGCGCCACTACGCTGATTCCACTGCAAGGGGATTGCGAAAAATCCGTCAGCCCGAACTACACCGTCAACAACGCGAGCTACTCCGGCGGCGTGGCGACATATACCACCTCGTCGGCCCACAACTTCGCGGTAGGCAACACCGTGTCCATCATCAACATCCGGCCTACCGGCTACCGCGGCAGCTACGTCGTTACCGCGGTGCCGACCACCACCACCTTCCGGGTGGCGATGACGAGCAATCCCGGTGGCTACACCGATCCGGGAACCGCCTGGAACGCCACGCGCTATGCCGCCGTCAACGAGTATTGCACCGACAACACTACCACCACCTCGACCTGCGCCGCGGCCGGCAAGACCGCGCTCTGGCAGAAGGTTGTCGTCAGCTCGACGTCCGGCCCCGCCAGCGTGGATATCAATGGCGACGCCGTGGTCAACAGCAGCGACCAGGACGAGCGGCAGAACTTCGCCAACTGGTACAGCTATTACAGCAAGCGCATCTACATGATGAAATCCGCGGCCGGACGCGCCTTTGTCGGCATGACGGACTCCAAGCGTATCGGTTTCGTCACCATCAACCCGGGCAGTCCCGTCTCCTCGCAGGAGTTCAGGCCCATCGCCGATTTCGACACCGCCACCAAGGAGGAATGGTTCAACACCCTGTATTCGATTACCACCGCCAGCAGCACGCCCCTGCGCCAGGCCCTTTCGCGCGCCGGCCGCTATTACGCCGGCAAGCTCGACGGCATCAACAGCGGCATGTATGGCGATCCGGTGCAGTATTCCTGCCAGCAGAACTTCAGCATCCTGACCACCGACGGTTACTGGAACGGCAATGCCGGCGAACAGCTGCTGGGCGCCACCGCCATCGGCAACCAGGACGGCGTCATTTCCGAACAGGACGCCTATCGCCCGGTCGGGTCGAAGTACGCCATGTCGCCGCGACCGATCTTCGACGGCGCCAGCACCACGTATACCTGGAATACCGCGACCCAGACTTTCCAGACGGCAAGCTGCCTGCGCCAGGAAAAGAAGATTGCCCAGGAACAGGAGCGCAATGGGGAATGGCAGCAGCAGACCAGCCAGTTGCAGAAGACCACCGGCCAGCTGGAGTATTCGAGCACCCTCGAGAGCAACACCGGGCAGTTGCAGCTCTCATCGAAGATAGAGCGGCAGGTGGGCCAGCTGCAGTATTCCAGCAACATCGTCAAGAATACCGGGCAGCTGCAGTACCGGACCAACCTGCAGAAAAAGACCGGGCAACTGCAGTTCGCCAGCACCATCCAGCAGAAAACCGGCCAGCTGCAGTTCAGCACCAACCTGCAGAGAAAGCAGGGGCAGCTGCAGCGCCGAACATCCAGCAATTCGGGTGCAACCTGGGGCAGCTGGTCGAATGTATCGACCTGCACCGAGGATTTTGTCGGCTCCGGCCAGACGCAGTGCCAGATCAACGCCTCGTTTGCCTACGTGACGCCGGCGGCCCCGACCTGCACGCCGACGCGCACTGGTTCGCCGGGCTCATATGCCTGGACCGGCGGCTCAAGTGCGCGCGATTGCCAGACCGCGGCATTCACCGCCGCCGCCAACACCAGCGTGACCTGCACGGCCAATCTCAATACCGTTTGCTCCATCACCGGCACGTTTGCGCCGGCACCGTCCTGTACCTCGAACGTTAGCGGTTCGACCTGGACGCCGGCCGGTGTCGGCGGCAATGCCACCACCGAATGCCTGACGGGGCAACCGCTCAGTTCCTGGGCGGATGTGACATCCGGCACCTGTACCGACAATGCCGACGTCGATTGCCAGATCACCGGCAGCTTCGCCTATGTGACGCCGGCGGCGCCCACCTGCGTCAGCAACGTCAGCGGCAGCACCTATACCGCCGCCGGCGCCGGCGGCAGCGCGACGGTCGAGTGCTTGACGACAGCATATACGCCGTGGACCGATAACAGCGTCTGCACCGAGAGCGCCAACTTCCAGTGCCAGGTGCTTCCCGGAACCCAGGTGGCGAACCAGCAGACCTGCACGCCCTCGCGCACCGGCTCGGCCGGGTCCTACGCCTGGACCGGCGGCGCCAGCGCCGATTCCTGCCTGAACACGGGGACGGTCGGCGCGGCATGGGCGCCCTCCACCGGAAACTGCACCTGGACCACCGGCACGACGCAAATCCAGTGCCGCATCGATCCGGCCACGCCATGGGTGTATGACACGGTGTCCCCGGCGGCCTGTACCTCGACCGGCGGCGGCACCAGCAACGGCAACGTGTGGACCAACAGCGGTGGCAATGTCACGTTGTGCCGCACCAGTTCCGGCTTCAACCCGACCTGGACCAATACCGGCACCTGCCAGGTAAGCACCAACCTGCAATGCCGGGTCGACCCCGCGGGGACCAAGGCCATGGTGCAGACCTGCACCGGGCTTTATACCCGCGGCGGCACCTCACCCAACTTCCTCTGGACCGGTGGTGCAAGCGCGGTCGACTGCGCGGCCACGGGTGCCGCCAATCTCGGCAACATTTGGGCTTCAGCTTCGAATTGCAATGAGGCCGCCGGCAGCATGCAGTGCAGGATCAACGGCACGAGCGTCGGGGTACAGACGTGCTCCGGGACCCGAACCGGTTCGCCGGGGTCGTATGTCTATACCGGCGGCGCCACCGCCTCCTCCTGCGACACCGTGGTGACCTCGCCCTTCGCCACCGTCAATTACGCCTGCGCGCCGGCAGCCACCCCCGATGCGTCGGGTTACACCACCGAATGCCAGTTCGTCGGCAGCATCTTGAACCCGACGCCGACCTGGGTCGACTACACGGCGGGCGGGGCCTGCACGCCCGATGCCATCACCGATTGCCGGACGGTCGACGTGACCGGATGGGTGGTATCCGACATCTGCAATCCGGTGGTGACCCCGGATGCCACGGGCAAGACCACGCAGTGCCGCAATACCGCGACCAACGGCTCCAAGCTGCAAAGCTTTCCGACGACCACGGCCCAGACCTGGTCGGGACCGGGCCAGACCGGAACGGCCCTCGGAGCACCCATTGTGGTCGTTGGCAGCCTGTCGGACGTGACCCCGGGGGCGTGTTACTCCTCCGCGCCGGCGGTGCCGCCGGTGGCGACCGTGACCGGCAGCGGGCCGCCGACGCCGCCCGCCAATTGCAGCAGCGGCACGCAGGAATGGCCTTGCGAAACCTTCAGCGCGGGGGCCGGCGGCCTCACCGCCAATGTCTCCTCGGCGCTCTATACGCAGTTTCCCGACGAGACCACCGATCCGGCCACGGCGACCTTCACCACGGCCGCGGACCACCAGTTCCTGGTTGGACATTCGGTGACCATCGCCAGCGTCGCCCCCTCCGGTTTTCTCGGCAGCTACCAGATCATCGAAGTGCCGGATGCGAGAAATTTCAAGGTCTATATGCCGACCCCGCCCTGCCTGCCGGCCGGCGGACCGCCGGCAACCTGTGCCAGCACTGGCGGGGGTACCGCGACGCTGTTCGCCGGTAGCAGCAGTTCCCTGTCCGACGTCGCCCAGTACTACTACAAGACCGATTTGCGCAACGCGGTACTGGGCAATTGCACCGGCACGCTCGGTACTCCCGTCTGCGAAGACAACGTTCCTGCCACGGGTTCGGGCGTCGAGGACGACCGGGCCAACTGGCAGCACATGACCACCTTCACCATGGGCCTGGGCCTGACCGGCACGGTGGCGTATTCGAAGAACTACAAGACGGACCAGAGCGTCGCCAGGGCGATCTCCGGCGCGACCTGGGCGTCGAACGTGGTGACGGTCACGACCGGCGTGCCGCATGGTTTTTATGTCAACCAGGCGGTGACCATCTCCGGCGCGAGCGTTCCCGCCGGCTACCGGGGGCAGTTCCGGATCACCTCGGTGCCGACCACCACCACCTTCACCTATGCCAGGTCGCCCAACCCCGGAGCCTATGCCGGCACGGGAACGGCGACCGGCTACCCGGACTACACACGCTTGCGCGAAGGTACCCTCAACTGGCCGGTTCCCGTCGCCGATAGCGCCACGGCCCTCGACGATCTCTGGCATGCGGCGGTCAATGGCCGCGGCCAGTACTTCAGCGCCGGCGACCCGGATACCGTGGTGACCAGCCTCGCCGATGCGCTGGCCGGGATCAACGCCCGCGTTGCGGCGGCGGCTGCGGCGGCGACGTCCAACCTTGAGCCGGTGGCCGGCGACAACTTTGCCTACACCGCCAAGTACAAGACGCAGGCATGGACCGGCGACCTCGAGGCGCGCGAAATCGACCTGACCACCGGCAACGTCAGCACCTCGGTGATCTGGTCGGCGCAAGCCAAGCTCGATGCAGCCACCAAGAGCGCCTGCGACAACCGCGTGATCAAGCTGTTCCGCGCCGGGGCCACCGACAGTACCCTCTACCACCCCCTCTACCCCGTCAATATGGTGGACTTCAAGTGGGATACCTATGTCTGCGACGCCGGCGGTGCTGCCACCGGCTCGGCGGTAACCACGCTGAATGCCGCGGAGCAGGCCAACTTCAATGCCGCCAAGGTGGCCCTGCTGGGTCAATATCCGAACTACGGCGATGGTTCCGGCGCCACCGTGGATCAGCGCACCGCCGCCGTCGGCGCCAACCTGGTCAACTACCTGCGCGGCCAGCGCGGCAAGGAAGGCTTCGATTCCGGCCCCCCCGTTACCAATACCGACCTCAACAAGCTTTACCGCACCCGCGAGAACGTGCTGGGCGACATCGTCAATGCGCAGCCGGTCTTCGTCAAGGCGCCCTTCGCCGAGTACGATGACTCGGGTTACGCCCTCTACAAGGCGCTGAAAGCCGGTCGCACGCCGATGGTATATGCGGCGGCCAATGACGGCATGCTGCACGCGATTTTTGCCGGCACCTCG
>Ga0154020_10011153_pt1 | contig 10250 bp, 15 predicted proteins | sample Klosneuvirus_201_FD_109709 | JGI IMG/M metagenome (GOLD analysis project Ga0154020, IMG submission 109709) | Active sludge microbial communities from wastewater, Klosterneuburg, Austria - Klosneuvirus_20160825_MG | ecosystem: Engineered > WWTP > Aerobic digester > Activated sludge | place... | reverse complement strand
TTCCTCCCCCCCCCCCCCCCCCCCCCCCCCCCCCAATCACCAATCAAGTCATCATAAATTGGGTCTGCTTCAGTTACTCGTAATAATGCGGAGTTCATGTCGAAGATTTTGTCGTTTTAATTGGGTCGAACAACAGAGTCTTCGATTTTTTTCAAAGAGACCACCAATGAAGGGCGGACTCAACTCCGATTGGTTATCGCAGAATGGATACGAATAATGAGAAGTAATGCTTAGAAAGGCAATGCCGAACGAATGCAGCAAAAGATGATGCACGCGTGAAACACAAGAACTCCGAAGGTGAGAGGGGCGATCATGAGGACATCAGCGGCGGCTGGTGAGGCTAAGGCTGAGGCCCAGCCGAGGCAACGCGTCGGGTCCTTTGTCAGCAACACCTAAAATGTCATAACAATATGTTAAGTGGGACCGCAAATAAGACATTATCTTCCAATGCGATGAGGAATGATTATAGAAATATGCGGTACCGTCCATTCACGAAGGGAATACTTGGCCTCGGCGCAGTAGCCGCGGCCTTGAGAGTCCACCACGGTCACGTTCGCTATAAACAATCCGTGAATGATCACAAACGGATTCCCTGACACTCATGCAAGTCATACGCAGCGGAATAATCGACGAGGACGAAGCAAATTCGATGAGAACAATCTCCTTGGACTCATCCACGACTGTTGACGAGATATCCAAGGTGATGATCTCCCTACAGTCAAAAAACCGCATCAGCCCAGCAAGCGTTCTGATCTAGTCAGGCGAAGAGTCATTACCCTTTAAAGGACAAAGAGCCTCCGACAACTACTGGAGCGACGCCAGAGTAAGGATTAGAGGGAAGGGAGATGGCCATCTTCGATTTGGAGTCGAGAAGGAAGTCGCCGCCCACGACGATGGGTGAAGAGGAGAGCAACCATGATGGCGACAGAGAGACATTGAGAACTCCTTGAAAACAAATCGTCTGTTCTACGGTCGCGATAAGACGAAGGCGACTCGTGATATACCTTTTTGGATGATAAGATTGCTTGAGATTGCGACGGAAGCAATGGTAAGATGCATTTCGAGAGCGGCTGTACTGACCTTATCATAAATACCACTGACGATGAAACTACCGTTGATGTTGAGAAAAGTATTGGAGAGCGACACTGATCTCCCTGAATGCGAAAAACGGCCATAAATGTCTCGATCACACCATAGAAAATACAAAAGCGAACCCGAATAGATGGTGTAGTTGGAGTCCTTGCACTCAGCGACGATATATTTGAGCGGGGCACACGATGAAGGAGGATTAAGACAATCCACTATCATGACAAGATCAGTGAAAATCAAGCAATGAACATTAAAAATGTAAGGACACGTTTCGTACTGACGCTGGCACATTCTGTATTGCTACAATTTGCAATACTATTTACCCGATAGCATGTGACTTCCGGAGGTAAGGCACTGAATATATCAAATTTCATTAACAAAAAGGTAATGAAGGCCACTCGAGCGATTTCTACATACCAATACGAATTAAGGGACAATTGGTGGGTCGAAAAGCAAGCGCTGCCGGTCAATGAGTTGTTGTCCAGAAGCCTATTTCCAGTGATCGAATGAGTACAGTTTGAGCGAAGTGCAGAAGAAATCAATCAAATGAGAAAGATTATAAGCGATCATGGATTCTGCCATAAATTCCGTAGAGAAATGTAGACCGCATATAAGCTTTCAATTTGGCGTCGGGTGCATATTAAGCTTGAGAAGGCCAGAGGGACGGTTCACTGCAAATTCTAAAGGCAGACGAGACAATATCGAACATATGAACTGAACGACTTAAGATCTCAAAGGCGGGCTGTAGAAAGTTATGGACGTATAGAATGTGACATCTTCAAGGAGGCGGGAATCGGAGGAGGGGGAAGGATGCGATTCTGAGCGGACAGGTTTTGCAGCCATCCGAGCTTGTTGAGCTGAGGCGGAATAGTGCCAGTAAGCTGATTCGAGTTCAGGTACCTGGGATCATAGAAGATGATAACTATTGTCACTAGAAAGGAGGACGATGTGATGCTGAGTGTACAGGTCTTGCAGCATAACGAGGTTGCTGAGCTGAGGCGGAATAGTGCCAGTCAGCTGATTCGAGTTCAGGTACCTGGGATCATAAGAGATGACAACTGCTGTCACTAGACAAGGAGGACGATGTGATGCTGAGTGTACAGCTCTCGCAGCATAGTGAGGTTGCCGAGATGAGGCGGAATTGTGCCAGTAAGCTGATTCGAGTTCAGGTACCTGGGATCATAGGAGATGATAACTATTGTCACTAGACAAGGAGGACTGTGATGCCAAGTGTACAGCTTATGCAGCTCAGTTAGGTTGCCGATATGAGGCGGAATTGTGCCAGTAAGCTGATTCGAGGTAAGGCACCTGGAGATCAGAGGAGATGATAACTACTGTCACTAGACAAGGAGGACGATGTGATGCTGAGTGTACAGCTCTCGCAGCTCAGTGAGGTTGCAGAGCTGAGGCGGAATTGTGCCAGTAAGCTGATTCGAGTTCACGTACCTGGGATCATAGGAGATGATAACTGCTGTCACTAGCCAAGAAGGACGAAGCGATGCTAAGTGTACAGCTCGACCAGCTGAGTGAGGTTGCCGAGCTGAGGCGGAATAGTGCCAGTAAGCTGATTATCTTGAAGGTACCTGGGATCATAGGAGATGATAACTACTGTCACGAGACAAGGAGGACGAAGTGATGCTGAGTGTACAGCTTGAGCAGCTTAATAGTGAGGTTGCCGAGCTGAGGGGGGATAGTGCCAGTGATCTGATTATCTTGGAGGTCCCTGAGTAAGCGACAATGACCAAATCCGAATATTCCGCACGGTAATGAAATCAAAATTGATGGATTAGCATTATAATTGACAAGAATTAGCAAGGAGAGATGCAGTTCTGAGCGCGCACAGCACTCGCATCTGTGCGAGGTTGCCGAGCTCGGGAGGGAGAGGGCCAGTGAGCCGATTCGAACTGAGGTTTCTGAGAGAGAGCCAATGAACGAAGGATAAAACGCATCAAATGAGAAGGCGCCTCAGCGTACAAATAGTCGAGCAGAGGGAACTTGCCGAGCTCAGGCGGCACGGCGTTAGTGAGCTGGTTCTCGGAGAGGTCCCTTGCGACAATGACAATAAGCAACAATAACAATATACATCGATTGACAATTGAAATCAATTGAAGATCAGTAAATAGTAGTCATAGGAAATGTTGTCATCGGATCTAAGTTGTTGTACAGATAGGAAAGCCGCTTGAGGTTGCCGAGCTGTGGCGGGATGGTGCCAGTAAGCTGATTCGAATTGAGTTGCCTGCCAGTACGCAAGCAACAATGAATTACACAATTATACACCAATTGGCAATGAACTCAAATTGAGGATAGCTCATTATGAATAGAGGAGACATTGAAAACGATGCGATCATCGTATGGTGCGCGTACAAATGTTCGAGATAAGTGAGGTTGCCAAGCCCAGGAGGAATAGTGCCATTGAGCTGATTGAAGTCGAGATCCCTGCGAGAGGGCGCAATCAGTTGAAGATGGATATTGTCAAGCGAAATTCGATAGGTGGACGAACAACTCGCCGAGCCAAGTGAGTTTGCTAAGCTGAGGTGGAATGGTGCCGGTAAGCTGATTGTTGGAGAGTTCCCTGAGAACGCAGCAATGAAGAAATGCGAACATACAATTGGTGACAAGAAAAGGAAATGAAGGAAGATCATAAGAAACGATGCGATTCTGAACGTACAAAGATTGCAACTGAGTGAGTTTGCCTAGTTCAGGTGGGATGGTGCCGGTAAGCTGGTTACTTTTAAAGGACCTGGGAGAGCGATGGGAAACGATTGAGGATACACCACCATTGACATGAAATCAATTGAAGATCGATCAACGGAGAAAATACAAAATGTCAAACATATCAATGCGATTCTGAGCGCACCAATCGGTGAGCTGACTGAGGTTTCCGAGTTCAGGTGGGATGGTGCCATTAAGCTGATTCGAGTCGAGGCTCCTACCATGAGCAAATAGTAACATGGAGAGATTGACGATGAAATCAAATGAAGACAGAGCATATGAAATGAATCAAATGAAAGTGTCTCATCGCACCAATAATAGAGCTTATTGAGGTTGCCGAGCTGAGGAGGGATGGTGCCAGTGAGCTGATTTAAGGCGAGGCCCCTGAAAGCGACAGTGAACGAATGTCCAAACAGATCGATTGCGAGGGAAATCAACTGTATATAGGTCATTGGATAGAGACCGATGCAAGTCTAAGCGCACCAATAATAGAGCTCAGTGAGTTTGCCGAGTTCAGGTGGGATGGTGCCGGTAAGCTGGTTAGCTCCAAAGATCCTGATAGAGCGATAGGAAACGATTGAGGATACACCACCATTGACATGAAATCAATTGCAACGGAGAAAATACAAAGTGTCAAACATATCAATGCGATTCTGAGCGCACCAACGGGTGAGCTGAGTGAGTTTGCCGAGTTCAGGTGGGATGGTGCCGGTAAGTTGGTTAGCTCCAAAGAACCTGATAGAGCGATAGGGAACGATTGAGGATACACAACCATTGACATGAAATCAATTGAAGATCGATCTACGGAGAAAATACAAAATGTCAAACATATCAATGCGATTCTGAGCGCACCAATCGGTGAGCTGACTGAGGTTTCCGAGTTCAGGTGGAATAGTGCCATTAAGCTGATTCGAGTCGAGGCTCCTGAGGAGAACGGCCATGAGCGAATAGCGACATGGAGAGATTGACGATGAAATCAAATGAAGACAGAGCATAAGACATGAAATGATCCATATTGTCTCATCGCACCAAGAAGATAGCTGAGTGAGGTTGCCGAGCTGAGGAGGGATGGTGCCAGTGAGCTGATTGGAGTGGAGGTTTCTGAAAGCGACAGTGAGCGAATGTCCAAACACATCGGTTGAGGAGAAATCAATTGAGGATAGGTCATTGAATAGAGACCGATGCAAGTCTAAGCGCACAAATCGATGAGCTGAGTGAGTTTGCTGAGATCAGACGGGATAGTGCCGCTGAGCTGATTGTTGTGCAAGGACCTGAGATTGATGGACGGTGAAATCAATTGAAGGCGGAAAAACAGAAAAAGATGATTCAAAGAGAACTGAGCTCACAAGAATTTGAGCTGAGTAAGGTTGACGAGCTCAGGTATAATAGTGCCATCAAGCTGATGGTAGGAGAGGCGGCTGAAAGAGTGGCAATCGAAATGAGTATAGGGATAGTCCCCGATTAAGACAAATATCATCAATGGAAGGAAAACGATCATGCGATTCGGAGCGCACAGATCTATCAGCTGCTTGAGGTTGCAGAGCTGAGGCGGGATGGTGCCAAAGAGCTTATTCGAACCGAGGTCTCTGAGAAGTGTCAATAAGCAAATGAGTGAAATCAAGGGAAGAAGATTCATAAGAGATCAGTCAATGAGAACGATGATAAAAGTCTGAACGTACAGCGTGCTCAGCTGAGTGAGGTTGCCTAGCTCAGGTGGGATGGTGCCATCCAGCCCATTCGAGGAGAGGCTCCTGAGAGAGCAACAATGAACGAGGATAATTATCCGTTGTATCATAGTCAAATCACGCGGTGCCACCCTTCCAGAAGGAGTTTCAAGGAAGATTAGTCGCACAGATACTGCAGTCGAGTCATATTTCCAATCGATGCCGGAAGTGATCCACTAGCCGCATATTGAAAGGATCGACCTCTAATACACAGTGAGTCAACTCGCACATTACTGACAATGAGTGTAATGGAGGTCCACAGCAACAACCCAGGCGTACATCTTCACGATTGAGGTCTGGTTTTTGTCGCAAGTGATCCCTGTCCAATTCGCGGTGTTAATGCATGCATTATACGCATCACTGCAGTTTGGCCACAAGTCTATGCCAGGGCGATCACAGAGGTCGAAGAGGGCTGCCACATCGACGGGATTGAGCTTCGCCTCCGAAACCGAGACCAACACTGCCAAGGCAAACACGAGGACCGCCACGTGATCAACCTTTTCACCAGAACAGATCAGAGATTCAAGTAAAAAGCACAACAAGAGACACCACTGAGCAACACAACAATGGCGTGTAAGATAAAGCAATTCCTGTCGAACTAGTCGAAGATGATCTCAGGCAGCCGGCACTCTGCGGGCATAAAATATGGGTCCGTCGAACTTTGTGGCTCGTCAAACGAACCCAAAACCAAAACACGATTCATGAACATTAGGAGAATGATATAAAATGCAAATATTCTTTTTTCGTTAAATAACTTATATTAAACGGAATAAAAGCTTCAACTCCATACATAAAGTTGAGGCCCCGGGTCGGGATGCCGAGGAAATACCACATAGGGAATTTGCGGGTGCTCCAGTCTGGGCCGTCCATTGACACCGCAGAGAAGATCAATAATACTCCATATAAAATTCGGGGCTTAAATTTCGTTATATTCCTAAGAGAGAAGAGAACTTAAGGCTTATGTTATCGGGGAGAGTATCGTTACACGCAAAGCGCCCATGATCAGTCCCTGAAGGAACCCTCCCTTGGGCATCTGGACGGCGATATTAATCACTGGATATGCAGAGAATAGTGTATATTCGTTCGATGTGTACATGGAATTTAGCGGGGGGCTTGCATGCCCCAAAAATTTTACAGATTTCGCGGTTTCTCCTGGCGCCGCGGCGGTTTCGATTCACGATTTATTCCGAATGTTATTAATACAATATTATTATATTAATAATTTAATTTTTGATATATTAATATTGACGCATGATAAAAATACACAGGTCTGACATGTCGTCAGTAGTCTACTGACGACCCAGTGAGTCTACTGTCGTCGGCACAGGTTTCATACAGCCCCGTCAGCCCGCGACCCTGGCACTGGCAGGCTGGGGCATGACAGGCTTCCGTCGAGATTTTTTCACAGGCAGCAGTGGATGGGAGCCGGAGAGGTCAATTATATAATTCCCAGCCCTGTCAGACAGCCGAAAGGGAATGGTGGTGGTGCCTTTGGTTTATTGAATAATAGAGCGGAATTTCTGTTGGTCTCGGCTGAACAAGCCTTGATCAGTGGAAAACATGCGTTTTCACCGGACGAGTGGATCCAAGGGTCACTAGGTTTCGATCGGGGAACGATTGACCTCGCGCAATTACTGTGCGCGCATAGTGTTCGGAGATGTGGCCATTCAACACGGCCCCATGGCCCACCGCTGCCAAGTCATTGATCAATCGTCCAAGGTGGTTCAACTTGACTTCGGAGACTTGCTTCGGAAGTTCTTCTTCAACCTTATTGGAAGCAAACATGACCGTAGCTGAGCGGTAGGTCAAAGTGTCGACTGAATACTGGATCACCTTGTGAGATTCAGCATCGCCTCTCTCAGGATTGCCGAGGGCGGCTTGAATCAATTCAACATTCGCATAGTGCAACGTTGCGTCCAAATCTGATTTCATGATTTCAAACTCTGGAGCGGACAAGAAGATATAACGAGGAACCCCACCAACGATTCGAAATCGGCGAGTCATTTCCGGTTGAGTAATTACATTCGTCATGTGGGGACGAACAGTGCTCAATTCGGATTCTGACCAACCAGGCATGAAGAACTTCACGCCACATCCTGGGCGAGCACGGAATCCCTCGTACTGACGCGGATCAGGCGAAGATGCAACAATGGTAAACGCCGAGCGAAACAATGGACCTTCGAGCTTCTCTCCGGGATCGAACAAGTAGAATGTGGATGCAAGATCAGCCTCGGGCGGCATGCTATCGGAATGATGTGTAGTAACCGTGCCAGTTGGTGTAAAAAGCCAGACTCGCTGATGCTCTTTTGATTCGTAGATGACCACTTTGCCTTCTTGCGCTAATCGCCAAGCCGCGTAATTAAGGAAGTTCGTCTTTCCCGTTCCGGGAATTCCAGTCAATACGTAGCCTCGATGTTGTGGCATCAATGACACCATTTGAGTGTAGATATCTGCATAGGATTGGCGAATCAGGAAGGCGAGTGGAGGCCACTGAGGATCCTCATGGAGCCAGTTGAATCCAGCGGGCAATCTGACGACAGTTCCGACAGCAGCAGCGGGAGTATTCAAGAAATGATTCCAGAGGTCCCTTTTTTTCACCGTGGACGCATCGGCAACTACAGACGTTCAAGTGAATGCGGGTAAATCAACAACGGCAACATTCGAACCTTCAGGAACTTGAGCAGCAGGTGCTACCTCAGGGAAGCGCCCCGGGAAGAGATTCCTCACACCAGCAAACAATTTTGTGGACCCTCCAATCGAGATGCTGGCCTCTCGAAATCTCTCATATGTCATATGGGCTAAAGCAGCGCCATCGATATTTTCTGTGACGAGCAGTTGTGCGTCGTTTTCATCGACGTGGCAATCCTCGAGAGCCCATTTCTTGACACGCGCTGCATTCCAGGACAGATCTGCTACGAACCAGAGTCACCCAAACGAAATCAAAATCTAGCCCTCGATCAAAAGAAACGGTACGTTGGTGGGGGGCGACTGGAGCTGGATTGGGTACTGGGGCGGTCGTGGTGACACTGGCAGCGCGCCTTCTCTTTTTCGGCCGCTCTTTCGAAGAAGATGATGACCGAGGTCGTTTCGAAGACGGGCGCATATCAATCTAAAATGCATAGGGCACTCAATAGTCAATATCAAGGAGACCGGACACAGCGAGAAATCAAGAACCAACGAAGAGCTCGAGACCGGGCAGAGTAGGCAGTGGATTCTTACTGATATTCACGACACGTCACAAGATGTTGTTAAATGAATTTTGAAATAGATATTGTTATTAATGATCGCCCCCTCAGCGTCAAGTAGGAATGCGAAGACGGCGAGTGGAGGACGGTGCCAGGGGGGCGAGCTGCAGCCGAAGGAACGTGGTGTTTCGACACACAAAACAAACATTATGTCACATCAATAAACTAGCGAAACTCAGAAGGAGGAGGAGGAATAGGCAAAGATAAAAATTCCTCGAGCACGGTCAGCTCAGCATTGAAGGTCAAGAAACGGAACCTACCTTGAGTTTCAACGAGGTCTGCACTCGACCCCACAATGGCAGCCCGATTACCACAACAAAATGACAACAATCGTTTGATTCGATTTGTATAGAGCCAACCTAGAGCCGAACAGGACTCGTGGAGTCGTTCGATATCGCGGGAAAAGCCGAGGCTCAAAAAACCGTTAGCTTGGCATGGAGTCACAAGATAAAGAAAATTTCCATAAAGGCTGCGTCTCCTTTGAGGAAGTCCTCCCCTAAATTCCCACATTAGGTTCCCAGTTCCTATTTCCTACTTACTTTGCCGTTCATTGGAGGTTAAACAGATGGACGACGAAATTCCGAGCTACATAAACATCGAGGAGGCGCGTGACCTTGCCGCTCTCGTCCCCCGCGCCTGCTCCAATTGTCATTATGGAGCCTATATCATAACATTATATATTTGGCATTTCCACCAAGGATTACTTTCAGTGGGCGGTGATTTCGATGTCTCTGTCAGAGTTCCCTCCCTCCTTGTCCTCCCCCTTGCCTTGTCCCTCCTCCTGTTCCTTGCCCTTGCTCCTCCTTGAATTCTTTCTCGGTTCTTCCATTTTCATTATTTATTATATGCAATTCTTTTTTGGACTGCTTTCTCCCTTCATTCAGAGGGATCTCATAACGGGCATCTTGGTGTTTCATCTTATGATCGCGGACGTTCTCATTGGCTTGCCCTTCTTCAAACTCTTCTTTTGTGATGAATATCGCGAATAAATTATAATATATATCATTATTTGGGTGTGGTGTGGTGGAAGGCGGAGAAGGGACTCAATGTGACCTCGTCGAGGCTCGACCTCTGCCTTCCTTTTCATGCATTGCCTCGTCTGCCCTCGCCCGCCTCGACTTTGCTGTTCGGTGGAAATTATGATATATTGTTGATTTCAATGGCGCTCCTCTTTACCTCTTTCCCTCCTTTCTCTCCTTTGCCTCGCCTCCTGTCCGCTACTCTACCTTCTGTCTTTGTTTTGTCTTCGTTTTGTCTTCGTTTCTCTCCTCCTCCTGCCGTTTATATGGGTAGTAATTAGGTCGTCATTGATGGGTCTCCTTTGGCGGTTGCCGTCGAGTTCCTGACGAACTGTCCTCACCTTGCCGCTGCCCTCAGTGACCCCAAGGTCCCTCTTTCTCCATCTCTTCCTCTTCCTCTCTCGTCTTCCTCTTACATCTTTTCTCCTCCTCCTCCTCTTCCTGCTCTCTCTCTCTCTCCC
>Ga0154020_10011152_pt1 | contig 10250 bp, 12 predicted proteins | sample Klosneuvirus_201_FD_109709 | JGI IMG/M metagenome (GOLD analysis project Ga0154020, IMG submission 109709) | Active sludge microbial communities from wastewater, Klosterneuburg, Austria - Klosneuvirus_20160825_MG | ecosystem: Engineered > WWTP > Aerobic digester > Activated sludge | place... | reverse complement strand
TGGGCATTTCCAAAAAAGGAAATTACATGGTGAATGTTCCAGCTCAGGATAGCTACATTCTACGCTTCAGCAAGAATGGCTGCATAACCAAAGAGGTTGCCATAGATGGTCATAATGCCAACGCTAAGGCTTATGGTGAGCGTACGGTGAGGTTGGATGTTACGTTGAATGCACAAGATCAGAACGCACCGATGCAGTACAATGGAGCTGCGTTGGAGGTGTCTTTCTCAGAAGTGAACAGGGATCTGCGCCTCGAAAAGAATGAACTGACACCGATGGTTGCATTTAATGACCAAGCATCGAACGGCGAATAAGTAGCCTAGGATCGCGAGGGAGAAATTGCGACACTCTATTTTCCTTACCAAAAAAGACCTGCATGATGCGGGTCTTTTTTTGTTGTGTAGATAACTATTCAGGAACTCGTTTGATGCAGAAATACCCACAGGTGGGTATTGTGGAAGGGGTGTTCGACCCGGACTTTTGTATTGACTCTAACAGCAACTCTCTCAAACACCCAAGATCATGAAAACGTTAAGCACATCAAACTCAGGTCACTTCTTTTCAATGAGTATTTTAGCTGCTCTAGTACTTCTTAGTGCTGGATCCATCCAAGCTCAGGACCGGTTGGTAATAAAAGGATCCTTCAGTTCGCAAGTGCGAGATGCAGAGGCACATGTAAATGTCGTGCTGATCGCATCCGATGGCACCCAAATGCCGGTAGACCTGTCGCGTAATGGCAAATACAAGGTGAATGCCCCTGCAGCCGATACCTATATCCTACGCTTTGCTCAACCAGGATGTGTTACCAAAGAAGTATTGGTTAATGGAAACCACGCGAACAAAAAGGAATTTGGTGAACGCACGATCAAGTTCGATATGGCCTTGCATGCGGATCATCCCGAAATGACCATGCGTTACACTGGGCCTGTTGCCGAGATCACCTTTGAGGAAGGAACAGGAGAAATGAAGGTTTTGGAACAGTACCAATTGGTTCCAATGAGTTCATTCACAGCACAGAAGTTCTGATCGATCAGTAAGAATTTCGTTATCGATCTTAGCGCGAACAGAAAGGGCCGTCCAACTTGGACGGCCCTTTATTCTTTCCAGTCGGGGTGACTGGACTCGAACCAGCGACCCCTTGCACCCCATGCAAGTGCGCTACCGGGCTGCGCTACACCCCGAATTGGGGGCGAATTTAGCAAAGGTTCTTGATCTGGTTTATGACATGTCCGATATGAAAGGAGCGTTAGGTTTCCATTACAAAAGCGCATATTGCCATTACACTTTTCACGGCTGGTTACATTTGTGCCCTCCGAACAATTCATGCTCAAGCCGATTTTCCCGATCGCAGCGTTGATGATCTTCAACTCCTGCACCACCGAAACATCCACTAACACTGAAGTTGGTGGCGATCCAACAACTACCTACGTTATGGATAACCATACACATGCGAAACCGAACGAGGCCGTAATAAAGCATTTGGATCTTGACATATCGGTTGATATGGAAGGTAAGGCCATCAGGGGCACTGCCTCGTATGACATAGCAGTGCCACATGGAAACCAGATCATTTTCGATACTGAGGACCTCGTGATCGATTCCGTGATATTAGCCGATGGTAATAGGGCTGAGTTTTCGCTGAGCGATACGACCATGCTTGGTAGGGCCTTGACGATCGTATTGCCAGCGCATATGGATCGGGTATCGATCGCCTATCACACAACAAAAAAAGCCAAGGCGTTGCAATGGTTGGAGCCGAATCAAACTGCGGATAAGAAATTCCCGTTCCTCTTTACTCAAGGGCAAGCTGCGCTTACGAGATCGTGGATCCCGGTCCAGGATAGCCCGGGTATCCGCTTTACGTATGATGCCAAGGTGAAAGTCCCGGTGGAATTAATGGCGCTGATGTCCGCTACCAATCCCCAAGAACACAGCTCCGATGGAACGTATGTATTCAAAATGGACAAACCGATCCCAGCCTATCTGATGGCTTTGGCTGTCGGAGACCTCGTATTCAAGCCCATAGGAAAGCGCACAGGAGTATATGCAGAACGAAGCGTGATCGATAAAGCAACGTACGAGTTCGCGGAAATGGATAAAATGCTGGAGACGGCAGAAGGTCTGTATGGTCCATATCGATGGGGTAGGTATGATGTGATCGTTCTGCCACCGAGCTTCCCTTTCGGTGGAATGGAGAATCCGATGTTGACCTTTGCAACACCGACGATACTTGCAGGAGACCGTTCACTTACATCGCTGATAGCCCATGAGCTTGCGCATAGTTGGAGCGGCAACTTGGTCACCAACGCGACATGGGATGATTTCTGGTTGAACGAGGGATTCACGGTTTACTTTGAGAATCGGATCACGGAAGCCATTTACGGCAAGGATTTCGCCAACATGAGTGCTATGATCGGAAGGCAGGACCTGACGGCGGAAATGGACCACATTGCTCATGGCCCTCACCCTGAGGATACCCATTTGCGATTGAATTTGAAGGGGCGCGATCCAGATGATGGCATGACGGATATTGCTTACGAGAAGGGTTTTGCTTTCCTGCTCTTACTGGAAGAAAAGGTGGGTCGAGAAAAATTCGATGCTTTCCTGCGGAACTATTTCGATACGTATGCTTTTCAGAGCATGACCACCGATCGCTTCCTTGGGCATTTGAACAAGGAGTTGTTGGAGCCTACGAATACGACCATTGACCTGGAAGCTTGGATCGATGGTCCGGGATTACCAAAGGATGCACCCGTTCCTTTCTCTGATCGATTCGTGAAAGTGGAGGAGCAGATAGCAAAGTGGAGTGCAGGAACTCCCGCGGCTGAACTGGAAACCAAAGACTGGAGCGCATTCGAGTGGATGCATTTCGTTCGTCATTTACCGGAACAAATGTCCAATGCTCAGATGGAGGATCTTGACAATGCCTTCCATTTTACTCAGAGTGGTAATGCTGAAATATTGGCGGCTTGGCTGGAACAGTGCATCCGTAATGATCACGAAGCTGCGTATGCAACTTTGGATCGTTTCTTGAACGAAGTAGGTCGCAGGAAATTCCTTACACCGCTGTACACAGCAATGCTTTCAACCGAGAAAGGAAAGATAATGGCCCAGGTCATTTATGCGAAAGCCAGAGGGAATTATCATTCTGTTGCGGTGCACACAATGGATGATCTATTGAGTTGGAAGGCTGTTAAACCCACAGCGACGTTCTGATCACGGAGATCTCGTGAACGGTATTTCGTTGGGTCCTTATGCTATTAAAAGAAGAAAGCCTCCCGGTTCGGGAGGCTTTCCAAATTCAAGGACCAACTAATGATCAATGTGCGATCACGATGCGCTGTGTATCGGCAGTTTGGCTGCCCGCTTTCAGCTTAAGGAAGTATTGTCCATCCGACAATTTGGTGAGGTCAAGTGTTTGTGTGCTCGATCCATTGCGACCGTTGAATGAATGTGTTGCAACCAGTTGGCCGAGTACATCGACAACCTCAACAGTTACGTTGCTGGAAGTTCTCGATGATATGTTCAACGTGATGATCCCTTGGCTTGGCACTGGGAACACCTCTGTGAAACTAGCTACATCGTTCTCGTCGATGCCAACTGCACATGACTGTGGTGTAATTGAGCCTGCAGGGAATGCATTCACGAAGGTCTGCATGCTGGAGATCGGATAGATATCCCGGTTCAGCATGATCTTGGCAGGGGATATCAACGCGAACGTAGGGAAAGCGCTCACACCGAATGTACTTGTCAGTGCCTGACCACTCGTTCCTTGTCCACCACCGCTTCCGATAGTAGGAGCATGAGAATATCCTGGTGCGAATGCCTCATGGAACGAAGCAGCTAATGCGTCCGAATCCGACCCATTATTGACGGAAATACAAACTACATCTCCGCCATTGCATCCGTATGTCTGAAAGAATTGACTGTAAGATGGTGCATTCTGTTGACACGGTCCGCAGTTGTAGAAGAAGAAATCCAGCATTACATACTTCCCAGCGGCAGTGTAAGCGTTGAGGTTATGTGTTTGTCCGTCAATGTCAGTTACAGTGAAGTCCGCGACAGTTGCACCGTTGGCATAGTTGTTCGTTTGCGCAGAGGCAAAGAACGGTAGGGCTAAAAAAGCGATAAGGAGTACGTTTGATCTCATTTTTTGGGTTTAAGCTCCCAATGTACTGTTGTGGTCAGCAACATGCGCTGCATAAGCGCACCGAATGTCATGATCCCAACGCGGTGGTCATCCAACAAGGGTCTTCCGCAGAAGAACCGGTTCCAGTTCATGGTCTCCCTCGAAAGTTGCTAGTTCATGATGTACACCGGCAATCCGCAACAGTTCAGCGGCTTCCGTGGTAACCGAATTCGGTACGATCCTATCCTTGGAACCTTGTACAAGGGTCACCGGGATCTCACTGAACCGTTCCTCAAGTGCAGCGCGGTCCAATTCCAGCGGCAAAGATCCGGCCCATAATACGAGTTTGTCGATCTTGGTTTTTCCCAGCATGGCCCAGCGACAAGAGGTTGCAACGCCTTGTGAAAACCCCAACACACCGAGTTCGGTTCCTGGTGATATCTGCTGCAAGAGTCCCGAGGTTAGCTGGTCGAGGTATTCAACTTGATCCTGGATCTCATGTTCACGGTCTTCGCGGGTCATCCACGTTGCACCAACACGCCGGTGAGCATCATCCACATAGAAGCGGGACAATCCTTCTGGGGCAACGATCAAGAGGTCTTTCTCAAGTCCTTGGAATTTATGGAGGAAATACCGCGCAAGCTGGCCGTATCCGTGTAACACGATCCACATCCGTTTGGCCGAAGCAGCATCTCCAAGCACATGATAACGTGCAGTGCGAGGAACGCGAATGAAGCGTTCTTGCATGATCAGTAAGCGAGCAATTCTTCCAGTACGGCAGCTACTTTATCCGCATTCGGGATCATTGCTTCTTCCAACGTGCTGTTAAGTGGTATCGCAGGCATATCGACCGAGCCGTACGTACGAACTGGAGCATCCAATCGCTCGAAACACTGATCGCTGATACGAGCGGCCAACGCTTGTGTAAATGAATTATTCAAGGTCTCCTCGGTCAGGACCAAGCACCTACCGTGTGCATTCACGGCATTCATCACCGTCTCTTCATCCAACGGAACAAGTGTGCGTAGGTCAATGATGCTGATGCGCCCAAGGAATTTCTTCGCTGCGGCTTTTGCCCAATAAACACCCATTCCGTAGGTGATCACAACGGCAGCTCCTCCCTTATCGATCTTCGCGCTATCGGCTTCTTCAACGATACGCGCCTTACCGAAGGGTATCATGTAATCCGCCGAAGGTTCTATTGTTCTTGCATCCTCCGTGCCTTTGATCTTACTCCAGTACAATCCCTTGTGCTCGAGCATTACCACTGGATTCGGGTCGTGGTATGCGGCCTTCATCAATCCCTTCAGATCCGCGCCGGTGCTAGGGTATGCGATCTTAATTCCTTTGATGTTGCAAAGGATGCTCTCCACGCTGCTACTATGGTATGGACCACCTGACCCATAAGCGCCGATGGGTACGCGCAGTATGCAGCTGACCGGCCACTTTCCATTGCTCAGGTAACAAGAGCGAGCAACCTCTGTAAACAGCTGGTTCAGTCCCGGCCAGATGTAATCAGCGAATTGCACTTCCACGATCGGCTTCAAGCCAACTGCGGACATGCCCACGGTACTGCCAATGATGAACGCTTCCTGTATGGGTGTATTGAAAACACGGTGACCGCCGAAATCCTTTGCCAGTGTTGCCGCTTCACGGAATACACCACCGAGCCGCTCACCTACGTCCTGCCCGTAGAGCAAACAACGCGGATCCTCTTGCATCAGTTCGCGGATCGCAAAGAGCGCACTATCCACCATTACGGTGGGTTGCCGGTCCTTCGGGGCACGTTCACCGGTCTCTTCCGTTACTGGAGTGGGAGCGAACATGTGGGTAAGCAGATCAGAGGGAGTAGGATCATCCGCGGCACGGGCCCGCTCGAAATCGGCTTTCACGCGTTCAATGGCCTTCTGCTCGATCTGGCGCAAACCGTCCTTTTGCAACCTGCTGTCGAGGCACAGCTGAAGCAATTTTGGGAATGGATCACGCTTCCGGTGCTCCGCCATATTCTCTGGTGAGCGATAGAACTCCATCCGTACGCCACTCGTATGGTGGTTCAACAAAGGCACCTTGGCGTGGATCAGGAACGGTCTGCGTTCCTTCCGGACCGTATCGATCACTTCGCTGATCGTTTTGAATGAAGCACTGAAGTCAGTGCCATCCACTTCACGTACCTCTAGGCCTTTGAAGCCTTTCGCGTAATCACTGGCATTACCTGCCCGGATCTCTTCCGCGCTGGCACTAATATCCCATTCATTGTCCTGGACCAGGTAGATGATCGGCAATTTTTTGAGCACTGCCATTTGCAAAGCTTCAGAAACCTCACCTTCTGTCATCGAGGCATCGCCGAGGGAGCAAACAACAACGGGTGGGTCGCCATCAATGTCGTGTGTTATTTCAGCTTGCTCCTTATACCATAGACCAAGAGCTATACCTGTTGTTGGGATCGCTTGCATGCCTGTCGCACTGCTCTGATGCGGGATCTTCGGCATGTTATCACGGCGCAGGCTTGGATGACAGTAGTATGTACGGCCACCGCTGAACGGATCATCCCGCTTCGCCATAAGCTGTAACATGAGCTCGTATGGTTCCATGCCGATACTGAGCAGAATACTATCATCACGGTAGTAAGGTGCTACGAAGTCCTGTGGAAGTAAGTGCAGACCCAATGCGATCTGAATTGCTTCGTGACCGCGGCTGGTGGCATGAACATACTTGGCGGTGAACTTGGCATTCTCCTCGTAGATGTCCGTCATCGCCTTGGCGGTACACATTAATTCCCACGCCTTCAATAAAGTCTCTTGCGTTAGAGCTGCAGTAGGCACTCTCTTATTTGTTGTTAGCATACGTTGATCTTGGGGAAGGGGTAGGCGAAGGTAGGGGATCGCTATTGTCTTTTTAAGGTAACGATCCGTGCAAGGTTCTGGGTACGTCCTCCAATGAAAATGTGTATTCTGAGAATGACCGATCAACCTGAACGGAAACTGTCGCGATCAATTGAGCGCTGATCACATTTAGCCACCGGGTCGAACTATCCGTGTAAGAACATGAGCCTACAATTGCGCAAGAATAACCGTTCATGTGATCCTAAGGGCGACCTTGCTGACCGGTGATAGATTTACGGCAAATAATAGCACCATGACCCGCCAAGCCCACGAACTCGATCACCGCATTGTTGGTGATGATATGCAATGTGTAGAGATCACTCTTGATCCGCAGGAGACCGTTGTCGCAGAAGCCAGCACGTTGATGATGATGGATGACGGCGTTGAGATGAAGACCATATTCGGTGATGGGCGCGGGCAACCACAGAGTTTTCTTGACAAGATGATCGGTGCCGGCAAGCGTGTGCTTACGGGTGAGAGTTTGTTCATGACCACCTATACCAATATTAGTAGCACGCGACGCACAGCGTGGTTTGCTGCTGCGTATCCCGGGAAGATCATGCCATTGGATCTGCGTGACTACAACGGTAAGTTGATCTGCCAAAAAGACAGTTTCCTATGCGCTGCGAAGGGTGTGAGCATAGGCATTGCATTCCAGCGGAAACTGGGTGCTGGCCTGTTCGGTGGAGAAGGGTTCATTATGCAAAGTTTGGAAGGTGATGGACAAGTTTACATCCATGCCGGTGGAACCACGATCCAGCGCGAGTTGCAGCCTGGCGAGACCTTGAAAGTGGATACCGGTTGCTTAGTGTGCATGACCCGGACCGTGAATTATGATATCCAGATGGTCGGCGGGGTCAGGAATACCTTGTTCGGTGGAGAAGGATTGTTCTTTGCTACGCTTACTGGGCCTGGTCACGTTTGGATCCAGAGTTTGCCATTCAGCCGCTTGGCGGATAACATCATCGCTGCGGCACCACGTGCCGGCGGGAAAGGCAAGGAAGAGGGAAGTCTACTTGGTGGCTTAGGGAGGATGTTGGATGGGGATAATTAACGGGAAGTAGAAACGTCATTCCGCTTCGCGCCCACGTTTTTTGCTACCATCGAAACCTTGTAAGATCCCTTGCACCACCGAGAGCACGAGGCTGAAGCCGAGTGCCCACCAGAAGCTATCTACTGTAAATCCAGAAACCAACTTCGCGGCGATCAGCACGATCACTGCATTGATCACCAGTAAGAAAAGACCTAGCGTTAGAATGGTAACGGGTAGGGTGAAGAAGATCAGGATCGGTTTCAGCAATGCATTGAGCAAACCTAGTACTGCTGCTGTCAGTAGTGCGGTCAACAGGCCATTCGTCGTACCCATATCGCCTAACGAAACTCCGGGTAGGAGCAGGTCGGTAATGAGCACCGCTATGGCGGAGATGACCAGTTTTAAAAGAATGTTCATGGTATGGCAAAGTTGCGAAAAGGTATTGGATGTTTGCGTTTTCGAGAAACGATGTGATAGAAGTATGCAACACTTTGATCACGTACGGATCCGTATCCTATTATGCAGGCTGTAGGTTAAGCTCTACTTTTGATAGGTCATGAAAAGTAATGCGCGCTATGACCTTAGCCTTTATGTTCTACTGGCATTTTTCATGGGTGTCAGCACGGGTTGCTTCACGGTAAAGAACAGACCCAACTTTACATATGAAAAATTGGAGCCGGCGGCTTACACTGCATTATTGGCAGACAGTATCGACCATACGCTGATAGATGTTCGGACCAAGGGCGAATACGAACGTTCTAATCTGGAAGGCGCCGTTAACAAGAGTTACTTCGCATTCAACTATCGAAAAGCGTTCAGCGGGATCGATAGGAACAAACTCCTATTCGTGTATTGCCAGACCTGTCATCGCAGTCCGCTGGCTGCCCGTAAGCTCAAGCGCAAGGGCTTTCGCCGGGTTGTTGATCTGAAGGGCGGTTACCATCAGTTGCAGAAAGAGATGGAGCGGTCAGGGGCTTCGGTGGAATAAGTGCACGTGCGGCATAGGCCGTGGATACACACTGTTCTTACGGTTGCTTTAGCACATTGTTAGCCGGACATCCCGCTGGGCTTCGCCTGTCTTTTCAAAACGAGCATTCCGCGGGTTACACCTTTAGTCCTCCCGGAACCGCTCCATATCCCGGCGATCGCGTTTCGTTGGTCTGCCGTCGCCGTGGGTGCTATGTTGGGCTTTTACCAACCGGGCCATTTCCAGTTTCTCCAGATCCTCGAGAGAAGTTCGTTCTGCAATTAATTCCGGGATCAGTTTGGCTCCTACGCGGGAAGTTGGTAATGCAATTATCTCCCAACTGCGCCAAACGGGTGGTTCGCGTAATGCGATGAGATCCCCAAGTTTGATCTCTGCTGCGGCTTTAACAATACGGTCGTTGATACGTACTTGTTCCCGCTTTACGGCATCAGTCGCCAAGCTTCGGGCTTTGAAAAGCCTTACACACCAAAGGAATTTATCGATCCGCATAGCACCCGAAGTAACGAAAAAACGGCCCGCTGTTGGCGAACCGTTTTGTGACCCCGAGAGGATTCGAACCTCCAACCAACAGAATCGGAATCTGTCATTCTATCCAGTTGAACTACGGGGCCAGATACCCAAGCCGAGGGCTTAGGGGCGGCAAAGATAGTATTCGCACCTGAAGTCCATTGAAAAACAGTACCTTTGCGGGCCTTTTTCAGACCCATAGCATTCAATTCCCTGCCGGATAACGGCCCTGTCGTATGATCGAACTGCGTAACATCGCCATCATTGCCCACGTTGACCACGGAAAAACCACCTTGGTGGATAAGATCCTCCATCAATGCCAACTCTTCCGGGAGAACCAAGCCACCACCGACCTGCTGTTGGACAACAACGACCTTGAGCGTGAGCGGGGCATCACCATCCTGAGCAAGAACGTCAGTGTGCGTTACAAAGGCATCAAGATCAACGTGATCGATACCCCCGGTCACAGTGATTTCGGCGGTGAGGTGGAACGCGTATTGAACATGGCCGATGGCGTATTGCTCTTGGTGGATGCGTTCGAGGGAGCGATGCCACAGACCCGTTTCGTATTGGGCAAGGCCATTGCGCTGGGCCTGAAGCCGATCGTGGTCATCAATAAAGTGGACAAGCCGAACTGCACACCGGAAGAAGTGCATGAACAGATCTTCGACCTGATGTTCACCCTCGAAGCGAACGAGGACCAGCTCGACT
>Ga0154020_10011151_pt1 | contig 10251 bp, 8 predicted proteins | sample Klosneuvirus_201_FD_109709 | JGI IMG/M metagenome (GOLD analysis project Ga0154020, IMG submission 109709) | Active sludge microbial communities from wastewater, Klosterneuburg, Austria - Klosneuvirus_20160825_MG | ecosystem: Engineered > WWTP > Aerobic digester > Activated sludge | place... | reverse complement strand
TTGGAAGTATAAAACTTACCCCCTGACTCTTTAGATAAAGTTCGCAGCAAACCAAAGTCGGCCGTAAGATTTTGAGCCTCCACATTTTGTGCTCTTACCAGAAACTGACCCGTCACCGTTTCTTTTTTATAATTGATTGATGTGGATGCTGTGAATCGATAAATTCCTTCTTTCAATCCTCCAATCCGGTAGCGCGAACTGCCCGGGCTGGTGATATAACTGTACGTAGATACTTCCCCTTGCTCATTGCGAATTTCGAGACGAATAGTATTGCCATAAACTAACTCATACAAATCGTTATACACCTGACTTTCAATCACGGCCGGTTCGGCATTCGAAAATTCATTCTGCAAAGGATAGCTTCTGAATTTTCGTTTCTCTTCGAGCGTACTCAGGTATTGAATAAGTTTTGAAAACAACTCATCAAACATTTGCGTGTTGCCATTGTCGGCAAATTCATTTAAGCGCCACCGCCATAACCCCTCGCCTATTAGTACTGCCAATTTACGATTGCCGTCTGGCCATGTCAGTAAAAGCGGCCGGTCGGTAGTAACACTTCCAATCCGTTGATATAAAATTACCTGGGCGTTAGAAGGATAGGAGAACTTTCCAAAAGGCACATCAATAGGCGGATAACGGGCAAAGACCCCATTGCTGTTTTCAGAAAAACCAAAGTCGCGAAAATTAGGATTGATAACCGGTGTAACATTATCCCACTGGCCACTCACAGATTCAAATTGAATAGGCACCTCATAGCCGGCCAGCTGCCGCAAATTAGTGTTGCCACCAATCATCACCATCACCGAGGATTCACTTTTGTATAGGGACGAGAAAAGCGGTGTGGTGCGCCCAGCCTGATCAATTGCCTGATGAAAAATATAAAGTTCCGCGTTACCAGGAGTTAGTACGGCACGGTCTGCTTCAGCAACCCCAGGAATGTGCACAATGAGTTCATAGTTTGAATTCTTTTCAACCACCGTCTTCAAAGCTTTAATATCCGGATGAGGTGCCGGGGCAATTAGCACTATTTTTTTCCTCCCCTCCACCACATCGATGAAAATGCTCGAAAAATTATTTCGATGATTGGTCTCCAATCTATTCGGCTTAACCGAAATGTCATATCGCTGAATTCCCTTTTCGGTAGCATCCAATTGAAAATCAAAATCGATCAGTGATTTACTCTCAGAATTTTTTTGAAGGGTTGTTAATACTTTACCACCCTTCAATACTGAAACTACAATCTCTTCGTTTTGCATGCCTTGTACCAGCACCTGTGCCCGAACTGGAAACTTATTTCCCTGGTAGGCAATTTTATTATAGGCTACATTTTTTAAAACCAGATCAACCCGCGCAAGGGTATCTCCTATTCCAACAGAAAAAACGGGCATCCGCACAGGGGTATATAGTGGTGATAATCCCGAATTGTAAATACCATCGCTAACCAAAATAATTCCAGCGAGATTGCGGCCTTCGTATTCCTGAATAATATTTTGGATTCCCTTATTTAAATCAGAAGTTTTTGCTGCGTAAGCTATCTCTGTTAAGTCATTTCCCTGCAAGTCTTTCGACTTTACATCAAAGCCTTGTTTCTGTAATGAAGTGCGAGCATTATTAATTTGATTAACCAGTTGTAGCCGCGCTGTAGAATCAATTACCTCCGCCACCGAGGAGGAAGAGTCAATCAGAAAAACCCAGTTGGGCTTTTCAAACTGGTTGGTGATTAGTTTAAGAACAGGTCCTAATAACAGAATGGCTAAAAAGAAAACCAACGCAGTGCGCAAGCCAAACAAAATCTGATTAACACGTTTGCTCCACGTGTGTTTTGATCGATAGAGTATAAACGCATACCCGATCGCAACTGCGGCACATAAAAAAATTAGTAACGGTGAAGATTCAAATAATAGACGTTGCATTTCGAGTTCTTAGTCTTGAGTCTTGAGTTTTTAGTCTTGAGTCAGATACACTTACGACTCTGGACTATTAACTCAAGACTATTAATAGTTATATTTTTTATCCCACAATCTTTTAAGATAATTTCTAAGTTCCTCCTCGCGGGTATTTTTGCCGGGCTCATAAAACTTAGTTTCTTTTATTGCATCAGGTAAAAACTCCATCGCCACAAAATTATTACGAAAATCGTGGGCATATTGATACCCTTTTCCATAGTCAAGGTCTTTCATAAGTTTAGTCGGAGCATTTCGTATCGGCAACGGTACCGGCAGATCGCCTGTTTCGCGAACCGTTTGTAGTGCCTTTCCAATGGCCGCAACCGCTGAATTACTTTTAGGTGAGCAGGCCAGATAAGTTGCACATTGCGACATAATAATCTGCGCTTCCGGATAGCCAATCATGGTAACGGCCTGAAAGGTAGTAGTAGCCATTACCAATGCCGTTGGGTTAGCATTACCAATATCTTCGGAAGAAAGTATTACCATTCTTCGCGCAATAAACTTAACATCCTCACCTCCTTCAATCATACGGGCGAGGTAGTACACGGCTGCATTGGGATCGCTGCCGCGGATGGATTTAATGAAAGCCGAAATTATATCGTAGTGCTGCTCACCACTTTTATCATAGATAGCAATGTGTTTCTGAGCCACATTCATCACCAGTTCATCGGTGACTTCAATGCTTCCTGATGCCGATTCACTGATTAGCTCAAGAAGATTTAAAAGTTTGCGCGCATCGCCACCTGAAATATTTAATAAAGCCTGATGCTCCTTAATAACAATCTCTCTTTTCTTCAAATCAGCATCTTTTGTCAAAGCCTGCTGGATAAGTTTAAGAAGATCATCTTCTGTTAATGACTTCAGTATGTACACCTGGCATCGTGAAAGCAAAGCGGAATTAACTTCGAAGGAAGGATTTTCTGTCGTTGCACCTATCAACGTAATCGTTCCCTTTTCTACCGCCCCCAACAAAGCATCTTGTTGCGATTTATTGAATCGGTGAATCTCATCAATAAAAAGAATTACCCGACTTGTTCTTTTTGCCTGATCAATTATTTCGCGAACATCTTTAACCCCCGCACTTACAGCACTAATCATGTGAAAGGGCCGCTTTACTTCATTGGCAATTATATTCGCGATGGTTGTTTTTCCCACCCCGGGTGGCCCCCACAAAATCATGGAGGGAATATTTCCCGTTTCGATAGCTCGTCTGATAATTCCATTCGGCCCCACCAAATGCTCCTGCCCAATCAAGTCTTCGAGTCTAGCGGGTCGCATGCGTTCAGCTAAGGGTGAAGTAGAATTTAATAACATCAGATAATCAGGAAAACGGTTAACGCGCTGATACCATACCAACACTAAGAAAGAACATAAATACAAACGAAGTAAGGAAACCTCTTTTTATTTTGGGAATCGAAAATTTAAAATAAATCAAGCTATCTATAGCAATTCTCTTTTTTCGAAATCTTCTACTAACTCCTTCACTAAAGAGAAAGTTTCTTGAACTCCGCCAATGTCTTCTCAAGCATTTGATCATCAAAGTCCAGATGCGTAACTAATCGGATTTCCTTATCTCCAAACTTGATAGCTTTGATTTGCTGCTCGGCCAGTTTGGATAAAACCTGTTCAGGTGTTATCGAATCGGCCACCGAAAAAATAACAATGTTTGTATCTACCGGCATGACCGACTTAATCCATGAAATTTTAGAAAGCGCTTTACCCAGCTCCGCAGCTCGTTTATGATCTTCCATGAGACGCACAAGGTGATGATCCAAAGCATAAATTCCGGCAGCAGCCAGAAAACCCGCTTGCCGCATGCCACCTCCAAAAGCCTTGCGCACTCGCCTTGCTTTGGACTCAAGTTCTTTTTTACAAACCAACACCGAACCAACTGGGGCACCTAATCCCTTTGACAAGCATATAGAGATAGTATCAAACTGTTTGCCATACTCTTCTGCTTTATCTTTTGTTCCGGCCAACGCATTAAACAGTCGGGCACCATCCAAATGCATGTGCAAGCCTTTACTACGGGCAAACTGACTAACCTTTTTTATCTGATCAAGAGTATAAAAACTTCCGGCTTCGCGCACCACTGTGTTTTCTAATGCCACTACCGAAGTTATAGGCTGATGCGCATCCTGGGTATTATTAATATTCGGTTCTATTTCATCTACCGAAATTCTACCGCGATCGCCATTCAATAACCGTACGCTGACTAAACTATTTCCGGCCAGGCCGCCCCCTTCATACTTATAGATATGAGCGCCTTTATAACAGACTACCTCCTCATAAGGATTCGTGAGAATTTTAATCCCGATTTGGTTGGTCATAGTGCCCGAAGGACAAAAAACAGCGGCATCCATGCCCAATAAGGCTGCGCACTTTGCCTCCAGTTTTTTCACACTGGGGTCTTCCCCAAAAACATCATCGCCCACTTCGGCCTGCATCATCGCGGCATGCATGGCTGGGGTTGGCTTAGTTACGGTATCGCTTCGTAAATCAATAATCATAAGCTTTTCTTAAAAAATTCAAGTTACAAAAAGAGGCCTTTAATCGGATTAAATCTGAGGGTATTTGGTTTTTAGCCCTGATGGTTCTACTTTTGTCCCTCCAAATCGCTGGGTGAGCCCCGTTTTGAGCGGGAGTAGCTCGTTGGATTCATATCCGCCAGCTGGCGGACACAGATTCTATAAAAAGGAAGAAAGTTGTTCTTCTTAAAAATATATCGCGGGGTGGAGCAGTTGGTAGCTCGTTGGGCTCATAACCCAAAGGTCACAGGTTCGAGTCCTGTCCCCGCTACTACAAAGGCTTTCAGAAATGAAGGCCTTTTTTATTGCTGGTGATTTATAAGGTGGCTCATATCCGCCAGCTGGCGGACACAGGTTCGTCCCGATAGCTATCAGGAGTCCCCGTCCCCACTACAAAGGCTTTCAGAAATGAAGGCCTCTTTTATTTATAAGCATTTTGTTGGCTATGCTCACAGGTTCTCCCCGATGGTGGTCACCAAGACTGAAAGCTTCCGCTTAGAAGATTCGTTTGATTTTATAGAGGATAATTAATTTTTTATTGGCTTATATGTCAATACTAAGTATTCCGTTTGGTAAATGGAGATTGAACAAAATTTACTATCCAAATACTCCGCACTTCAGCTGACTTTGTCTTTTCTTTTAGCATTTACTGTTCATCCCAGATAAACACAACTCATCTCTATAAAAATCACTTCGTGTAATAGGAAGCAACAAAACTTGCGATGCACCAGTTAATAAGGAAGTGAATTAAGCTGGCCAGTTTAAGACTTGTGTTCGAGTTAATGTTTACTAAAATTTTAAGGTCATGAAAAAACTAATGTTAGTGGCAGCTGTATGGCTGATGGGTGTTGGAGTAATCTTTGCACAGGGTGGAGTTGAAAAAACCAAAAAGATAAAAAAAGATGAAGTGCCTGCAGTAGTGCAAACTTCGCTTCAAAACGATTTTGATCTTGCTTCGCCAGATGGAACCTGGACGCTGCAATATTCAGAATCAAGTGCTGGAGCTGGTAAGCCTGCTATTTTAAAACCTGTTTGCTACACGTTCTATCAGAAAAATGATGGCAACAAGGTGGAAATTCAGTTTAGCCCTGAAGGTAAATTGGAACATGCAAAAGGAATTGAGAAGACGGGTGACAATGTAGGAGGTCGTTAAAGGCACCCACTCAAAAAAAGTCAATTTAAAAAGTAAGGGTGCGGAAGTGTCTTTACTTTTTTGCTTTTACAGGAGTTACCAAAGACATCTCTAAACTTAAATGGTAACTTTGTACACATGTCCAATCCTCATAAATCCGGTTTCGTAAGTATAGTGGGTCGCCCCAATGTTGGTAAGAGCAGTTTGATGAATAAACTAGTAGGTGAAAATCTTTCCATCATAACTTCCAAAGCACAAACCACCCGCCACCGCATTATGGGCATTTTGAATGGCGATGATTTTCAGATTGTTTATTCGGATACACCCGGCATTCTGGAACCTAAGTACGAGTTGCAGGAAGCCATGATGGGCTTTGTAAAAGTATCGTTGGATGATGCCGATCTTATTCTACTGATTGTAGAACTAGGTGAAAAATATGATGAGGTTTCGTTTGCCTTGCTGAAGAACATACAAACTCCCATCGTTTTGGTGATCAACAAAATTGATCTCGCTGTTGGGTCGCAGGTAAAAGACAAAATTGATTATTGGAAAAGTCTGATCCCGACCAAAGAAATTATTACGGTATCTGCTTTGGCGGGAACTAACGTTGACGGGTTGCTGGATACTATTAAAAAGCATTTACCTGAGCACCCGCCATATTATCCGAAAGATGATTTGACTGATCGTAGCGAGCGATTTTTTGCTGCTGAAATTATTCGTGAAAAAATATTTTTGAATTACAGTCAGGAAATTCCGTATAGCTCGGAAGTAGGCATTGACACTTTTAAGGACGAAGGAGACCTGCTGCGCATTCGTGCCATTATATATGTGGAGCGCGATTCACAAAAAGGAATTCTGATTGGCAAAGGGGGCAGTTCACTAAAGAAAGTAGGCACCGAAGCGCGTGCAAGCATGGAATCATTTTTTGGCAAGAAAGTGTTTTTGGAAACGCACGTAAAAGTGGCCGACAATTGGCGCAAACAAAAACTTAAGCTTCAGCAGTTTGGGTATTTAGGGTAATCCCTCACCCTGCCCCCTCCCCAGGGAAAGGATAATACAGGCTTCGTTTAACAAGTATCGTTTCATTAGGAGGGGTACGCACCAATCAAAATACCAAGTCACTTAGCCTTAATTTGTTACCTTTGCGATCCGAAAAATTCTGATCACCGTAATCATGGCAAACATAGTAGCAATAGTAGGCAGACCAAATGTGGGTAAATCCACCTTTTTTAACCGTTTGGTAGAACAACGGCAAGCTATTATGGATGACATGCCTGGTGTAACCCGTGATCGGCACTATGGCTATGCCGAGTGGATTGGTAAGTTTTTTACCGTAATCGATACGGGCGGATATGTAACCGGATCGGACGATAAGTTTGAATCGCAGATTCGCAAGCAAGTTGAACTGGCATTGGATGAATGCACAGCCGTAATCTTTATGGTGGATTGCAAAACCGGCCTTACCGGTTACGACAAGGAGTTTGCACAGATTATCCGTAGGTCAAAAAAGCCAGTATTTCTTGTCGCCAACAAAGCCGACAACCCTACCAAGACAGCCGAGGCGAATGAGTTCTATGAACTAGGCATGGGTGAAGTGTACACCATGTCAGCCGAAAATGGATCAGGCACCGGGGAATTATTAGATGATCTCGTTAAAGTTTTTGAAAGCGAAGGGGTAGAAGATCCAGATGCCGGTATTCCAAAAATTGCCATCTTAGGAAGACCCAATGCGGGGAAGTCATCATTCCTGAATGCTTTGTTGGGCAAAGAGCGGAGTATCGTAACGGATGAAGCGGGCACTACACGCGATGCGATCCACACGCGTTATAAAATGTATGGCAACGATTTTATTCTGATAGACACTGCGGGTATTCGTAAGAAAAGTAAAGTAACGGAGGATATAGAATTTTATTCGGTATTGCGATCACTACGAGCATTAGAAGAAAGTGATGTATGTATTATAGTGGTGGATGCCGAACGCGGATTGGAATCGCAGGATGTTAACATTATTGTGTTAGCCCATAAACAATCAAAAGGTATTGTGATTATGGTTAATAAGTGGGATCTAATTGAAAAGGATACCAATACAGCAGAAAAATTTAAGAAGGCGATGCAGGAAAAGCTGGCCCCTATCGACTACATCCCTATGATTTTTACCAGCGTGTTAACCAAGCAGCGAATCTTTCAGGTAATCGAAAAGGCGGTAGAAGTTTATACGAATAAGACCAAGCGAATACCCACATCGGTTCTTAATGATGCCATGTTACCCGAAATCGTGCACTATCCCCCGGCCGCAATCAAAGGCAAGCACATTCAGATAAAATATATTACGCAGATTCAAGCCCGCTCGCCATCGTTTGCCTTTTTCTGTAACCTACCACAATACATCCAGGAATCTTACACGCGCTTTTTGGAAAACAGGCTCAGAGAAAAATTTGACTTTGAAGGCGTACCCATTCGCCTCTTCTTCCGAAAAAAATAATCAGCAAACGGTTGCTGAACCTATTAACCCTAGGATAAATTCCGTTTAACGGCTAATAGTGTATTAATAAGGTTTTTTTCTTACACATAAGGTCTATTGTCGCCTATCTTACTATCTTTGCAGCCAAAATCAAAAAAACCAGTAAACTATGAAAAACATTATTGCATCTCTTATCGTATTTGGCTTTGCGGTAGCGATGGTTTCTTGCGGTGCTAAGAAAGAAGAAGCTGTAGCTACAGATTCTTCCGTATCAACTGTAATTGACTCTGCTGCTATTGTTGTTGACTCTGCTAACGCAGTAGTTGATTCAGCTGCTGCTGTTGTAAACTAAACAATCTCAAGATTGTTCGTGAAAAGGCTTTAGATCTCTAAAGCCTTTTTTATTTTGCACTGTTTTGACGAGCCTCGCCCTTAGAAACTTACTTGACCAACATATTCCTGCGCCTGCAGTGAATTACTGTATTGAGCTTTGGGAACAAAAGCCCTTTCTTTTTAAGCTAAGCAAAAAAAGAGCTTCCAAATCGGGCGACTTTACCTGCATTCATGGTCGCAACCCTCGCATTACAATTAATAAAGATCTTCACCCTTTCGAGTTTTTGATCACTTACATTCATGAAGTGGCCCATCATCATGTGCATTTGATCTATGCCTTTCGGGCAGAAGCACACGGGGCTGAATGGAAACGTGCCTTTCAGGAATTGTTGGCTCCGCTGTTGACAGTAGAAGTTTTTCCAAATGATATTCTTGCCAGCCTTTCGGAACACATGATCAATCCAAAGGCTTCTACTTATTCAGACTCTGCCTTAACCAAACTTCTGCGAAGCAAAGATCCGCGGACAGCGCGTACAACGTTACTATCCGAATTACCGGAAGGCAGTGTATTTGATTTGAATGGGCGGTGGTTTAAAAAGGGAAAATTGCAACGAACCCGTGTACTCTGTCTCGAGGTAAAATCAAAACGTCAGTTTTTGGTTCCGGCCGATGTGCCGGTGGGTCATGCCCAACTCTCTATTTTTTAAATCTGATTAATTCAGTCTGCGCTGAATCAATTGCCTGACGAGTTCATAAAACTTAAGCGGGTGCAAGGTACGCCAGTTGTCTACCTGAAGGGTGCCACCCATGTTCACATACTTATCAATTCCATATTTCTTTAGTTCGGATTGTATAAAGTCCGGAAAAGAAACTGCGGCTATCCATCCATCTTCTACTTCATCAAACCATTCTTCATAATACAAATCATCTGAGCCATGAAAGTTAAAGATGTTTTCACCAATCAAAATAAACTTGTTAATTCCCTTATACAACAGGAGTTCAAGAAAGTCTCGCTTTAGCATCATGATGTCGTTGTATAGCGTATCATTCCACTCCCCAATAAATTCAAGTACTACAAACCCCTCCTCATAATCGGCATAAAGTGTTTTCAGATAAAGTGTTTCCGAGCCTATGGAGTCCCACGCGGGATCTATGTAATATCCATATATCGTTTCGGAATAGAGGTCGTAGTTATATTCCTTTTCGTAGAAGGGCGAGTTTTCATCCAGCGATGAATCGTAATATTTAAGCCAGTTGGAAAAGGGCTCTATGTGATGCATAAATCAAAATTGATAATTGACAGTTGAAAATAGACACGCATTATCAATTCTAAACTGTCAATTGAATTTAAAGATCTTTCTGATGATACAGGGTAAGTCCGGCAATGGGGCCTTCGAGAATATTTTTTACGGTAAGTCCTTTATCGTTGGCCACTTGCCTTAACACATCGCTAAAGTAAAAAGCAATGGAGCCCGTAAAATGTACTTTGGTATTTTTATAATTCTCGTACTTCATCACGTTGTTCTGATAAAAATCAGCAAAGCTGTTATAGACCAATTGATAACAGTACGGTTCCTTTAAGTGCTGAAAAATAAATTTGGCAAAACTGGCCAAAAAGGCTCCGGGTCTTTCTCCCTGATATACTTTTTCAAGAACCTCCTCACGGCTCCACGGGTAGCGGGCCTGAAATTGTTTTGCAAGCGTCTCGGGTATATCCTTCCGGAAGTAATCAAAAATAAATTTCTTCCCTATGTAAGTGCCCGAACCCTCATCGGCCAAAATCCAACCCAGGTTTGCTACATTATCAACAATCTCCTTACCATCATATAAACAGGAGTTTGAACCCGT
>Ga0154020_10011150_pt1 | contig 10251 bp, 9 predicted proteins | sample Klosneuvirus_201_FD_109709 | JGI IMG/M metagenome (GOLD analysis project Ga0154020, IMG submission 109709) | Active sludge microbial communities from wastewater, Klosterneuburg, Austria - Klosneuvirus_20160825_MG | ecosystem: Engineered > WWTP > Aerobic digester > Activated sludge | place... | reverse complement strand
TAGGTACTCCAATCCAACATCATCGGGTCAATAACTAGTGTTGCACTATTATTTAGTTTGCTATTAGATTCATAGGTTAAAATATTGCCGCTCACTTTGTAGTTAATGCTTACAGGAACCTTTTTACCTGATACAATTTGCCAAGAAATTGGCTTTCCTTCTTTTAGTTTATTACCCCAAGGTGTTGTAATTTGTAAATTTCCCTTTAGGTCAAGCTTCAACTTTTTTATACCTTGATAATTAAGTTTTATGTCCTCAAAATTACCGCCAGGATTTACTATAAAATCATATTTTAAGGTTTGACGAGAGTCAAGATAAAAGACGAGATCAATATTTGGATAAACATTTTTGTAGGTTAATTTTTCGAAATCTTCTGCTTTAATGTTTTGGCCTGAATTTCCTCTAAAATAATTAATCTTCGAATCTTTGATTCCTTCAGCTTGTAGTGATAAATTTGTTTGGGAATTTTCAAGAACCATGTCCCAAATGGCATAAGACACATTATCTGGATTTTGCCCTTTTTTTATTTTTTGGGATTTTACTTTTCTTAATCCAAACTGAATTTTGTTTTTATAAAAAGCAATGGATGTATGTCCACTGCTTAGTCTGTAAAGTATTTGCCCATCCCACTGCCCATTGTTTTTTCTAAAAACCGGGGTTTCAATATCTCCGATCATGCGCGCAGATGGACTTTCAAAATTGTCTTGAGCTTCTGAAAAATAGATACTAAAAGAAAGACTTAGAAGTATAAGAAGTAATTTTCTTTGCATATTGGTTTGCACAAATTTAAATTATAGCCTACGCAATTCCATATAAGTTGCATTTTTTTCTCTTTTTTTGTAATCTTTTTTACACATAATTGACATAGAAGTTTACCGAGCTTGGTGCATTCAGAAACCCGGAGTTACAGAAGAATTCCCATTTGACAACCAAACATTGGTTTTTAAGGTGTTCGGAAAAATGTTTTCATTACTTGATATTGAAAACTTTGAGTCAGTAAACCTAAAATGTGATCCTGAAGTTGCAATTCAATTGAGAGAAGAGTATGCAGGCGTAAAACCCGGTTATCATATGAGTAAAAAACACTGGAATACTGTGAGTTGCGATGGATCTATACCGGATAAACTCATTTTAAAATGGACAGATGATTCATACAATTTGGTATTCAATTCATTACCTTTAAAAATTAGAAAATCAATAAGTGAATAAAGTACTTTTGAGAATTAAAGGTGATTGGGTTTAAAATATTTTAATTGACTTCTAAAAAATTACCTTTACAGCCCCAGTAATACAGCAATTGGCAAGCCTTAAAAATTAATGATACAGATCCGATACAACTCGTTTCAACAACCTTTTCAAAATCAAATGCGAAGAATGCCTTCGTATCTAAGTAATTGGATACTCCTTGTAATTTGCGTTTATATCGGCTTTAAAGTTTACTCAGGTTATGAGGGAGATTTTCGGCCACAGGGTGTTCATTTTTGGGCTCAGGCGGATCGTTTTAGCATAGCAAGAAATTATTACGACAACGGACTTAATTTTTTCAATCCTCAAACCAATTACTTGGAGTACAGTAATGGATCTACAGGTGTTGAATTCCCTTTGGTTCAGTACCTTACAGCTGTAATTGCTAAAATATTTGGTGGCCGGGATTCGCTTTTTCTTATTTATAGAATTCTCTCCTTTGCCATATTAATCACAGGTTTGCAATTTTTGCTCAATACAATTAGAATGCATGGAGGCAATGGGTTTCAACAGATTCTTATTCCGGTTTTTGTACTACTTTCTCCTGTCCTGCTTTTTTATGGTTTCAATCTTATTCCTGATACTTCTTCGCTTGCCCTCATTTTAATCAGTTATCATTATTTTGAGAAATTCAGGCTCAAACTTCACTACAATGCCATTTACATTGCGATTGCCTGGGGTTGTTTTGCCTCATTACTAAAACTGACCTCTGCAATATTCCCGGTTGCTTATTTAGTTTGGTTTATAGCCAATGCACTATTTATAGATAAATTAATTAGCAGAAATCAGATTTTTAAAGTTTTGCTGGCGTTTATAATAAGCTTTGGTATAAGTTTAGGCATCAACTACTATTTTACGGTTATTGCCAATGCAAAATTTAATTCTACCGTTTTTTTAAGTACTTCTCGACATATCAATCAATTGACAGATTTTTCAGATATTTGGGAGAACGTAGTTTGTTGGCACCGTGAATATTTTCGTGAAACACAGTATTGGGTATTGCTTGTTGCATTTGTTTCTTCAATAGCAATGGCTCAACGATCCAAAGAGGTTTTACTTTATAAAGGAATTTTAGTTTTGGGAAGTATTTGCTTTATTTTACTAATGGGCAAACAACTTATGCATCACGATTACTATGCCATTTGCACTATAATTCCTTTGGTTTTAATGCTTTCAATTGATGGACTCATGGTATTGACAACTGGTTGTTTTGGGAGTTTGATCTTGCTTTACATAGTTGTTAATCTTGCACCACATAGCCTCAATCAAAGCAAGCTGCGCCAAAATGAAGTGTACAATATTCCATGTCGCGAAATTTGGGATTTCAGAGGTTATATGGTAGAAGGAGCCGATTGGATAGAAAAAAACAAGGTACCGGTAACAGCAAAAGTTTTTGTTTTATACGACTTCCCATTAAACACCCCTTTGGTTTATTTTGACCGTAAAGGAATGGTTATCAATCATTATAAAATGACCAATAAGCAAGAAGTAGATACTTGGTTTGCTTTATTAAAACCTGAATATGTGGCAATTCCAAACCAATGGAAAGCCGATTTTGAAAGAGACCGGCCGGATATTCTTTCAACATTAACGCAGGTTTATTTAGGTAAGCAGGTAATTATTTATAAAACGACGCAGAGTTATTTGCCTTAAACGGAAATTTGTTAAATTGATTAATTTTGTTTGAAGGAATTAATAAACTCTACATTTAAAGGGTTAGTCTTAAATTAGTGGCATGTGTAATATGCAACCGTCCAAAATCAACTGATGAACTATCAAACATTCGAACCGAACCAAGACTTGACCACACTAATTAAATGTTATTGGACATTGGAAAGTCCTAAAGAAGAAACACCACAAAAACAAACAATAGTTCCTGATGGCTGTATGGAAATGATTTTCCATTATGGCGATTTTTACAGACAATTTACCGAAAACGGAAACAGCATAATCCAACCAAGATGTTTTGTAATTGGACAACTGACACGACCGCTTGAAATAGAACCGACTGGCGAAATCGGAGTTTTTTCCGTTCGATTCCACCCAAATGGATTTTTGCCTTTTGCAACCATTCCAATAAAGGAAATGGAAAACACAGCCGTTTCATTGGAAAAATTATTTGGAAAAGACGGAAAGAAAATTGAACAAAGGATTTTAAACGCCAGTCCAACTTCAGAAAAGATAAAACTTATTGAAGAATTTTTATTAAACCGATTGACCAATATCGAAACCGTTGACCGCATTATAAAATCAACTGTTGATACCATTTTGACAGCTAACGGACAACTTTCAATTGACGAACTTTCCAAACAAACGAACATTAACCGCAGACAATTGGAACGTAAATTTTCATCAACGATTGGGTTAAGTCCGAAACAACTTTCAAAAACCATACGACTACAAGCTACGCTTAAAATATTGCTGAACAAAAATTTTACAAGTCTTACGGCTTTGGCTTATCAGCATGAATATTATGACCAAGCTCATTTTATCAAAGATTTTAAAGAGCTAACAGGGCTTACACCAAAAGAATTTTACGGAAATAAACTTAAAATGACTTCTTTTTTTATTAATGAATAGCATTGTCGCATTTTTACAATTTTAGGTTTCAAACGGATTGCTTTTTTGCAGCCTAATTTAAAAATAATTTGACTATGCAAAATTTAATCAATTGGTTTGAAATTCCTGCAACGGATTTCAGCAGAGCAGTAACTTTTTACCAAGCCATTTTGGGTTTGGAAATTAAAGAAGCAGAAATGTTTGGCACAAAAATGGGCTTCTTCCCTACAGACGGAACAAACGTATCGGGAGCTATAGTACAAGGCGAAGATTATAAACCCTCAACTGACGGAGTTGTAGCTTATCTGAATGGCGGAAACGATTTGCAAACAGTATTGGACAAAGTGGAAAACAATAATTGTAAAGTGATTGTTCCGAAAACGCAAATAAGTCCTGAAATGGGATATTTTGCAATGTTTATAGACATTGAAGGAAATAAAATGGCAGTTCATTCTTTACACTAAAAAAAACAAATACATGAATATTAAGGTAATACTCCTATTCTCTGCATTGGGTTTATTCTCAGCTTGCGGAAATAATGCGAACAACAAAACATCAGACAACTTATCGCAGGAAAAGTTGGAAGAATTGATATTATTTGACAGAATAATCGGCTTATGGAAAAATGAAGACGGAAAAAGCTTTGAGCGTTGGACAAAAAATGTCGATGGTTCATATCTCTCTGTTGGATTTCGGGTTAAAGATGCTGACACTGTTTACACAGAGCGTGTTTATGTACACCGCGAAAACGACCAATGGATTTCTGAAAATACAGTGTTGGAACAAAACGATGGGAAAGCCGTCAAATTCACAGTTACAAAACTGACGCAAAATGAGGCGCATTTCAACAATCCGACTCACGACTTTCCAACCGACATTCATTATAATTTAGCAGATGAAAATACCATAAAAGCATTTATTGCCGGACCGAATCAATCAGGGAGCCGCGATACTATACCGTTTAATTTTATGCGGGTAGTGAATTAACAACTCAATATTATAATGTGACGAAAATCACAGCAACCTTATCAGGCAGAATATCAGTTTGGGAATGTGAGTTCTTCCTACTACTTTTGTTCAAGATTGGAGGTATGTAGGCAGACGCTAACCTTTTAATCCTCAAACGAAAGTGGTCATTGTAAAAAAAATTAACTCCATAAAACCATGTTAGGCCTTTTACTTATTTACTTCATCTGGAATCAATATTCAGAACTTGCACATGACCACAACAAAAACAAATGGGGGTATTCCTTATTAGGCATAGCTACTTATTACATTGGTACTTTTGTAGGAGGAATGGTCATGGCCATTATCGATTTAATAGCCGGCACCCACTACCTTGATGAATCCAGCTATATCATACTAAGTCTTATCTCTTTGCCTTTTGGTTTACTGTTTGTTTGGGGGCTGTATAAGATATTGGAGAAAAAATGGGATACCAAAAAAATTCGAGAGGACGATTCCTTAGATCACGATTTACTTGAATCAAACATTGAGAAGTAATAGTCTTTAAGCATGGAAAAATAAACTGAATTTTAGAGGTAAATTTAAAGTTATAGCCAATGTCGTCAAACCAAAAATCCTTCAGATGGAAGTAATTTTTTGTGAAGAATGTTCAAGCATTAAATTTATCTCTAAATTGCATTGAGTTTAAACTTAATAAAAATGAGAATCATTACACAACTGTCAATAATATTAACGCTATTGGTTTCAAAATCTTTTGTTTACGGACAATGCAATCCAAAACCCATAGCAAACTTCAGTGCTAAGGATGTTTGCGAAGATGATAGTTCGACTTTTGTAAACCAATCCCAAAATGCCGACACTTATATTTGGAAATTTGGTGATAGTCAAAAATCAATTAAGCAATCCCCAAAACACTTTTATACTATAGGTGGAACAACACAGAACTTTAACGTTATTTTAGTTGCTACAAATTCCAATGGTTGTTCCGATTCCATTATGAAAACTATCACTGTAAATGCAATGCCAGAATCAGGTTATACCTATACCTATAGTGGTAAAAATTGGTTTTTTAAAGCAGGTGAATTGGGTTTAAAATATCGTTGGTTTTTTGGAGATGGAGATAGTTCTAATATAAAAGAACCCAGCCATACTTATAAGGATACTTTAGCTTCACATATAGTATGCCTTGAAGTGACTAGTCTAGCAGGCTGTGTTTCTAAATCCTGCAACCAACTCAAACCCGTTGCAATTTCCCCTTTAGCTAACCATCCAAGCATTAAAATTTACCCTAACCCAAATTCTGGAAGTTTTACAATCGAAGTTGAAGCAACCGACAATTACATGGAAATTATTAACCAAATTGGACAAACTGTATATAAGGAAGTATTGAATCAAAACCCAAAAAGACTTGATTTGAATTTATCCAAGGGTATCTATATGGTGAAAGTAATAAAGGGAGGAGAGATACTCATTCACAGAATATTAATAAATAAGTAACGGGTTTGTGGACAACGTTGCACTGGCTATAACGGTAAGCTTGTATAATGTTGGCTTTTAGGTTTGGAAAATTCATTCTTCCCATCAATTTTGTAAAAGGTTCAAAGCTTGCCGGCTCCGCACTAAGGCAAGCCCACAGCTAGTATGGTATTCTTTTGACAACCTCATCCTAGTTCAAGAAATTAGTGAAACAAAGCTTAAAAATAATAACATTCCTTATAATTAGAAGTAAGGACTAAAAGACTTCGTGAATTACCCCTTCTCCAAAACCCCAACAAACAAATTATCCGCTTTATCCTCAAAACCTGTAATCAACCTTGAAGAAGCAATTTTTACCAATCCCTCCTTTTCTAAAGCAGTAATAACCCCCAAATTTTCTCTTTCAAAAACCGAACAAGTAATGTAATAAAGCTTGCCACCGGACTTTAAAAAGTGCAATGCGTTTTTTACAATTAAAATTTGCCTTTCTACAATTTTGTCAAGATCAGCAACATTAAAAAAGGAAAGATTTTCTGGCTCTCTAGCCCATGTTCCCGATCCACTGCAAGGCACATCGGCAATAATTATATCAAAATAGCCCGGAGTAATTTGATCATTTTCAACCTTTAAAGTTTGAGTAGGTACAGAGATGTCAATCACAGCACTTTTGGGCATATCAAGTCGTTTTGATTTAAAACGCTGTTTAAGATTATGCAAAATGGATGGACGGATATCCGATGCATACAGCTTTAATTTAGGCTGCATTTCTGCTAAAAAAAGCGACTTCCCTCCTGCCCCACTGCAACAATCCCAAACCTTCAAACCCTTTTCAACTTTAACCTCCGAACAGGCTTTTTGAGAGGCCAAATCCTGAACTTCATATTGCAGGGCATTTTCTTGTAAAAGTGTACCATTTTTTAAGCCAACGGCCGTAAAATGTTCATTCACATTAACTACCGAAACTATACTGTTTTCATATTGACTTTTAAATGTCTCAAGATTACTCTTCGGATCATTTTTTATACGAACCCATAAAAGAGGTTGCAAGGTTATGCTTGCAAAATACTCTTTATTTTGAAGCGAGTTAGGTAATTCTGCTTTAAATGGATAATCAAATTCAGGCGGGAAATTATCACTCGGAAGTCCTGTAAAAAATGAAGTCATGAGTTCTGAATTCAAGTTTCCTGATCCGGCAAGCCAATGTAATACTGTTTCAGGATCTGTGTTTTTCCAAACTGTTCCTAATCTGAAGGTCTGATAAATTAATTCCCTTAGTATCCTTCGGTCTTTAGAGCCTAAACCTGAATTTGCTTTCGTGTAATTATTAAAAAAGGAATGAAAGGGTAAATTCCCGTTATAACTTGACAAAAGCGCTTTATAATGCTTAAATATAAACGCTTGTCTGCTATTCATATTTAGTATTTTACCTCTTCAAGTATATCTTCCTCAGATATCTTCAGTATAAAAACAGCTTTGTTCTGATTGCAGTGCATGTCTTTTTTAAACACAAATCGCGTAGCGTAATACTGATGAGGCTCTCCAACAAAATCATTGGCTCTGAAACGGTCGTATTTAAGTAACATTTCAGATATAAAAGCAGCTTGATCGTGTCCTATAACAGAATATCTGCTGATATTTAAATTAAAAGTATTTTTATAGGTTGTTTTAAAATCTTTCAAAATGATGGAGCTATCCTCAGGATTTGTATAATCGGCTGAAAGTATCTTGTAATTATATTTGTTACGTTTAACCTTAGGAACATACTTCAATGTACTGGGTTTATAATCTGCTACTACCTCAAAAGTTGATTTCTGTTTATCAAAAAAATTGTTAATTACCTTTATATCTTTTGTTGTTTCCGCATTGTGAAATACCAAGTAATGTTTCCATTTAGGCAAAAAATTACTGTCTGCCTTGGCAAGGTCTGAGGTTGAAGCAATACGGTAATCCACTTTATCTTTCGACTCCAGCAATGCTTGTAATTGGGGACCAAATGCGTTATTCCACTCCTCTTCATTTTTAAGAATAAGCAATATTTTATCAGGAGCAGCTTTCCTGTAGTAATCGTAAAATATCTCTGCTTTTGTTTTTTCGGCTGGTGCTGCATTAAAAAACAAAGGGTTGTTTGGAAACAGACTGTCTATAGCCGTAAATGGAGACATCACTGCAATCTGATTTTTGGATGAAAAATGATTGAGCAAATGAAGATGTTCATTCATGATTGGTGAAATGATCAGATCCATTTGTTTTAATTCAGGTTTTTCAAGGATCTCTTTGGTTTTATTCGTATCATGTTCATTATCATAAACATAAACCTTAACATTTAAACCTTTGGCCTCATATTCTTTTAAAGCAAGATAAAAACCCTGGTAATAATCCAACATAATATTAGATCGGTTTACATTGGCTCCGTTGTAATCGTACATATGAAAAGGCAGTATCATTGCAATTTTATATGTACTGTCGGAAGGTGTACCGGCTTTTACAAATGCCGAGCATCCCAATAGTAAAAAACAGAATATGTAAAATTTACTTTTCAAGTTTTTATTCCCATTCAATTGTAGCAGGCGGTTTTGAACTAATATCATACACAACCCTATTTATTCCTTTTACTTTGTTAATTATATCTCCCGACGTTTTTACCAAAAAATCGCGAGGTAAATCTGACCAATCAGCTGTCATTCCATCCACTGAGGAAACTGCTCTCAAACAAATTACATGTTGATAGGTTCTTTCATCACCCATAACACCTACCGATTTAACAGGTAAAAAAATTGCACCGGCTTGCCAAACCTTATCATACAATCCGAATTCCTTAAGATTATTTATAAAAATATGATCTGCTTCCTGCAAAATAGCTACCTTTTCTGCTGTGATATCGTCAATGATACGAATAGCTAAACCCGGGCCGGGAAATGGATGTCTGTTTAAAATTGCCTCCGGTAAATGCAAAGCTCTACCTACTCTTCTTACCTCATCTTTAAATAATGTATTGATAGGCTCAAGTACTTTTAAATGCATTTTTTCAGGCAAACCACCCACATTATGATGAGATTTAATTGTTGCCGAAGGACCTTTCACACTTACAGATTCAATAACATCAGGATAAATTGTTCCTTGTCCCAACCATTTTGCTCCGCTCACTTTTTTCGATTCCTCTTCAAACACTTCAACAAAAACTCTGCCAATGGCCTTACGCTTGGTTTCCGGATCAAAAACGCCTTCCAATTGAGAAAGAAATTTATCTTTCGCGTTGATTGGTATTATATTGAATCCAACAGTTTTATATGCCTCTAGCACATCGTAGTATTCATTTTTTCTAAGTAATCCATTATCAATAAATATACAAACCAGCCTGTCGCCAATAGCTTCTTGAATTAATTTAGCGGCAACAGTGCTGTCTACACCGCCCGAAAGTCCCATAATTACTCGATCATCTTCACCCACTATTTCCTTTATTCGATCAACGGTTGTATGAATAAAGTTATCCGGCGTCCATGATTGTGAACATCCACATATATCCACTACAAAATTTTTAATAAAAGATTTACCTTCCTCCGAATGAGTTACTTCGGGATGAAACTGTAATCCAAAAATATTTTTTTCTTTTACCTTAAATGCAGCCAACGAACCATTTTCTGTGGCTGCTTCTTTTTCAAAATTCTCAGGTAAACGAGTTATAGTATCACCGTGACTCATCCAAACTACAGATGTTTGTGATACGTCTTTAAATATAATAGAGTTGGAATGGTATGCCAATGGAGATCGTCCGTACTCGCGATGCATTGAAGCTGAAACTTCTCCACCAAACTTTTTTGCCATAAGTTGAGCCCCATAGCAAAGTCCTAAAACAGGAATATTTAATTTACTTATTTCAAAATCGACATCCGGTGCATCCGGGTCATTCACTGAACATGGACTTCCGGAAAGTATTACTCCTTTATAGGAAGCATCTATTTCAGGAACATGATTGAATGGATGTATTTCAGAGTAAACATTTAACTC
>Ga0154020_10011149_pt1 | contig 10252 bp, 3 predicted proteins | sample Klosneuvirus_201_FD_109709 | JGI IMG/M metagenome (GOLD analysis project Ga0154020, IMG submission 109709) | Active sludge microbial communities from wastewater, Klosterneuburg, Austria - Klosneuvirus_20160825_MG | ecosystem: Engineered > WWTP > Aerobic digester > Activated sludge | place... | reverse complement strand
CGCGTCGAACTCCTTGCTAATCGCCGAGTTGTTGATCTCGCCGAATGCGAAATCGCTCCGCGCAAACGTCAGCTGGCTGTCCGGGCGATTGAACCACGGCACCTCCAGCGGCGGACTCGTCTGCGCGTTCATGTCGGCGTTGAGCTCCGAAGCGATTAAATAGGCGAGCCGCTGTTGATTCGGCGTCGCGGTGCCGGGGAAAAGCGATTCGCTGTTGTAGAGCCCGACGCAGCCGCGGGCGTTGGCGGGTGGCGGAGAAACTCCGGAAGCGTTCGAGTGAAAACTGACGAACACCCGCTTCGTCGCCGGCTCCGCCTCTTCGCGATTCATCTCCCGCGCCATGCGGGGCGGCGCGCCGACGTTGTCGCTCGCGTCATCCAATCCCGCCACATCATACAAACTCGCCGGAGCGCCCACTCCGGCCATTCGTTGAATCCAGTAGCGCGCGCATTCTTCTTCGCGCGGATAACCGGAGACACGCGGCGTGCCGCCTCCGGTGGAAACAGGAATCACATCGCCCATGCCGTTGCCGAAACGAATCGCATCCGCGACGACGACAGAGCCGGGGGTGTCGGCGTCAGCGAGGTTGCTGATCTGAACGGAACCAAGCGCCGCATTCGATCCGCGCTCGAAAAAATAGGTTCCGAGATACACCCAGCCGTTGCCGACCATCTGATGCGGCACTCGCACTTCCGCGGCACCGCCGGAATGTTGAATGCGATAAAGCTGCCGAGTGCGATTGGCGCCGTGACCCGCCCAGGTGTAGACCGGATAAAAGCCGGCGGACGAAAGATTCGGCGTGTAGATGGCGACCGCTGTTTCGGTCGAAGCGACGGTCGCAAATCGATAACCAACCTCTCCAGACCGCCCGTAATAACCAGTCGTCGCGGAACTGCTGCTCCACGCGCCCACGAACTGAACGGAGGGCGATGTATTATCCATTACCACTTCATTCGTCTGATAACCCATCGGGCGAAACGCGACCACGGTGGCGCCGGCGTTGAAGCAATACGCCGCCAACAGGTTCATCTGATCGAGATTCCCGTAATCCTCCACGACCTCGTTGCTGTCCCCGCGCTGCGTATACCATTTGTCGGACGAGTTGCTGTAGGTCCAACCGTGACCCGCACTCATGTAGACGATGCGTCCCGTCAACGCCCCGGTCGGTTGCCCCGGCGCATTGGCGATGACACGGGCCAAGGCAGGAACCTGCGGCAGCAACGTCGCAGCGAGGGCACACGACAGGATGGTGAGTGAACGACGTGGAGGCATTCGGCCACCATGAATACCCCAAATCCCGCCTGTTTTCCAACGCGTTCTTCCCGTGACTCGGTCCATTTTTAGCCGTGCATGGACCTCGATTCCTGATATCTTCTCGCACTCATGGTGTCGTACAGAAACGGATTGGGCTGCCTGCTTTGCTGGCTGGTCCTGTTGTTCCGCCTGGACGTCGCGAAGGCGGAGATTCCGATTCGCGACGGCGGCATCAATCCCGCCAATCTCGGCAAGGGCGACTGGATTTGGTACGTCTCCTGGGCCACGAACAAACTCGGCGGCGCCGCGCCGGAGGTCGTGAATCTCCCCACGCTGATGAACTACTACAAGGCGCGCGGCCTGCAGTTCATCATCGTGAAAGCGGGCACGGGCTCCACGAATTTCAACGGCGGCGGCTCCAGTCCTCAGTTCAACAGCAACCTCGTCCATCACGCCCACGCCGCGGGTCTGCTCATCTTCGCCTACACACGTTCCTACGATGACGATGTGCCGGGCGAGATTGCGATGGCCTCCAACTGTTTCGCGCTCGGCGCCGACGGATGGATCATCGATGCCGAGGTCGAATGGGAGAATGGCGCGAACCAGGCCGGCCCGAACGGTCCCGCACGGGCGATTCAATACGGCGAAGGATTGCGCGCGCTGTTCCCGAACAAGTTCATCGCGCACGCGCCCTTTCCGATCATCAGCTTTCACTCCAGTTTTCCCTACAAGGAATTCGGCTACTACTGCGACGCGGTGATGCCGCAGGCGTATTGGAAGGACATCTACGGGACCGATCCAGCCGCCGTGCAGCGGATGGTGACGAACATGAACAACGAGTATCGCACGTGGCAGAACTCGTTGACCGGCATCTGGACGAACTCGATCAAACCCATCATCCCAATTGGCCAAACCTACAATCCCTCCGCTTCCGAAATCACCACCGCCGCCGAGGTCGATGAGTTTTTCGACCGTCTTCGCACGAACACCAATCCCGCGAGCATTACGGGTTACCAAGGCGCGAGCTTCTGGCGGACGGATGCGCGCACGTCCGACATGTGGACCGCGATTTCGACGAACTCCCTCGGCGACGGACCCGGCGCACCCAACCTGACGATGCAGCCGGCAAGCCGAACCGCTGTCGCCGGCAGCAACGTGCGCTTCACCGCGTGGGGCACAGGGTCGAAACCGTTCTACTATCGCTGGCGTTTCAATGGCACGAATCTCCCCGGCGCCACGTCGCCGAATCTCGTGCTCACGAACCTTCAGTTCACCCACGCTGGCGAATACTCCGTGGTCGTCAGCAACATCTCCGGTGTCGTCACCAGCGCGGTGGCCGTGCTCAACGTCACGGAGCCACCCACCCTCTTCGACGTGGCCGCCACCGCCGGCGCCACGCACGCGATCATTTCGTGGATGTCGACGAATCCGTCTTCATCGCAGGTCAGCTTCGGACTGACACCCTCCCTCGGCACAGAAACCGGTGAAGACACGCAGCCAGACACCCAGCACGCGGTGTTGCTGGCGGGCTTGCAGCCAAACACGAATTACTACTTCACCGTTCTCTCCCGCGCCGGAACGAATGCTTATCGGTCGTCCGGCTGGATGTTTTCCACGGCAGGCGAGATCGTTGTCGACAACACCGCCGCCGCCTACACCGGGTCATGGATCTCGGCAAACTCCGCCTCGGACAAGTTCGGCGCGGACTACCGCTACGCGAGCACAACGCTGGGTGGCGGGAACGCATCGGCGCTGTTCCATCCCAACATCGCCGTGCCCGGGAACTACGATGTGTACATCTGGCATTCGCAGGGAGCCAACCGCTCCACGAGCGCGCCGGTGACGATTTATTTCAATGGCGGCAATTCCACCACGCGAATCAACCAGGAGATTGGCGGCGGCACTTGGAGGCTGGTGGGAACGAATCTGAACTTCCGCGCCGGCACCAACGGCTTAGTCCGCATCGGCAATGGCACAGGCGAAACGAACCAGATTGTCGTCGCGGACGCCGTGCGTTTGGTCTACCGCACCGATCAGGAGACACCCGCGGGAGCCGCGGCGCCGGAATGGTGGACTCGCTACTACCTCGGCGCGAATGCCAATGTTAATTTGGATCCCGACGCGGATGGCGCTCCCAGCTGGGCGGAATACCTCGCGGGCACCGTGCCCACCGCCGGCAGTTCGCGGCTGAGTCTTTGGACCCAATCCGGCAGTCCGCACACGCTGCAGGTTTACTTCAGCCCATATCTCGCCGGTCGCCGCTACCAACTGGAGACCAGTACCAACGGCGACGCTTGGGTCAACCTGCCTGACGCACCGTTCCCTGCCCTCACCGATCAAACGCCCGGGAGATTCTCCATTACGAACACGCCCGGAACCGTCCGCCTATACCGCCTGAAAGTCTCCTGGGCGCCGTAAAATCGCGTTGACCACCCGGCCGGTTTACCCCGCCAAGTCTTTGACCCGGAGCGTCTAAAACGCAGGGCCTCCGCCAAAGTTTACTCCTCAAGCATTCCCCTCGTCCGCCGATCCCATTGCAGTCGATGTGGCGGCCGTGGCCGTCAACGAGACCAGGGCCGGGCAGATTGGGCAGATCTGCCAAAACACGAGAGCGAGCCATTTGGTAAAAACGCATGAACCTAATTGTCGGGTGCCGCAAGATTCTGTCCGGAACGGCCGCTGGATTTCTCCTGTTCATTGCCGGTTGCACGGGCGAACCGAAAGCCGCACTTCGCGTCGGCATCAATGCCTGGCCGGGACACGAGTTTCTCTATCTCGCGCAGGAAAAGGGTTTCTATCACGACGAGGGAGTTGATGTCCGCATCCTCGAATTCAATTCGCTCTCGGACGCGCGTCGCGCCTATGAGCGCGGTCAAATTGACGCATTTGGAACGACAGTCATCGAGGTGCTCCAGGCGCGCGAATTTTCCAAACGCTCCCCGCAGATCGTACAAATCGTCGATTCCTCGGACGGCGCCGACATGGTCATCACCCAGACGGCTATCAGGAACGCTGCCAGCCTTCGCGGCAAACGGGTCGGCGTTGAACTCGGCTCCCTCGGCGTTTACATCCTCGCCCGGTGCCTCGAAAAGCACGGGTTGAAGCTGAGTGATGTGACCACGATTTCGTCCGATCAGATGTCGATGGAGAGGGACTTCCTCGATGGCACCATCGACGCGATCGTCACTTACCCACCCACCACGATCAAATTGCTCAAAACACAGAAGGCCCACCCGTTCTTTACGACGGCGGAAATCCCGGGCGAGGTTTTGGATGTTATCGCCGTGGAGGAAGAGATCGCGAGGCAGCGCAGTGGAGACGTCGCGAAGCTCATCCGCGCTTTTCACCGCGCCGTTGATTACGCAAAACAGAACCCGGCCGACGCCTACAAGATCATGGCGGAGCGCGAGGGTCTGGTACCGGAGGAGTTCGCCGCAACACTCAAGGATGGAATCACCCTCATCTCGACGGAAGGCCAGTCGGATTACTTTGGAACCAACGGAAAGCTTTCGCGGATTATTGACGCCACAGATCGAGTTCTGCGACTGAGCAGCCAGATCAAGGGGCCTGACCGCCGTGCCACGATGGTCAACGCGGACTTCTCCGCCACCGACAACGCCCGCCAATGACCACTCCGCCCAGTCCATCCCAACGTTCGCTAAAGAGGAAGATCGTCCTGCCCCTTCTCTACTTCGGGCTGGTCGTGGTCGGGATCGCCGTCGTCGCCATCCGGTCGAAGTCTGAACTTCAGCTGAAGGCCATGGCACGTTCGCGAGCCGAGCTCATCGCCAACACCTTGAACTACGCGACGGAAAGCATCCGCCAGCAAGGTGAACTACAGCGCATCGTGGCCGCGATGGGCGCGGAATCCGACGTGGCGATGATCGTCATCGCCGGGGGAACTCCGGCGCGGATCATCGCGTCCACCCGACAGCAGTGGCTGGGCAAACCCCTTTCCGAACTCCCAGGAAAAGGTGTCCGCGAAGACCTCGAACACGTCCTTCACAACCGGACGCCGCTTCACAGCGCGCTGACCGAGTTGGAAGTCTACGACCTCACCAGCCCTCTGCTTCTGAGCCAGCCGGGGGTGGCGGATGGATCGTTGTCGAGCGGGGCTGTAATGGTCCACCTCGACATGCGCCCGTCCAAGGCCATGCTGCAAAATTTCGTGATCCAATTTGCCACGGCATCCTTCCTCGCCCTGCTGGTCATGGCCCTGCTCGGTTTCGGCATTCTAAACCATTTCGTCCTCAATCCGGTAAACGCCATCACCCGTTTGATCCAACGCCCCCAGGAAGCCGGTCCGGTGCTTTGGGCCGAGGCATCGACCGACGACGAGATTGGACAACTGGCCCGCGCGCTCCACGAGGCGCTGACCAACGCGGACCTCGCGCGCCGGGATCTGGAGAATCAGAAGTTTGCGCTCGACCAGCACTCGATCGTCGCGATTACCGACCTTCAGGGCCGAATCACCTACGCCAATGATCGCTTCGTCGCCATCAGCAAGTTCAGCCGGGAAGAGCTGCTCGGGCGGAACCATCGCATCCTGAAATCCGGCGTACACCCCGACGCCTTCTACAAGGAAATGTGGACCACCATCGGAAATGGCAATGTCTGGCACGGGGAGGTTTGCAATCGAACCAAGGACGGCGATTTCTACTGGGTGGAGGCCAGCATCATTCCGGTGCCGGGACCGGACGGTAAACCCAGCCAGTATATTTCGATCCGCAGCGACATCACGGCGCGCAAGAAAGCCGAGGACGCGCTGCGGGAAAGCGAGCGACGATTCGCCCTGGCCATCGAGGGTTCAAACGACGGCATCTGGGACTGGAACGTCCGCACCAACGAGGTCTACTTCTCGCCACGCTGGTGGAAGATTCTGGGCTACGAGGACGGCGAACTGCCATCCGAATTCAAAACCTTTGAATCCCTGCTCCATCCCGAAGACCGGCCCCGGATCCAGGACGAGATCAAGAACTACTTCGAGGGTCGGACATCCGTCTACTCCGTCGAGTTCCGGATGAAGCACAAGGACGGGAGCTACCGGTGGATTCTCGCGCGTGGCGCGGCGCATCGCGATCCGAATGGCAATCCCATCCGCATGACCGGCTCGCACACGGATATTCACCAGCGCAAACTGAACGAGGAACGCCTTCGCGCCAATGAAGCTTTCCTCGATCGCGCCGAACAAGTCGCAGGCATCGGCGGCTGGCAGGTGGAGCTCGCCACCATGCAACCGGTGTGGTCGGCGCAAACCTGCCGCCTTCACGAAGTCCCCACGGACTATCGTCCCACCCTGGAGGAAGGCATCCAGTTCTACGCTCCTGAGTCCCGCCCGATCATTGCCGCCGCTGTCGGAAAGTGTGTCGAGGACGGCACGGCGTTCGATCTCGAACTGCCGTTCAACACCGCCAAGGGACGCCATATCTGGGTTCGCGCCATCGGCGAAATTGAACGCGAGAACGGTCGCCCGGTTCGGCTCGTCGGCGCGTTTCAAGACATCACCGAGCGACGCCGGAGCCGTGAGGCGTTGCAGAAGGAACGTCACCGACTCGCCAGCGCCATCGAAGGCACGGACATCGCCACCTGGGAATGGAACGTGCAAACTGGCGAGACCGTGTTCGATGAACGTTGGGCGGAAATGGTTGGCTACACTTTGGAAGAACTCTCCCCGGTCAGCCTCGCGACCTGGCAGAAGCTTGTTCATTCCGACGATTTGCCCGTCGCCGGCGCGGCGCTGGAGAAACATTTCAGCGGCGCCACGCCGCACTACGATTGCCAGTTCAGGATGCGCCACAAGGACGGGCACTGGGTGTGGATTCACGATCGCGGCCGCGTCATCAGCTGGACCGACGAGAAGAAGCCCTTGATGATGTACGGCACACACGCCGACATCACCGCCGCCAAACGACAAGAGGAACTCCTGCTGGAAAACAACCGCCAGCTCACGCTCGCCCGCGAGCAGGCCGAGCAGGCCAGTCGGGCCAAGAGCGATTTCCTCGCGATGATGAGCCACGAGATCCGCACGCCCATGAACGGCGTCCTGGGATTCACCGCGCTCCTGCTCGAATCACAACTCACCACCGAGCAGCGCGATTATCTCACCACCATCCAGCACTCGTCGGAATCGCTCCTCACCATCATCAACGACATCCTCGACTTCTCGAAGATCGAGGCCGGCAAGCTGACGCTCGAAAAAATTCCGTTCGACCTCCAGCCCGCCATTGGCGAAGTCATCAGCCTGATGAACAGCCGGGCGAACGAGAAACAAATCCGCCTGCAGTTCCATCCGGCCTCGAGCAAACCGCGGCTTCTCAATTCAGATCCAGGACGAGTCCGGCAAATCGTTCTCAACCTCGTCGGCAACGCCATCAAGTTCACCCCGAAGGGCGGCGATGTCACCGTGCGAATCACCGAGGAGCAATCCGCTCGCGGACCAGCCGGAGCCGGAGCGCAGTCGATGTTTCGCATCGCGGTGTCTGACACCGGCATCGGCATTCCCAAGGACAAGCAGTCTCTGCTGTTCAACAAGTTCACTCAGGCGGACTCGACCACCACGCGACGTTTTGGCGGCACGGGTCTCGGCCTCGCCATCTGCAAGCGGCTGGTGGAACTCATGGGCGGCGAAATCGGACTCGAGAGCGAAGATGGAAAAGGCTCCACTTTCTGGTTCACGATTCCCGCCAGCGAAGCCTTACTTCCCCAAGGCTCCAGTTCCACGCCGATCGCCGCGGCTCGAACTGGAACTTCCGGCATCGAGCCCACTGCGTTGAAGATTCTCGTCGCCGAAGACATCGTCGCGAACCAACTGTTGATTACCAGGCTGCTCGCCAAGTTTGGCCATCAGGTCACCCTCGCGAAAAACGGAGTCGAGGCGGTCGAACACTTCTCGCGCGACGCGTTTGATCTCGTCCTCATGGACCGCCACATGCCGCAGCTCGACGGACTCGACGCCACGCGGCAATGCCGGCGCCTCGAACAAACGCGTGGAACCTCCCGGCAACGCACTCCGATCATCGCGTTGACGGCTGAGAGCAAGGGCGAGGGAACAGCGGACTACGCCGATGCGGGAATCGATGACCACCTCCCCAAACCATTCTCCGTCCAGCAGCTGAAGGATATTCTCGCGAAGTGGTGTTCTCCCCAGACTGCGCGTTTCAGCGCCTGACCGGCGTTCTTCCAGCCGAGTTCGTTCTACCCGTCCAGACACTGCCGAACCGCCAGCGCGAGCTTCGCGCCATCAAACGGCTTCTGTAGGAAATTCAGATTGTCCATCACGGTGAAGCCACGACCGGCCACTTGCAGGCTGTATCCACTGATGAAGATCACCTTGAGATCCGGCTTCTGCGATTTGAACTTCTCCGCCAGTTCCTGACCGCCTAAGCCCACCGGCATCACCATGTCGGTCAGCAACAACTTGATGTCATCGTGTCGCTGGTGCCACATCGCCAGCGCCTCGACCCCGCTGCCCGCTTCCAGCACGTTGTAGCCATACTTGCCGAGGACATCTTTCACGATCCAGCGGACCGGCGGTTCGTCTTCCACCACCAGAATCGTCTCCGTGCCTTGCAAGGTCTCGGGAGCACGCGGCGTCTGAGCAGCGCGCGCATCCTTCGGTGACGCTGGCGGCAGAAACACCTTGAACGTCGTCCCCTGCCCAAGCTGGCTTCGCACTTCGATCCAGCCCTGATGCTGCTTCACGATGCCGTAAACCGTCGCGAGACCCAACCCGGTTCCCTTGCCGAATTCCTTCGTCGTGAAGAACGGCTCGAAGATTCGCCCCAGCGTGACATGGTCCATGCCGCAACCGGTGTCCGAAAGGCTCAGACAGACAAACTTCCCTTCGCGCGCCTCGCCAGGATGCCGCTCGACATACGTCGCGTCGATCTCGGACAACGCCGTCGTCACCACAAGCTGCCCGCCACGCGGCATCGCGTCGCGCGCGTTCACGGCGAGATTCATGAAGACCTGTTCGACCAGGCCGCGGTCCGCGTGGATCGGCGGCAGGTCCGAAGCGTAGTTGAATTGATACGTGATGTCCTCGCCCAGCGTGCGATGCAGCAGGCTGCTGAGATTCGTCAGCACCTCGTTCAAATCCACCGCATCGAGCTGCAGCACGTTGCGCCGGCTGAAGGCCAGCAACTGGCTGGTCAACTTGCTCCCGCGCTCGGCCGCCCTCGCGATGCCCTGGATCGATTCGCCCATCGGCGGCGAAATTGCCGGATCCGATCGCAGCAACCCCGTGTGCCCCTGAATCACGGTCAGCACGTTGTTGAAATCATGCGCGATACCTGCCGCGAGCCGGCCCACCGATTCCAACTTCTGCGAATGCCGCAGTTGCGCTTCGAGCCGCTGCCGGTCCGTGACGTCGCGCAGGTAACAGTGAACCGTCTGGCTCGACGCGATGGGAAAGAACGAACACGACAACATCCGGCCGGACACCGCCAGCTCCACACCCACCCGCTTGTGGCCCGACGCCAGCGCCGTCCGCGCAATGACCGAGGCATCCGGCGGCAGCAAATCCTTCGCGTGCTCACGCGCCACACTCTTCGCCAGCTCCACCGCTGGCGGATTGAAATTGAGAACGGTTCCATTCGCAGCCAGTTCCAGCACCGCGTACGGATTCAGCGCGGCGAATCCCGCAGCGTCACTGCCGGCTTGCGGCCGTTGCTTGAGCGCGATGTTTTCCGCCCGCAACGCCGCTCGCTCCAAGGCCAGTCGCACCGCCACCCCGATTCGCGACATCGCGCTTTTCAGCACGTAGTCGTCGACGCCGCTGTCCAGAGTTCGCGCGGCTTCCTCCTCGCGCATCGTTCCGGTCAGCAGAAGAAACGGCGTGGTCAAACCGAGTCGCCGCATCAATTCGAGAGCCTCCAATCCGCTCCAGGACGGCAACGAGGCGTCGGCAATCACGATGTCGAATACCGATGTCACCAGCTTTTCGGAAAACGCCTCCGCTCCCGCCACCAATTCGGATCGAACGTCGTAGCCCGCCTTT
>Ga0154020_10011145_pt1 | contig 10253 bp, 8 predicted proteins | sample Klosneuvirus_201_FD_109709 | JGI IMG/M metagenome (GOLD analysis project Ga0154020, IMG submission 109709) | Active sludge microbial communities from wastewater, Klosterneuburg, Austria - Klosneuvirus_20160825_MG | ecosystem: Engineered > WWTP > Aerobic digester > Activated sludge | place... | reverse complement strand
CGAGGGCGGCGCGCGGCGCGATCCACTCGCCCTCTTCGCTCTCCGGCGGCGTGACGCGGGGCTCGCCGTCTGCCTCGCGCCACTCGAGGAGGAAGAAGCGGTTGTCGAAGCGCGCCGGCGAAAACGGCGGGGTGAGCCAGCGGCCGGCGAAGCGCAGGCGCGAGGCGTCGAGGGCGAGGCCGCTCTTCTCGAGCCACGGGCCGAGAGACTTCTCTCCGGCGAGTTGAGTTCGTCGGAGCTCGGCCAGCGATACGGTGTCGGGTCGGTCTCCGTTCGGGGTCCTGTCTGGCCCGTATCCCATGGGGTCCTCGCCCTGAGGAAGCGGGCTCCGGTCCGATCTACTCGATACCGAGCCCTCGGTCCAGCCACCCCTCACTTCCATGGCTGGCGGACAGGCGATCAGGACGCCGGTCTCCTCGAACAGTTCCCGCAGGGCGCAGGCGACTAAGCCGGGGACGAGATCTTGCTCTTGCGGCGACGCCTCTCTTTCCGGGCTCGCGGGGGTCCAGCCTTCCGCTGCGAGCTCGGTCGGTGTGCCGGCGACCGGCAAGTCCACGTCGCCGCGTTCGAGGCCGCCGCCGGGGAAAGCGTGCCAGCCGCCCATGAACGGCAGGATGGCGCCGCGCTGCAGCCAGAAGAGCTCGATCTGACCGTCTGGCAGGCGGCGGAAGAGCACGACAGCCGCCGAGGGTCGCGGCGGCTTCGCCGCGCCGAGCTCGCCGCCGGCCGCGGCCAGCACTTTCTCGTAGAGCCCTCCGCTGTCGCTCAAGGCCTGGAGTCGTGGCCGGCGAAGCTCTTTTCGCCGGCTTCGATGCGCATGGGCAGACGGTTTTCGCGCGGCGGCAACGGGCAGGTGGCGTAGGGCGTGAACACGCAGGGCGGATTGTAGGCGCGGTTGAAGTCGAGCTCGACCCGGCCGCCTTGCGGTGGGTCGGTGTAGAGGAAACGCCCGCCGCCGTAGGTCTCGCGGCCGTTGGTCTTGTCGCCGAAGACGAGGAAGAGGCGGCCGTCGCCGGTGTCGTCGAGCGCCAGCAACCGGTGCTCCTGGCCGTCGACGGTGAACACGACATGGCCCGGCGAGAGGATCGGCTCGTCGAAACCGAGCGCGTTCGGAATCGGAATCTCCTTTGGCTCGGCCGCCGCTTCGAAGCGCGCCACGAGTTTCCACTTCGGCTCGAGCGGGAAGTAGTCGAGCCCGTGGAAGGCCTTGAGCGTCGCGGCTTCGCTGTCCTTGACCCGCACGCCCAGGCGGTCGCCGCGCCGGATGGCGAAGAAGGAGAGGCTCCCGTGCACGAGCACGGTCGGTCCGGAGTCGGCCTTGGCGTCGGCGTCGGCCACCAGGTCGAGCGTCGAGACCGGAGCGCCGTCATGAGTGACGGCGGCGCCTTTCGCGGCGCGGAAGGTGAGGGTGGGCGGCTTTCCGGCCTCTGCCAGGTGCAGAATCCCCAACTGTGCCGGCGCCTTGCCGGCGGGCAGCACGACGGCGCTCTTCGGATCGCTGCCGACGCTGTTGTCGCCGGGTGCGAGCCAGCCGAGGCCGACCAGCGTCAGCCAGCCGTCGGGCCGCTGCAGGCGTTCGAAGCGGGCCTTCTTCCAGGCGGCGACTGCCTCCTCCCAGGTCGGCGCTTTCGCGGCAGGCGCGCCGCTTCCGCCTGGAGGCGTCGTCTGGGCGCCCGCTGTGTCGCCGGAGAACAGGGGGATCGGAAGGCTGAGAAGCAGCCCGAGGAGCGGGCCGAAGAGTCGAACGGTGCGCGTCATGAGCGGAGGTTCTCCCTCCCGAAGCCTACTTCAACAGGCGCGGGAACAAAGCCGGAACGCGGCGCTTGTGCTCGCGGTAGACCGCGCCGAATTCGCGCTCGAGGTCGCGTTCCTCGAACGCCAGGCCGACGAAGAGGTAGACCGTCAGGGTGCTGACCAGGAGGAGCCGCCCCTGGCTCATCTCCGGTGTCGCCCAGATGGCGATGAGCGAGCCGGTGTAGACCGGGTGGCGCACCATGCGATAGAGGCCGCGGCTGGCGAAGGGTGGCGCGAGGTAGGGCACGCAGCGTGCCGCGCTCCACGCCTGCTGCAAGCCGAACAGGTGCGTGCTGCCGATCGTCGCCAGCGCCGCGATCACGATCCCCCAACCGGCGCCCTGCAGGGCCCAAAGGGCGAGGCCGAGCGCCGTCCAGCCGGCGGGAACCTCCCAGACTGTCAAGGGCAGGGGCTGCCAGCCCCAGCAGATGAGGCCCATCTGCACGCCGGCGACGAGCGAGTAGAGGCTGCGCTCGAGCTCGGGCGGAAAGAGGCGCTCGAGGCGCGCCTTCACCGCTCGGCGGGCGAGGAGGCTGTGCACCAGGCCGAAGGCGACGAGCAGCGCCAGGTCGATCGCGACGGCCCGACTCTCTCTGCCGGCCGGGCCGCTGTCGACACTCTTCGGCACGACCAGGTTGGCGAGGAAGAACCCGAAATAGACCATCGAGACGAGCGACGCAAGATAACCGGCAAGGCCGAAGGCGAGGTAGTGCGGGCGCCGCATTCGTCGATTGTCTCCCATTCGCGCGCCCGGCGGAGCGCTCATCCATGGACGCCGCGGGCGGCGTAGAACAGAATGGAGGTCGCCCGATGAAACCGCGTCCGGCCCTGTGCATCCAACAACTGTGATGAAAAGCCACCGACTTCTCGCCCTGGCCCTGACCGCCGGGATCGCGCTACTCGCCGGCCCCTGGCTGCTCTCCGCTCTGCAGCGGCCGGCGCCGAGCGCCCTCGTTGCCCTGGCGGCGGGAGAGCCGGCCACCGGTGCGGAAGCCGCTCCTTCGTCGAAGAAAGGAAGATCGATGTCGAACTTTGCCAAGCCTTCGGACGCCGAGCTCAAGGCCCGCCTGACGCCCGTGCAGTACGAGGTCACTCAGCACGAAGGCACCGAGCCCGCGTTCCGCAACGAGTACTGGAACGAGAAGCGCCCCGGCATCTACGTCGACGTGGTCTCCGGCGAGCCGCTCTTCTCGTCGCTCGACAAGTTCGACTCGGGCACCGGCTGGCCTTCGTTTTCCAAGCCGATCGATGCCGCTGCCGTCGCGACGAAGACCGACAGCGGTCTCTTCATGACCCGGGTCGAAGTGCGCTCGAAGCAGGCCGACTCTCACCTCGGGCACGTCTTCGACGACGGCCCCCGGCCGACCGGCCTGCGCTACTGCATGAACTCGGCGGCGCTGCGCTTCGTGCCGGTCGAGAAGCTCATCGACGAAGGCTACGAGCAGTACCTGCCGGCGTTCGAGAAGGCCGGCCAGCTCGCCAGGGACTCCGGCACCCGTGAAACGGCGATTCTCGCCGGCGGCTGTTTCTGGGGCATGGAGGAGATCCTGCGCGCCATTCCCGGCGTCGTCGAGACCGAGGTCGGCTACACCGGCGGCACGGTGCCGAACGCCACTTACGCCATCGTCAAGCACGGTGACTCGGGTCACGCCGAAGCGGTAAAGGTCGTCTTCGATCCGCAGCGGATCTCCTTCGAGCAGCTGCTCGGCTGGTTCTTCCGCATGCACGATCCGACGACGAAGAACCGCCAGGGCAACGACATCGGCACTTCCTATCGTTCCGCGATCTTCTACACCGGCGCGGCGCAGAAGAGCACCGCCGAAGCGGTCCGCGCGCGGATCGACAAGTCGGGCAAGTGGAAGAACCCGGTGGTGACCGAGATCGTCGCCGCCTCCGACTTCTGGTCGGCCGAGGAGTACCACCAGGACTACCTGGTCAAGAATCCCGGCGGCTACACTTGCTACTACCTGCGCGACTGAGCGCAGAGCGCGGGTCGGCCGCGCCCCTAACTTTCGACAGTGCAAGAGCCCCCCGGGTCGGACGGTAGACTCGACCGATGAGCTCACGGGACCTCCTGCGGCGCGCGGCCGAGATCGCCAGCGACTATCTCGACCGCCTGCCCGAACGGCCGGTCGGCAGCACGGCGACGGTCGACGAGATGCGCCGCGCGCTCGGCGGCGTGCTGCCCGAGGCGGGCGAGAGCGCCGAGGCCGTTCTCGAGCACTTGGCGCGCGCCGCCGATCCCGGCATCGTAGCGACCGCCGGGCCACGCTACTTCGGCTTCGTCGTCGGCGGCACGCTGCCGGTGACCGTCGCCTCCGACTGGCTGACCTCGACCTGGGACCAGAACGCCGGCCTGTTCGTGCTCTCACCGGCGAACTCGGTCGCCGAGGAGACTGCCGGGGGCTGGCTGCGGGATCTCTTCGGCCTGCCTGCCGGCGCCAGCGTCGGTTTCGTGACCGGCTGCCAGCAGGCCAACTTCTCGGCCCTGGCCGCCGCCCGCCACGCCCTGTCGCAGCGCTTCGGCTGGGATGTCGAGGCGCGCGGCCTCTACGGCGCGCCCGAGATCGAGGTCGTGGTCGGCGCCGAGGCGCACGTCACCGTGCACACGGCGCTGCAGATGCTCGGGCTGGGCCGCGAGCGCGTGCATCGCGTGGATGTGGACGGCCAGGGGCGGATGCTCCCCGCTGCGCTCGCCGCGACGCTCGCGTCGTTCGCCGGGCGCCCGACGCTGGTCTGCGCCCAGGCCGGGAACATCAACACCGGGTCTTTCGATCCCCTCGACGCCATCGCCGACCTGACCGCAGCGCACGGCGCATGGCTGCATGTCGACGGCGCCTTCGGACTCTGGGCCGGGACCAGCCCCGAGCTCCGCCACCGCGTGCGCGGCCTCGAACGCGCCGACTCCTGGGCGACCGACGCCCACAAGTGGCTGAACGTTCCCTACGACAGCGGCCTGGTGTTCTGCGCCCATCCGGAGGCCCATCGCGCGGCGCTCACCGCCCATGCCGACTACCTCGAGCAGACCGAAGGCAGGGAGCGCGACCCGTTCGAATGGGCGCCCGAGTTCTCGCGCCGGGCGCGCGGATTTGCCGTCTGGGCGGCTCTGCGCCACCTCGGCAGCCGCGGCGTCGCGGAGCTCGTCGAGCGCTGCTGCCGCCACGCCCGCAGCTTTGCCGAGCTCCTGGCGACGCCGGGACGGATCGAGATCCTCAACGACGTCGTGTTGAATCAGGTGCTGGTGCGCTTCTCACCGCCGCCTGGCGGCGATGCGGCCGCGGGCGACGAGTACACCCGCGAAGTCGTCCGCCGCGTGCAGGCGGACGGCACCTGCTGGCTCTCGGGCACGACCTGGCGGGGCCGGGCCTTCATGCGAATCTCGGTCTCCAACTGGTCGACCACCGACGCCGACGTCGAACGCTCCGCCGCCGCCATCCTGCGGGCCGCGGAACTGCCGCGCTGAGCCCGGAATGGAAGCGGTCGCTGCGCGCGGCCTGCCGGCGCCGGTGTTCCCGGCAGCTATCCCTGCGGGCGCGCCATCAGCAGGGTCCGGGTGTAGGGAATCAGACCGCCGGCATCCATGATGCCCTGCCGCGCGGCGGGCATCTTCACCTGGGCAAAGGCCTTGCCGGTGGTCTTGTTCTCCACCTGGTCGGCGGTGATCTCCAGCTCGTCGCCCTCGCTCGCCTCCAGTTGCGGACAGAGCACGACTCGCAGGCCGAGATTGATGCTGTTCTGCAGGAAGATGCGGGCGATGGACTTGGCGACCACCGTGACCTCGTAGCCCTTGAGCGCCGAGCAGGCCTGCTCGCGGCTCGAGCCGCAGCCGAAGTTCTCCCCGCCGACGATGATGCTGCCGGCAGGAAACTCCCTGGCCTTCAGCCGGGCGTTGAAGTCCGTGCGATCGAAGAAAGCGAACTGCGGCGTCTCCGTAGGCAGCACTGTCGCCATGTAGCGCCCGGGATAGATGTCGTCGGTGCTGATGTCGTTGCCGAGCTGGATGATGACTTTGGCCATGCAGGACTCCTGTCTCGCGCTGTCAGACGGTTCGGGGATCGGTGATGACGCCGGTGATGGCCGAAGCGGCGGCGACGGCCGGGCTGCACAGGTAGACCTCGGACTTCGGGTTGCCCATGCGCCCCTTGAAGTTGCGATTCGTCGTGCTGAGCGCGGTCTCGTTGTCGCCGAGCGCCCCTTCGTGGACGCCGAGACAGGGCCCGCAGCCGGAGTTCATCACCACTGCGCCGGCCTTCATGAAGTCCTGGATATAGCCGCTGTCCAACGCCTGCGAGAAGATCCGCCCCGAGGCCGGGAAGACCAGCATCCGGGTGCCCGTCGCCACCTTCTTGCCGCGCAGGATGCCCGCCGCCACGGCGAGATCGTCCAGGCGGCCGTTCGTGCAGCTGCCGATGACGATCTGCTGCACGCTCGTGCCGGCGACCGCGCTGACCGGCTTGACGTTGTCCACCATGTGCGGGCAGGCGATCTGCGGCTCGAGCGCCGACACGTCGACCTCGAGCGTGCGGACGTAGGTCGCGTCGGCGTCGGGAGCGACGCAGGGGATGGCTTCCGTCACGCCCGATTCCTGCCGCAGGTAGCGCACCGTCTCTTCGTCGCCGGGGACGATTCCTGAAGTGGCGCCGGCCTCGACGCTCATGTTGCAGATGGCGATGCGTCCGCTGGTCGTCATCCGGCGAATGGTGTCGCCGTGGAACTCCAGCACTTTGTAGTTGGCGCCCTGGGCGGTCAGCGTGCCGATGATGTGCAGGATCAGATCCTTGGCGCCGACGAACGGCGGGAACTCTCCCGTAACCACCACCTTGATGGTGGCCGGGACCTCGATGTTGACGGCGAAACCCAGACTCCAGACCGAGGCCATCTCGGTCGCGCCGACGCCGAAGCTGAAGGCGCCCAGCGCGCCGTGCGTCGTGGTGTGGGAATCTGTCCCGACCACGACGTAGCCGGGGCGCACGTAGCCGTATTCAGGGAGGATCTGGTGACAGATGCCGCCCACATCGCCGCGGATGTCGTGAAACTTGGTGATGCCGTTGGCGGCGGTGAAATCGCGGATCTTCTTCTGGTTGGTCGCCGTCTTCGGCGACTCCGCCGGCACACGGTGGTCGAAGATGATCGCCACCCGCGAAGGGTCCCAGACTTTCGGCGCAATTCCCGTGCCCTGGAAGATCTCCTGGAACTGGTTGATCACCAGCGCGGCGTTCTCGTGCGACATCGCGAGGTCCACCTGCGGCTCGACGACGTCCCCGGCAGCCACGGACGGCAGGCCCGCGGCACGGGCGAGAATCTTTTCGACGACGGTCATTCCCATAACGGCTCCTGTCAGATGACGCCTGCGGTCTTGAGTCGGGTCTGTTCGGCGGCAGAGATTCCCAGCCCGCCGTAGATTTCGCTGTTGTGCTCGCCCAGAACCGGCGGCGGCGTGTCGACGGCGCCCGGGGTTTTCTCGAACTGCGCCGTCAGGCCGAAGACTTCGATGTCGCCGAAGCCGGGAAGCGGCAGCTTCTTCAGCACCTCGCGATGACGGATCTGCGGCTGCCGCAGCGCCTCTTCGAGGCCGAGAATCGCCCCGCTGGGAACATCGGCAGCGTTGAGCTCGGTCACCCAGGCCGCCGTGGTGCGCAGCGCCAGCTTCGCCTCGAGCAGCGGCGTGAGCTCGCGGCGGTTCTTCTTGCGCGTATCGCGCTCGGCGAAGCGCGGATCGGTCTTGAGGTCGGGGAGGTTCAAAACGTCGCAGACCGCCTCCCACTGCTCCTGCTTGTTGGCGGCGATGTTGATGTGGCCGTCCAGCGTCCGGAACGTCCCGCTGGGCGCGGCGGTGAAGTTGTCGTTCCCCATCAGCACCGGCTGCTGCTGCCCGATCAGCAGGTTGGCCGCGACCCAGCCCATCAGCGGCAGGATGCTGTCGAGCAGTGCGATGTCGATCGCCTGGCCTTCGCCGGTGCGCTGGCGGTGGAAGAGCGCCGCCATCACCGCGAACGCCGCGTTGAGCCCGCCGACCGTGTCGCAGACCGGGAAGCCGGCGCGCAGCGGGCTCAGGCGCTCGTCGCCGTTCACCGCCATCTCACCCGACAGTCCCTGGATGATCTGGTCGTAGGCCGGATACAACGCATCGGGCCCGGTCTGCCCGAAGCCGGAGATCGCGCAGTAGACCAGTCCGGGGTTCGCCGCCGAGAGCACCTTGTAGCCGAGGCCCAGGCGATCCATCACGCCGGGCCGGAAGTTCTCGACCACCACGTCCGCATTCTTCGCCAGACGGAGAAAGATCTCCTTGCCCTCGGCGCTCTTGGTGTTCAACGTGATCGACTTCTTGTTGCAGTTCTGGGCGATGAAACTGGTGCCCATGAGACGCTTGTTGAGCTCCGGCAGAATGCCCAGCTTGCGCGCCAGGTCGCCGTCTTTCGGGTTCTCGACCTTGATGACCTCGGCGCCGAGCAGCGCCAGATGCAGAGTCGTGAAAGGCCCGGACAGCACGTTGGTGAGGTCCAGGACCTGGATGCCTTCGAGAATGCGTCGATTCATTTCCGCTCTCCTGGATCGATCAACCGGCTGGCGCTGCGGGCGGTATCGGGTCCGGGGGGTCCGGGATCGGACCGATCTTGTACACGCAACCCGGAAGATCCCGCCCGAAGAACGCCGCGACATCGCGCGCCACGCCGATCAGGCTCGCGAGGTCGATCCCCGGGCACTCTCCTTCGCGTTGCAGACCGTGCACGAGATCCTCGGTGGCGACGTTGCCCGCGGCGACTTTCGTGAACGGACAGCCGCCGAGCCCGCCGAAGCTGGTCTCGATGGCGGTCGCACCGGCGCCAATGGCGGCGTAGACGTTGGCCATGCCGAGGCCGTAGGTGTTGTGGATGTGCGCCGTGATCCTGGCGCCCGGCGCCATGGAGAGAATGCGGCGCACATAGGCGGCGACCTGGGAAGGGTAGGCGTGCCCGGCCGTGTCCGCGAGACTGATGGACTCGAATCCGGCTTCGAGGTACGCGGCGACGATCTCCAGGACGCGCGCCTCGGGAATCCGCCCTTCGAAGCCGCAGCCGAAGGCGCTCTGCACGCTCACCTGGACCTCTCTGCCGGCGCTCTTCGCGGCGAGCGCCGTGGCGACGATGCGCCGGGTGGCCTCCGCCGTGCCCATGCCGGTGTTCTTGCGACTGTGGGTTTCCGAAGCGGAAACCCCCATGCAGAACATCTCCACGCCGCAGGCGAGTCCGCGCTCCAGGCCCTTCTCGTTGAGCACCAGTCCCGAGAGGGTGGCTCCCGGAGCGCGCCGACCGTCCGCGGTGAGCCGGCGGAAGAGCTCGTCGGTGTCGGCCATCTGGGGCACCTTCTCCGGATGGACGAAGGAGCCCACCTGTACGATGTCGAGGCCACTCCCGATCAGCCGTTCGAGCCAGAGGAGCTTCGTCGCCGTCGGAACGACCTGCTTTTCGGCCTGCAGGCCGTCGCGCGGGCCGACTTCATGAATGAGGATTTGCTGCGCCATATCCGGGCTCCGTCCGATCGCCTGGTCAGAGTTTTCGCGCGATGGCTTCGCTCATCTCGAGCGTCGTCGCACTGCCGCCCATGTCGTAGGTGCGCACCCGGCCCTCGGCGATGACGGCGGCGGTTGCGGCCTCGAGCTTCGCCGCCTTCTCGGTTTCGCCCAGCCATTCGAGCATCATCTTCGCCGACAGAATCATGGCGATCGGGTTCACCTTGTACTGACCCGCATACTTGGGCGCGCTGCCGTGGCTGGGCTCGAAGACGCCGAGCTTCGCCCCGATGTTGGCCGAGCAGGCGAATCCCAGGCCGCCGACCATCTGCGCCGCGAGGTCGCTCACGATGTCGCCGAAGAGATTCGTCGCCACCAGGACGCTGTAGCTCTGTGGATTCTTGAGCAGCCACATCGTGATGGCGTCGACGTTGGCGTCGTCCATCGCGATCCGCGGATACTCCTTCGCGATGCGCTTGCCGGTCTCGAGGAACAGGCCCTCGGTGGCGCGCACGACGTTGGCCTTGTGGATGACCGTGACCTTCGGGTAGCCGTGCTTCTGCGCATAGTCGAAAGCGGCGCGGATGATCCGCTCGCAGCCTTTCCGCGTGTTCACCTTGCAGGTGATGGCGAACTCGTCGCCCGGGATGTCGGCGAAGTGGGCGAACGGCTTGCTCAGCTGGGTGAGCGTCGCCTTGAGCTCGTCGGGGACCGGGCTGAACTCGACACCGGCGTAGAGCCCCTCGGTGTTCTCGCGAAAGATCACCAGGTCGATGCCATCCTTGTAATTCAAGGGGTTTCCGGGATAGGCCTTGCACGGCCGCAGGCAGGTGAAGAGGTCGAACCGCTGCCGCATGCGCACGATCGGGCTGCGGTAGGTCAGGCCCTTTCCCTTGAGCTCGGGCACCAGCTCCGCTTCGGCGTCTTTCGCCGGCTTCGAGGTGATGGCGCCGAACAGCGCGGCGTCGCT
>Ga0154020_10011144_pt1 | contig 10254 bp, 14 predicted proteins | sample Klosneuvirus_201_FD_109709 | JGI IMG/M metagenome (GOLD analysis project Ga0154020, IMG submission 109709) | Active sludge microbial communities from wastewater, Klosterneuburg, Austria - Klosneuvirus_20160825_MG | ecosystem: Engineered > WWTP > Aerobic digester > Activated sludge | place... | reverse complement strand
TTGACACGTACTTCTGGCGCCAATTCCACGGCCAGCGACTTGGTCAGTGATAGCAGTCCGCCTTTGGCGGCATTGTAGATCACATAATTCTTTAATGGCCGCTCGGTATGGATATCCACAATATTCACGATACTACCGCGTTGCGCTTTCAGATAAGGTGCTGCTGCCTGGGATAAAAACAATGGGGCCCGGAGATTGCTGCCAACCAGATCCTCCCAATCTTCCAGCGTGCAGTGCTGAAGTAGCGTCGGAAAAAAGCTGGAAGCGTTGTTAATCAATACATCAAGTTGCCCAAACCGGTTGGCTGCCTTTTCGATCAATTCGGGCAATAATTCTGTGTCCAGCAGATCTGCCTGCACCAAAGCCACTGAATCGGAACGTTTCTGAGTTAATTCATCGCACAGCGCTTTTGCTTCATTGAGTGAAGAACGGTAATGCACAACCAATCTGGCACCTTGTGCATGCAGCCTGCGGCAGATGGCGGCTCCGACTCGCTTTGCACCGCCGGTAACCAATATCACTTTTCCTTGCACATACGCCTCCTTCAAAGTGCTGCTAAACTATGCCGCGATTCGTTGACAACTTTTGCAATTTACCACAAAGAAATATTCTTGCTTATGTCTTTACATGCCACTTTGCCGCCTGCCAGTGAAATCGCACTGGCTCACAGTCACACTTTACAAACACTAATTCGCGATATGATTCATGCAGCGGGTGGCTGGATTCCATTCGAGCAGTTTATGAATCTGGCATTGTATGCACCGGGACTGGGTTATTACAGTAGCGGAGCAACCAAACTGGGCAGCGCGGGTGATTTTGTCACCGCACCGGAAATTTCTTCGCTGTTTGGCCGCACACTGGCACAACAGGTTCTACAAATTTCCCGGCAAATGAAACACGCCGACATTCTTGAATTCGGTGCCGGATCCGGCAAACTGGCACTGGACTTGCTGCTCGAACTGGAAAAATCCGATGCTTTACCCGGAAAATATTTTATTCTGGAAGTCAGTGCCGAGCTACGGCAACGGCAGCAAACGCTGTTTGCCAATAAAGCGCCGCACCTTGTGCAGGCAATTGAATGGCTGGAGCAATTACCCGCTCAATTTACTGGCACCATTCTTGCCAATGAAGTGCTGGATGCAATGCCCGTCCATATTGTGACATGGCGTAATAACGAGCTTTTTGAGCGCGGTGTTACATGGGAAAACCATCAATTTGCCTGGCAAGATCGTCCTATCAATAATGCAGAACTCAAGCATATTGCCAGCCAGTTAACGCCTCAGATCAATCCGGACAATCACTTAGTCTTTTCCTATGTCAGTGAAATCAATCTTACCGCTGGTCACTTTATGCGCAGTCTGACAAACCTCTTACAACAGGGAGTCATTCTATTGGTTGACTATGGTTTTGGTCTTAGCGAGTACTATCATCCCCAGCGCAATCAAGGCACTCTGATGTCCCACTACCGGCATCATGCACATGATGATCCGTTTTACCTGCCCGGCCTGCAGGATATCACCAGTCATGTTGATTTCAGTGCAGTTACTCAGGCTGCGGAAGATAGCGGATTAGCGCTTCTAGGCTATACCACCCAAGCTTATTTTTTGATTAATTGCGGCATTACCGGAATCCTCGCGCAAACACCCGCAGAAGACACGAGCAGCTTTTTGCCACAATCCAGTCAATTGCAAAAACTGATCAGCCCTGCTGAAATGGGTGAACTGTTTAAGGTCATTGCTTTTGGAAAAGATTTTTCTGAACCCCTCATCGGGTTTAGTGCTGGAGATATGAGCCGTTTATTATAGGGCATCTCTAAAAATTCAAATTTCGCCATAACACTTTGTTGCTCGCAGAAAATGTTTCCTTACATATCAGACATATGCTGCGTCACCATTTTTTGTTCATGCCTCGTTTTGTTTAGAACTTTGAATTTTCAGAGGCCCTATAAATATTTTGATCGGGCATCCCACCGCAAGCAGCGGAGAATTGAACCCGTAGAGATTAAATTTTCCTCATGTTTCTGGCCATTGCTCTTCACCGAGAATTTCTTACTGTGCAGAAGCTCAAAACAGGCAGAATTGAGCGAACACTAAAATCTTCACACAATTCCGAATATGTTCTATTTGGATATTTCTATCTCAAAGAATTCTCTTATCCAAATGATTTGGATACTCGCTATCCGGAACAGAATGCATACTCACTCCAATTACAGATTTTTGACATTACACATGATGCGATTGGCATGTAGATTGACATGTATCTGATCAAAGAATGGAATTTTCCGGAAGAGATTACAATCACCTTGGTGTATATCTTCCAACTGACAATTTGCTCTTTCAACTCTGTATTGAGTTAAAATATACAGCTATGCCTAACTTATATCACCCCGATCAAATTATCCGTCCGGAAATTCTCGCGCTTTCCGCTTATCATGTGCCCCTTGCAACAGGCATGATCAAACTGGATGCCATGGAAAACCCCTATCCTTTGCCGTCTGTATTACGGGACGAAATTGCTCAATTAACGACAAATGCCCCGGTAAATCGTTATCCCGATGCAAGCGCCAGCTCACTTAAAGCAACGTTACGTCAGGCTTTGGCCATTCCGGAAGATATGGATATCCTGCTGGGCAATGGATCAGATGAGATCATCCAGATCATCGCCATGGCATTAGCCAGACCCGGCGCGGTATTAATGAGTGTTGAACCTGCATTTGTCATGTTCCGGATGATCGCCACATTCGCAAATATTCAGTATGTTGGAATACCTTTAAATAAAGATTTCTCACTTGATCTGGAGACCATGTTAGCTGCAATTGCAGAACATAAACCTGCTGTCATTTTCCTGGCCTACCCTAACAATCCAACCGGAAATTTATTTGACCCCGAAGCGATTTTAAGTATCATCCGGGCAACTTCCGGTATTGTTGTTGTCGATGAAGCCTACCAAGCTTTTGCTGATGCAAGCTTTATGGATAGGTTAACCCGGCACCCAAATTTATTGTTAATGCGCACACTATCCAAGTCAGGATTGGCCGGCTTAAGACTTGGGTTATTAATCGGCCGGCCTGAATGGGTAGCACAACTGGAAAAGGTGCGTTTGCCTTATAATATTGGCATAATGACGCAATTAATTGCAGAGAAGGTACTGCATCATACTGCAGTATTATCGGAACAAGCGGAAGCGATCAAGTCAGAACGCGAAAAAATGAGAACATTTCTTGGTACAATGAATAATAATATTGCGGTGTATCCTTCGGATGCTAATTTTATTTTATTTCGTGTCCGCGCAGCCAGCCAAATCTTTCAGGCGCTTAAGCAACGCAAGATACTTATAAAGAATCTTGATGGAACACATCCCTTATTAGAAAATTGTTTGCGTGTAACGATAGGCACGCCCGATGAAAACTCACAATTTTGCGCAACATTACACACCATACTGAGTGAATCAGTTTAAAATCCACTCAATTTCCTTGTATTAATCAAAGATTTTATTCTATGCGCCGGGCACAAGTCTTACGAAATACGCTGGAAACTCAGATTAGCCTCAATCTGAATCTGGATGGAACAGGTCAATCTGATCTGAATACAGGCGTGCCTTTTCTGGATCACATGCTCGACCAAATTGCTCGTCATGGCATGATAGATCTTGAAATCACTGCCAAAGGTGATTTACATATCGATGCACATCACACTGTTGAAGATATTGGTATTACTTTTGGGCAAGCCTTTGCCAAAACGGCGGGTGACAAAAAAGGACTGTGCCGCTATGGCCATGCTTACGTACCGCTCGATGAGGCGTTATCACGTGTAGTTATAGATCTTTCCGGGCGTCCAGGTTTGGTATTCAATGTTGATTTTGTCCGGGCACGCATTGGTGATTTTGATGTCGATCTCATCCATGAATTTTTCCAGGGATTCACCAATCATGGCTTGATAACCCTGCATATCGACAATATATCCGGAAAAAATGCGCACCATCAGGCTGAAACCGTGTTTAAAGCGTTTGGTCGTGCGTTGCGCATGGCTATTGAACATGACCCAGCAGCAACCGGGATTATTCCATCCACCAAAGGCACTTTATAAGCAACCTTGTTTAACTACATTACTGTATGACTGATATCGCAATTATTGATTATGGAATGGGAAACTTGCGTTCCGTACATAAAGCGCTTGAACATGTTGCACCGGCGGCCTCGATTGCAGTCACCAGCGACCCGGATGTTGTACGGAAAGCAAGACGCGTAGTCGTACCAGGACAAGGCGCCATGCGCAATTGTATGCATGAGCTTGAAATTCGTGGATTACGTGAAGCCGTCATGGAAGCTGCAGTTCAAAAACCGTTTCTTGGCATCTGTATTGGCTTGCAAATGCTGTTTGAAGAAAGCGAAGAAGGACATGTGAAAGGTTTGAATATCCTGCCCGGCAAGGTTGTACATTTTCCTGTCACAGGCATGACAACAACAGACGGACAAAAACTTAAAGTACCTCATATGGGCTGGAATCAAGTTTACCAAGCTATCAAACACCCTTTATGGGAAGGTATCGCAGAAGATGCGCGCTTTTATTTTGTGCATAGCTATTATGTCGAAACCACTGATTCTGCATCCATCGCAGCACGAAGTAATTATCCATTCCCATTTACTTGCGCCGTGACAAAAAATAATATTTTTGCCGTACAGTTCCATCCAGAAAAAAGCCAATTAGCAGGATTAACTCTATTAAGTAATTTTGCCAAATGGACGCCACATTTCTAAAACCGGAAAGTAATAAACTGACTCTATTAATCAACCATTAACTCTGATTAAGCCATGCTGATTATTCCTGCAATAGATCTCAAAGATGGACACTGTGTTCGACTCAAACAAGGAGTCATGGAAGATGCAACCGTATTTTCCAAAGAGCCTAGCGAGATGGCAACACATTGGTTAAGTCAAGGTGCAAGGAGACTTCATCTTGTCGATTTAAACGGTGCGTTTGCCGGAAAACCCAGAAATGAAGCGGCAATACGTGAAATTGTGCAAGTTATCGATAACCAGATTCCAATTCAACTGGGTGGCGGTATTCGTGATCTTGATACGATTGAACGTTATCTGGACAATGGTATCACCTACATCATTATTGGCACTGCAGCCATTAAGATTCCAGGTTTCTTGCAGGATGCCTGCAATGCTTTCCCAGGCCAGATTATGGTTGGACTGGATGCAAAGGATGGCAAGGTTGCTGTCGATGGCTGGTCTAAAATAACCGGACATGACGTGGTGGATCTGGCGAGAAAATTTGAAGGTTACGGCGTAGAAGCAATTATTTACACAGATATCGGCAGAGATGGCATGCTCAGTGGCATCAACGCCAAGTCCACGGTTGAACTGGCCAGAGAATTGACCATACCGATCATTGCCAGCGGTGGAATTACCAATATCGATGATGTCCATACACTATGCGAAATTGAATCAGAGGGCATTATCGGCGCTATTACCGGACGCGCTATCTATGAAGGCTCGCTGGATTTCAAGGAAGCCCAGATACTGGCTGACAAACTGAGTAAGAGTAACGGTATCGCATAAAATAAGCCCTTGCTATTGAGTACCAACACAATTCATTTCTTTCCTTTATTCTCTCAACCGGCTTTTAAAACTGATGAGCCTCGCTAAACGTATCATTCCATGTCTGGATGTAACCAATGGACGTGTTGTTAAAGGTGTCAACTTTGTTGAATTGCGTGACGCGGGTGATCCGGTGGAAATTTCACGCCGCTATGATGAACAAGGCGCAGATGAACTGACTTTTCTGGACATCACTGCCAGTTCTGATAATCGTGACCTGATTCTGCATATCATTGAGGATGTCGCCGCACAAGTATTCATTCCCTTAACTGTTGGTGGCGGTGTGCGTCAGATAGAAGATGTTCGCCGTTTATTAAATGCCGGTGCTGATAAAGTCAGCATCAACACATCGGCAGTGTTGAATCCTCAGCTGGTAGCCGATGCTTCCGATCATTACGGCTCTCAATGCATTGTAGTAGCAATTGATGCCAAGCAGGTCAGCTCAGCCGATGATTCACCGCGCTGGGAGGTTTTCACCCATGGCGGACGTAAAGCAACCGGCATTGATGCCATCGAATGGGCAAAAAAAATGCAATCTTTGGGTGCCGGAGAAATTTTACTCACCAGCATGGATAGAGATGGCACACGTAACGGTTTTGATATCCCCTTAACCCGCGCTGTCTCAGATGCGATTGATATACCCGTCATTGCCAGTGGCGGTGTTGGCAATCTGGACCATTTGGTTGAAGGAATTCTGCAAGGACATGCGGATGCCGTTTTAGCAGCAAGTATCTTTCACTATGGTGAATTTACAGTACAACAGGCAAAACAGTATATGGCACAGCACGGGATTGAAATACGGTTATAATAGTAAAATTGTTGGCTGAATTTGTAACTTAATTCCAAGAAATCCTAATTTATTTATGCCTGATACTTGGCTTAGCAAAATCAACTGGTCTGAAGATGGATTGATACCAGTGATCGCTCAGGAAGCTGACAGTGGCAAAATTCTTATGGTGGCGTGGATGAACCGGGATGCGCTCAAGCTGACGGTAGAAAAACGTGAAGCTGTATATTGGTCACGTTCCCGCAAGAAACTTTGGCATAAAGGTGAAGAATCCGGCCACATTCAAAAAATAAAAGACATCTATTTGGATTGTGATGAAGATGTTCTGCTTCTCATCGTGGAACAGGTTGGAGGGATTGCCTGCCATACCGGCAGACACAATTGTTTCTTCCAGAAACTCGAAGGTAATGAGTGGATCATCGCAGCTCCCGTTATTAAAGATCCGAAAGAAATCTACAATAAATGACTGACACAACTGTTCTTCACCGGCTGGCAGAAACCATTGAATCACGCAAGTCGGCCGACGCAAGCGACTCATACGTATCCAGGCTGCTTCATGGCGGGCAGGATAAAATACTCAAGAAAATTGCGGAAGAATCTGCAGAAACATTGATGGCTTCGAAAGATGGCAATGCCGAACAGGTCGTTTATGAAACGGCAGATTTGTGGTTTCATTGTCTAGTATTACTCGCCTACCATGGACTTACGCCTGATGATGTATTGAAAGAACTAGAAAGACGTGAAGGTGTATCCGGCATACAAGAAAAAGCATCACGAACAACGGATTAGAGCATGGATAATTGTATATTCTGCAAAATTGCAAGAAGAGAAATTCCCTCCAATAAAATCTATGAAGATGAAAATATTCTTGCCTTTAATGACATCAATCCCGCTGCACCTGTCCATTTGTTGATAATCCCAAAATTGCATATTGATTCACTCGCTGATGCTCAAGATAGTCATCGGAGTTTATTAGGTAAAATGCTATTATTAGCGCCACAATTGGCCAAGGAACAAGGTTGCGAAGATGGTTTCCGCACCATCATCAATACCGGCCGTGTAGGTGGGCAGGAAGTGTTTCATTTGCACTTCCATATCATCGGTGGCCGGGAACGCCTGCCTGGAATGATTCATCACGGATAGGCCGCCAATACTGTTCCATTTAAAAGGAGAAAGTAATGGGCACATTCAGCATTTGGCATTGGATTATCGTACTGGTTATTGTTGTTCTGGTATTCGGTACCAAGAAATTACGCAATCTGGGTAATGATCTAGGAAGTGCCTTGAAGGGATTCAAAGAAGGCATGAAAGAATCAGAAACTGAAAATACCCTAACTCGATCAGCACCTATCAATGGATCTGTGATAGAAGTCACGGCAAGCAAGGAAGTTTCCGCGACGAATACCTTCAAGGACAGTAAATCAGCGACCGAAACCAAATTCAGCACACCGCAGTCAACTGGCGCAACCAGTCCGATAACGGAGACAGAAACCCAGGAAAAAACGCAAACCAGAACTTAGACATTTCATTAACCTGGGGAAATTTCCAGGAATACTTAGACCTGATCGATGATTTCATCAGTACAGCCGCAAGCGACAAAACAGCATGTTTGATATCAGTTTTATGGAATTACTGGTTATTTCAATGGTTGCATTGATCGTGATTGGACCTGAACGATTACCCACCGTAGCGCGTACATTGGGAAATTTATACGGACGCTGCCGGAACTTCGTATATAGCGTTAGAACGGACATCCATAATGAAATGCGCATGGAGGAACTGAAGAAAATGCAATCTTCCATGCAGGAAACGGTTCAATCCATTGAGGATTCAGTGCAGCAAGGTGTTGATCAGTTGAGAACAAACGCTGCTGATGTCAGAATTGAAAATACTCCGCCTGCAAACTTGTTCGCATCACAGATTCATGAAGAATCCCAGCAACCGGTCTCAGGTAGCAATGAATCTCCGCACAACTCCCTTGATAACGAGAAAAAATAGCAGTTCGCCTGTCTACAATGATGTTTTTTGATGCTCATTCAACGTAACCCGTTCCACAACGATCACCATGCTTGAAGGCTCATTCCTATCACACTTGGTGGAATTGCGTGCCAGAATGATACGGATTCTGGGTGGGCTCATGTTTGGCTTTCTTCCCTGTGCATTTTACGCACGTGAACTCTACACCTTATTGGCGCAACCACTGCTGGAGAAACTGCCGCAAGGCGGCCAGATGATCGCCACGGATGTCGCGACACCTTTTTTTGTACCCATGCAAGTCGCCATGATGATGGCTTTCGTCATTACATTACCGCATACCTTGTATCAAATATGGGCTTTTGTCGCACCCGGACTTTATTCTCATGAAAAACGCATGGCTCTGCCTTTGGTCATTGGCAGCAGTTTCTTGTTTTTTTGCGGCATGGCATTTGCTTACTTTGCTGCCTTGCCGCTAGTATTTGAGTTCATTACTTATTTTGCGCCGGAAGGTGTCGCTGTGATGACAGACATCAGCAAATACCTCAGCTTTGTTTTATCCATGTTCCTCGCTTTTGGTGTCACTTTTGAAGTGCCGGTATTTGTCATCGTTTTAGTCAGAACAGGCGTAATCACTATTAGGAAATTAAAGGAAATACGCCCTTATGTGATTGTCGGCGCATTCGTCATTGCCGCCATCTTTACACCGCCCGATGTCGTTTCACAATTTATGTTGGCAGTACCCCTCTGCCTGCTGTACGAGTTAGGCATATTCATCGCTGCTTTTATGATAAAGAAACACAATCAGGAAATTCAATCTGACCCATCAATACCTCCCCGGAAAGATTCTTCAGAACTGAAAGATAACCCTACAAAAACAGACTGACCGATCTTATGCCTACCTTCAACAAGGATAGATAGAACTCGCTATAATGAAACCAACCCAATCATTCTTCCATCTAAAATGATGCCTATCGGAAAGGAGATCAGCGATGTCAAACTGCATTCATGTTATTGATTTAGCGAAACTAGCTATTGCAGCTTCCAGCATGGTTGCTGCCAGTATCACATACGCACAATCGCCTAATCCAGATCATAGTAATCAGCCACCTTCAAGACAACAGAATCTGACAACTCAACCCGCACATGAAAGTCCACCAGGACTTAGCAGACCACCTAGAACTATCCATCGTAGCGGCACCGCCATTAGCACACCGCGAAACAGCATCAGTATTAAAAGCACAGATGCTGGAATCATACACCGGCAACCGCCGACATCGGGATGCATCAACTGCGGAATTATTGATTTCGTTAACAGAATTGGACAAGGGAATAGCCTAAATGCGATCGCAAGTGGTGTCGTCGCTGGAACGGTCGCCAGGGAAATCATCCATCCGCATGGCACAAGTCGCCCAGATACGATGGGCGGCGCTCATGGCGATCACGGCGACAATATGGCCAATCCAAACAATCCGTATCATATCGGCATCACCATGAATGATGGCAGGCAAGCAATCATCGCCCTCCCTGATGCAGCAAACTTCCATCAAGGCGACAGAGTTAAGCTGATTGATGGTGTGCTGGTACTTGATCGCTAGTGAAGGTTAAAATCCAGAGAATTAGGCAGTATTTTTATAATACTTCGCCACGCCAGGCCATCGCGCCGCAATTTGCAAATCCCGTATTAATTGGAAAATACAATTGAAGAATTCAATTCTCAAAAATATTGAACTACCGATTGAAGGGATGACATGTGCTGCCTGTGCGACACGTATAGAAAAGAATCTAAATAAGCTCGCCGGCGTGCAGGCCGTTGTCAACTTTGCCAATGAAAAAGCGCATATCCATTATGATGAGAGTCAGATAAAAACTGACGCGCTGATTAGGG